>OGJY01003756.1_pt1 | contig 12040 bp, 9 predicted proteins | sample 1572231 | NCBI WGS metagenome assembly OGJY01 (sample SAMEA2582121, study PRJEB24529) | metagenome | biome: Human gut stool | place: China | collected 2011
CCGTCTCCGGCCGTCTGGCCCTGCTGAAGGTGCAGCTGATCACCGGCCGCACCCACCAGATCCGCGCCCACATGGCAAGCATCGGCTGCCCCATCCTTGGCGACAGCAAGTACGGCAACAACAGCGCCAACCGGGAGCTGAAGCTGAAGTATCAGGCACTGTGCGCATGGGAGCTGACCATGCCCCGCTTCACCCAGCCGGACTTTGCCTTCCTCAGCGGCAAGACCTTCCACGCCCCGAAGCCGTGGTATTACCAGCAGGTGCTGGACGGCACTTTGAAGTAAGACGATTTTCAGCAGCTGCCGTTCTCCACTTCGACCCCTCTCGTGAAAATACAATGCCGGGCAGACCGCAGTCTGCCCGGCATTGCTCTATAAATAAGATTCTTTCCGCTGAATATGGCCAGAGCAAGGCGGAGGCCATTAAAATCGTTCTCTACGCAGAAAAATCAGACCCGCACCATATCCGGGGTGATCTCGGCCAGCGTATGGGCACCGCACATCTGCATGGTGTCGGCCAGTTCCCCGGCCAGCTTGTCGATGTAGCACTTCACGCCCTCTGCGCCGCCGCCGTAAACTGCGGTCACGAAGGGGCGGCAGATCAGAACGCCGTCTGCGCCCAGTGCCAGCGCCTTGAACACATCCACACCGGTGCGGATGCCGCCGTCCACCAGTACCTTCACGCCGGTGCCCTTGAGGGCTGCGGCGATCTCCGGCAGCACCTCGGCGGTGGCAGGGCACTGATCCAGCACGCGGCCGCCGTGGTTGGACACCACGATGGCGGCGGCACCGGCCTGCTTTGCCTTCAGTGCGCCCTTGACGGTCATCACGCCCTTGACGATGAAGGGGCGCTCGGCCAACTGCACGATCTCGGCCAGTTCCTCCACGCTCTTGCTGCCGGCGGGCGGGGTCATGTTCTTCAGGAAGGGCAGACCCGCTGCATCCACGTCCATAGCTACGGCAAAACAGCCGCTGGCCTTGGCCTGTGCCATCTTTTCCCGGATGGTATCAATGTTCCACGGCTTGATGGTGGGCACGCCACAGCCGCCCGCAGCGCTGATGGCGCGGGTTGCCATCTCCATCACGGTGGGGTTGGTGCCGTCGCCTGTAAAGGCTGCAATGCCGTTTTCTGCACAGGCGCGCACCAGTACATCGTTATAGGTCATATCGGTGTAGGTATCGGAGTAGTGCAGGTTCACTGCACCCACAGGGCCCGCAAAGAAGGGATAGCGGAAGCTTTTGCCGAACAGCTCCAGCGTGGTGTCCGGTGCACCGCCGGGGAACAGGGTGTCCATGTTCACCCGGATATCTGCCCACTTATTATAATTGCGGATGGCGGTATCGCCCACGCCCTTGGCACCCGGACCGGGGATCTGGTTTTTACAGGCCACGCCGTTGCACACCGGGCAGGCCTTGCAGTATTGACCAATGCAGGTACGGGCATTGGCAAGCACTTCAGGATAAGTCATAAAAGCATCCTCCTTATATTTCCCGCCGCTGCGGCACAAAACGACCCACCGCAGTGCTCTTTGCCCTCAATATAGACCTATTTTAAAGGTGCGTCAAGGGCTTTTTGTGCTTTCCATCCATGCGGCAGAACACTTTCTCGCGTTTTTTCGTCATTTTTAAAAAAGTCTGATTTTTTTCAAAAAAATCCTTGACAAAAAGCCTGCTTTCAGGTATTATAGTGGAGCGCCAAGGGCACCCGCCCAAAGGCAGAACAAAAGATGTGGAAAGATGGCTGAGTTGGTCTAAGGCGCACGACTGGAAATCGTGTAACGTGTCAAAAGCGTTCTGGGGTTCGAATCCCCATCTTTCCGCCAGAAACCTGAAACAGAAATGTTTCAGGTTTTTTGTTTTGTCCGCAGTTTGCGGCGCTTGACATTTGCGTGCAGTTCCGTTATGCTGGAACAAATACGTTTTACCGGAAGGAGAGGTTTCCCATGGCATCTTCCCACAAAAAGCGCACCGGTCTGCGGGCGGCGCTGATCGTTCTGCTGTGTCTGGTTTTGGTGTGCGTGGTGGCTGCGGCAGTGCTGTACAGCTTGGTCAGCCGCAGGGTCAAGGCATTCCAGAGCGGTGCCAGCTTTGCACTGGACTACACCATCATCTCCACCGAGGCCGAGCCCCCCGCCCTTTACGCCCTGTTGGACAAGTTCGGCGGCACCACCGGCAGCCTGACCGGCCAGTACACCCCCCGGGCGGTGCAGCTGGCGCTGTACCCGGCGGGCACCAGCACCGTCAACGATGCCCCTCTGACCCGGATGTACATCAGCGAGGAAGAGACCCTTTACGACGCCGGGCAGCTGTACAACAAGCTGCGCAGCACGGTTGTAGCCGAGTATCCGCTGGCAAGCCTGCTGCTGCCGGGCTGGTCGCTGGGCAGCTACATCTCCCAAGACCAGCTGGCCACCCTGCTGGGGGTAGACCCCGCCGCCACCGGCTTGCAGCAGGTGAACGACTTCCAGCTGGACTTGAAACAGCTCAAAACCGTGCAGCCCGCCAACGCCAAGAAGGGTTACCTCTACCTTCAGCTGCCGAATCTCGCCGCCGGGGAGGACGCGCCGCAGCTGATTCTGGGCATCGAAAAGCAGGGTCTGCTCAAGACCCTGTCCCCCAAGGTGCACATCCTGCTGGACGTGCCCGCCCATCACATCCATGCAGAACTTTCCGGCACGGTGACTGCCTCCCAGACCGTAGTAACCGCTCCCACCTCCCGGATGCAGGACTCTGACGTGGAAAGCCTTGTGCAGCTGCGCAAGACCATCGAGAGCATCGTGCAGTTCGTGCAGACCGCTGCCCAGAGCGATGATGCTGTCACCTCCCCTGCTGCATAAAAAGCTTCTATAAACGCAAAAAATCGGACAGATCGCACTCTGTCCGATTTTTTTGCTGTTTAAAAGTTTTTTTACTTCTTTACGGTCTTTTTGCAGGGTGCACGCTTTGCCTTGGGCTTTGCGGCGGCAGGGGCAGTCTTGGCTTCCGCTGCGGGCGCTGCCTTGGCAGCCGGTTCAGCCTTAGTAACAGGCTCGGCCTTGGTTGCCACGGCGGGAGCTGCCTTCACCTCTACTGCGGGAGCAGCAGGCTCAGCCTTTGCCTTAGCAGCCTTCTTTGCAGCGGACTTTTCTGCCTTGACCGGCTCTGCAGCCTTTGCGGTGGGAGCAGCGGGCTTCTCCTCCACCTTCTTGGCGGTGCGGGGCTTGCGGGCTGCGGGCTTCTTGGCGGGAGCGGCTTCCTTGGCCGGTGCGGCCTTCGTCTCGGCAGCGGGTGCTGCTTGTTCAACCTTGGCGGCACGCTTTACGCGGTCCTTTACCTCAGAGATGACCCACAGCTGGTCACCACCGCCGGGCACCTCCTGCCAGATCTGCAGCACAGCGCCCACCTCGGCACCGATGCCCACGGTGTCCACGCACTTGCCGCCTGCCCAAGAAGAGCGCAGACGCACGGTGCCCTCCGGGGTGTGCTCCACCTTCCACATCTGGGACGTGCCGCCCACGTCCTCCCACAGGTGCAGCCATGTGCCGTTGGCAGTGCCGGTCATGGTCAGATCCAGCAACTTGCCGGAGGCACGGTTGCGGATGCGGTACACACCATCGCCCTCGCGGACAAAGCTCCACTCCTGTTCGGGCTTGTGGTCATACTTGCCCAGACGGACAGTGCCGCCGTCCTTGCTGCCCTCCACTGCCTGAATAACATTGCCGGTGTGAGCGGCAATGGTATAAAAGCGGTCGGCCTCGATCACAGTTTGTGCTACGGATTTCATGTACAAATCCCTCCCAATCATAAAATGCACAGATTTTTCCAATTCCTTCTTATAAAGAATACCACATATCGTGATTTTTCACAAGCAATTCGACAATTCTTTAGCACTTTATATAGAAACCATCCTGTTTTCGCCTGCTTTTTCGCCCCTTCGCAGGGGCGAAAGGCCGTTTTTATTCCCTCGACATTTTGTCGCAACTGCGTTATACTGTTTTCATCAGGACTATCTGCCGCTCTGAAAGGGGCGGTTTTCTCGTTTTTTGAAGGAGGATATTTTCCCATGACCCAGCAGGACCGCACTGCGGTGCAATATCATAAAATGACTGAGACTCCTATCCCCCGGCTGATCCTCAGCCTTGCCGCGCCCACGATTTTAAGTATGCTGATCACCAGCATCTACAATCTGGCCGATACCTTTTTTGTGGGGCGCATCTCCACCAGCGCTTCCGGCGCGGTGGGTGTCGTTTCCAGCCTGATGGCCATCATTCAGGCGTTGGGCTTTATGCTGGGGCACGGCTCCGGCACCATCATCAGCCGCCGCTTGGGCAGTCAGGATACCCACGCCGCCACCCGCTTTGCTTCCACCAGCTTTTTTACTGCGCTGGCCTTTGGCGTAGTGCTGGCGGTGGTCGGTCTTGCCACCCTGCCGGACTTCATGATGCTGCTGGGCAGCACCGAGACCATTCTGCCCCACGCCTGCGCCTACGCCCGGCCCATCCTGCTTGCCGCACCGCTGATGATCTCCAGTCTGGTGATGAACAACATCCTGCGGTATGAGGGCAAGGCAAACCTTGCCATGGTCGGGCTGGTCACCGGCGGACTGCTGAACATTGCGCTGGACCCGCTGTTCATGTTCGCTTTAGGGCTGGGCACTGCCGGTGCCGGGATTGCCACCGCCCTCAGCCAGACCATCAGCTTTGGCATTCTGCTGTATATGTTCCTGCGGGGCAAAACGGTCAGCCAGTTCCGGCTTTCCGCCGTCACCCGGGAGCCGCGTGAGTTTTTGCAGATCCTTGCAGGCGGCGCGCCCAGCTTTGGCCGTCAGGGGCTGAACAGCATCGGCGGGATGCTGCTGAACATTGCCGCCCGCAGCTACGGCGATGCCGCCGTGGCGGGCATGAGCATTGTGTCCCGCATTTTTATGTTCATCCTCTCGGTGGCCATCGGCGTGGGACAGGGCTTGCAGCCGGTGGCGTCCTTCAACTACGGCGCCCGCAAATACCACCGAGTGCGGCAGGCCGCCGTCTTTACCCTGAAAGCCGCCTTTGTGCTGCTGGTGGTGCTGATTGCGGTGTGCTGGTGGAACGATGAAAACCTGATCCGCCTGTTCCGGGATGACCCGGCGGTCACCGCCGTGGCGCTGCCCGCCTTCCGCTACCAGTGCTTTGCCATCCTTCTGCAGCCGGTGATCGTGGTGACCAACATGACCTTCCAGAGCGTTGGCAAGGCCGGGCGCGCCACCTTTCTGGCCTGCTGCCGGCAGGGCGTGTGCTTTATCCCGTTGATTCTTGTACTTCCCCGGGTGCTGGGGCTTGTGGGCGTGGAGCTCTGCCAGCCCATTGCGGATACGCTCACCTGCTTCATTTCTCTACCCTTTTTGCTGGCCTTTCTGCGGCAGCTGGAGCAGATGGACAAGGCAGAAGCGTCCCATGCCCCGGCGCAGCTGTAATGTAATTGTAACCGTTTTTAGCCGCATTTTTCTGCAAGTTCTGCAATGAAAAATGCGGCTGTTTCGTATTCTGAATGAACGGAAAAATTTTCCTCCCTGTTTTTTGCAAAGGAGTGGTTTTTATGAAGCGCGTTGTCTTGCGTATCGGCTGCGGGGCAGTCTGCACTGCCCTTGCCCTTACTTTAGGCTGCGGCTGTGCCCTGCTGCCGCCCGCCACCGGCGTGCCGGGCGCTGCAAGCTCTGCCGTTTCGGTACCTACGGACGACAGCGGCAAGCCCCTGTACGACCCCGCCGTGCTGAACGATAGCCGTTTGCGGGTGCTGTACTGCGACGGTCGTTTCGGAAGCAGCACCACCATCCTGTGCGGCAGCACCCCGCTGCACCAGTCTGCCCGCAGTGAGAACGTCTCGCTGGTGGAGGACAGTGCCACCGGCACCGCAGACTACTGGCTGCGCAGCTGGTCCGACCCTACCGGCCGGGGCGGACGCCGCACCGCCTTGTACGACAAGACCGGCACCGAAGTAATGTCCTTTGAGGGCGAGCAGAGCGCCACCCTGCAAAACGGCCTGCTGGTGCTGCAGGAGAGCCGCCTGATCGATGGCGGATACGTCCCGGAGTCCGGCTATGGCACCTGTCAGGTCATCGACCTTGCCACCGGTGCAGCGCTGCCGGTACCGGAAGGTGCATACAGCTGCACCCTATGCGGCGATAAGCTGGTGTTCAGCTGCTACGCCCGCCCGGAGGGACTGGACGATTACGACTGGGATACCGACTACCAGCAGAACCGCTGGGTGGTGGTGCAGGAGAAGGACGGCACCACCGTCTACCGCGCCGATGCCGCCTCGGCGTACCGCCTTTTCTACGACAGTGACACCCTGAGCGACTGGGTGGAGCTGGACGTTGCCACCGGAGAGGAAACCACCGACCAGATCCTGTACAACACCCAGACCGGCGAGCAGTACACGGGCTTTTTGCAGGTCTACCCGGGTGGTCTTGCCAGTTTTTCCAGCAGTGATGGCCGGTACGAACTGCGGGACATGACCACAGAGGACCGCGGATTGATCTCCACCTTTGACGAGCAGCCCAGCCAGTATTTCCCGGGCTATGTGGTAACATGGCACAGCGGCGAGGATCACGGCTACGACCTTTACGATTTGGAGACCGGCGCAAAGACCCCGCTGTACGATGTAGACGCCGCCGACAGCACCGTAGCTGTCTACGCGCTGGACGGCAGCCTGCGGGTGTACAGTAAGGACAACGGCAAGCTGCTGACCGACACCACCGTAGAGCCGGTGGAGCACCAGCAGCGGGTACGGATGACCGACTGCGGCAGCGGCTATGTCTGGCTGGAATTGCAGGACAACGACCGCTACGAGACCACCGCCACCCGGCTGTACGGCCCGCAGGGACTTATCAGCGACCTGACCGCCCTGCAGGGCAAGTACAGCTACATCAACTACCTGACCACCGACCCCGATGGCAGACCCATGTTCTACGGCAGCCGCGATGCTGCGGGCAGCGCCTACGGCAGCGTATGCGATGTGCTGGACGCAGACGGCAAGGTGGTGCTGCAGGGACTTTCCAGCTGCACCGGGTACTATTCCAACAGCCTGAACGCCCTGCCCGACCATGTGTTTGCCGCACAGCGGGGCTTCTATGTGGGCTGGATGGACACGAGCGGCAACTGGCTGTACTGCCAGAGTATTTTCTCGTCTGCCACTGCGGACGATGTACCGAGTTACGGCTATTGATCTAGGAGGGTTTTCTTATGAAAAACGCTAAAATTTCCCGCCGCAGTTTTCTGCTGGGGCTGGCTGCCTGCTCCGCTGCCGGGGTGCTGACCGCCTGCAAGGGCACGGATGCGCCCTCCGGCAGCACCGCTTCCTCTGCCGCAGAGCAGCCTGCATCCTCTGCTGCTTCCTCTGCTGTGCAGCAGCCGGAGCCGTTCCTGACCGAAGCGGAGTTTCCCCCGCTGGACGGCAGCACCGCCTGCATCCCCCTGATGGCGCAGATGCTGGCCGATACCACCGGCATGGACTTGGAGGAAGCCCGCAGCAGCATCACCGTGAGCACCACCGCCTACGCATGGGAGAACTTTGGCCTGTACGACACCACCACCCGGATGCTGGTGGTGTACGAAGCGCCGGACTATGTAAAGGAAGAGCTGCAGGAAGCCAATGTGGAGCTGGAGCAGAAGCCCATCGGGGTGGACGCGCTGGTGTTCATCGTCAATGAGGACAACCCCGTGCAGGCGCTTAGCCAGCAGCAGCTGCGGGACATCTACGCCGGGAAGATCACCAACTGGAAGGATGTAGGCGGCAAGAATCAGGAAATCGTTGCCTTCCAGCGCGGCGAGGACTCCGGCAGCCAGACCCTGTTCAAAAAGCTGCTCATTCAGGGCAGAGAGTTGATGACCCCGCCCTCTGAGCTGGCTCCCGCCGCCATGGGCGAGCTGGTGGACAGCATTGCCGATTACAACAACAGCGCCAACGCCATCGGTTTCTCCGTGTATTACTACATCGACCAGATGTACTCCAAGCCCGGGCTGCGGCTGCTGGCGGTGGACGGTGTGACCCCCAGCAACGACACCCTTGCCGACGGTAGCTACCCCCTGTGCAACGATTTCTACGCCGTCATCCACCCGGATGCCGCCGCCGACAGCCCGGAGCGCATCCTGTATGACTGGCTGGACACCGACGCCGGGCAGGACTGCATCAAAAAGTCCGGCTATGTGGCCGTCGGCCCGCAGACCACCGTCACCATCGTGGATTGAAATTGACAGACCTTCTCTCGTCTGCTACAATAAAGGCAGGATTTTGTCGATCTTTATGCAGCAGAATGCTGAAAGGAAGGTCTTACTATGGAACATCCCTCTCACCCGGTAGAAAGCCACTGGCGTACCTCCCTGCGCAACCGCATTATTCAGGCCTCCAGTCTGCTGGAAGTGCTGTTATCCGGGCTGGTGCTGATTGGTCTGCTGCTCAGCGTTGTGCCCCTGATCCGCTGGATGCCCGGCCTGCTGTTCGACGGCAACGAGGCAGAGATCCGCACCTTTCTGGAGCGCAGCTTGGACATTGTGATCGGCATTGAGTTCATCAAGATGCTGGCCAAGCACAGCCCCGGCAGCAGCCTTGAAGTGCTGCTGTACGCCATTGCGCGCCATCTGGTGGTGGGACACGATTCCGCCGTGGAGAACCTGCTCAGCGTGGGCGCCATCGCACTGATCTTCATCGTGCGCAAGTTCTTCTTTGTCCCGGCCTTTGGCGCACACCTGCCGGACGGCCACCCCGCGCCGGACCTTACCCCCGCCCAGAGCGGCATCCCCGCCGACTGGTTCCGTCGGCGGCATTCCGAAGCAAAGCCTGAGGAAGAGACCGAGACAAAGGAATAATCATACACAAAAAACCACCCCGCAGTGGCCGGTAAGCGGCTGCTACGGGGTGGTTTTTTGTTTAATGTTATTTGTCCTGTTTTTTGCCGTGACGGCCAAAGCGGTACTCCTTGCCCTCGCGGATGCGCTGGATATTGGAGCGGTGCATATAAATGACCATTGCAGCCATGATCACCGAGCCAATGGTGCACACGGTAAGGTCGGCGGCAGAGTAGCCCCGGAACACTCCGTACAGGATGGTGAGCACCGGGTAGAGTGCTGCCATGGTCACACTGCCCAGCGACACCATGCCGGTGGGCAGCAGGCAGACCAGAAAGATGACTGCCAGAAAGGGGATCAGCACCGGCTGGATAGCCAGAATGGTGCCGCCCGCCACCAGCACGCCTTTGCCGCCCTTGAAGCCGAAATACAGAGGCTTCAAATGGCCGATAATGGCAAAGATGGCGGCAAGGTACACCGCAAGATAGGGCGAGAGCGTGGTGCTTTCCGGCATCTGGGTGAACAGCCAGCGGCCGATGCACACGGCCAACACACCCTTGAGCACATCACCAAAGGCGGTAAGTGCCGCTGCCTTTTTACCGAAGGTGCGCAGCATATTGGTCATGCCTGCAGCGCCGCTGCCGTACTTGCGTACGTCATCGTGGTACAAAAACTTGCTGACGAGGATACCGGTGTCGATGCTGCCCAGCAGATACGCCTGCACAGCGGACACCGCAGCGATGAGAACAGATTTCATCATCTGAGCCTCCCTGACGTGTTATACGTCCTTGGCACCCACCTCGCCGGAGCCGCGCTCCCGCACGACCAGACGGATGGGCGTATGCTCCAGACCAAAGTTTTCGCGGATCTGATTGATGAGATACCGCTGATAGCTGAAGTGGAACAGGTGCTTTGCGTTCACGAAGGCCACGAACGTGGGGGGACGGGTGGAGGCCTGCGTCAGGTAGTAGATCTTCAGGCGGCGGCCCTTGTCGCTGGGGGGCTGCATCCGGGCGGTCGCGCGGGCAAGCATCTCGTTCAGCACGCCGGTGGGCACGCGGGCACCGTTCTCGGCGTCCACATCCCGGATCAGCTGCATCAGCTTGTTCACGTTGTAGCCGGTCTGGGCAGAGATGAAGATAATGGGTGCATAGCCCATAAAGCTGAAGCACTCGGCATAGCCCCGGCGCTGCAGCTCCATGGTGTTGGTCTCCTTGCCTTCCACGGCATCCCACTTGTTCACCACGATGATGCAGGCCTTGCCCTGCTCGTGGGCGTAGCCTGCCACCTTGCTGTCCTGCTCGGTAAAGCCGACGGTGGCATCCACAAGGATCAACGCCACGCGGCTGCGCTCCACAGCAGCCAGTGCACGCACCACCATGTAGCGCTCCAAGCCATCGCTGATGTTGCTGCGCTTGCGCAGACCGGCGGTATCGGTAAAGATGAACTTGCCGTAGGCGTTGTCCACCGGGGTGTCGATGGCATCACGGGTGGTGCCGGCCTCGTTGGCCACGATCATGCGGTTCTCGCCCAGAATGCGGTTGGTCAGGCTGGACTTGCCCACATTCGGGCGGCCGATGATGGCAACCGGGATGCGGTCCTCTTCCACCACCGTCTCGCTGAAGTCCAGATGGGCGCACACAGCGTCCAGCAGGTCGCCGGTGCCGTGGCCGTGCACGGACGAAATGGGCATCACCTCGTCAAAGCCGAGGTTGTAGAACTCGTACATCTCCATGGGGGCATCGCCCACCTTGTCGCACTTGTTCACGGCCAGAATGATGGGCTTGTGGCTGCGGCGCAGCATGTGGGCCACATCCTCGTCCGCGGCGGTCAGGCCGTCGCGCACGTCCACCACCATGATGATGCAGTCTGCAGTGTCAATGGCGATCTGGGCCTGCTCCCGCATGTGGGCCAGAATGCCCTCGGTAGCCTTGGGCTCAATACCGCCGGTGTCCACCAGCAGGAAGTCATGGCCGTTCCACTCGCAGTTGGCAAAAATGCGGTCACGGGTAATGCCCGGCGTGTCCTCCACAATGGCAAGGCGCTGACCGCACAGCTTGTTGAACAGGGTGGATTTGCCCACGTTGGGGCGGCCCACCACTGCTACGATCGGTTTGCTCATAGGGGTTCCTCCTTTCTATAACAAAAGGTTTTATGCTCTTCTTCTCCTTGCAATGTGCAGGCCGCTGCGCAGCAGGGCGCGGGCTTCGTCGCCGCCAGAGGTCGGCAGCACCTCCACCTTCACGCCAAGGCGCTGGGCCAGCTGGTCAGTGGTGATGTCGTCCAGAAAGGTGTCTTTTTCCTCCCGCAGCATCACGGCGGGCACGCCCAGCGTGCCGCTGGTCAGCTTGCCCTCGCACTGAGCAATGATATCGGTCGCCGTTACAAGCCCGGCCACACCCACATTGCCGCCGAAGAATTTGTTCTTGATGGTGTGCACCGTCACCTCGACCATGGGGTACTGGCGGTGCAGCTCAGCCATCATCTGGTGGATGAGCGGCGAAGCCATTTCGCCCGTGACCACGTCCATCTTTTTGGTGCCGTAGATGCGGTGGGGCTTTTCCAGCTCCGCCAGAAATTCCGAGGCATACAGGCGCATCATGCCCACGCCGTTTTCCAGCTGGTCGAAGTCCTCGTAGAACTCTTCCGGCGGGATGGGCCTGCCTGCCTTGAGGTACCATTCATCACTGGGATAAATGATGCGCTTGCCGTGGCGGCGCTTGCACTCATCGCCGAATTCTTCCATGATGTCGATGACTTCGGCGCTGGTCTTTGCATCATACGGTGTCTGCTTGAACAGCTTCTCGCGGTAGTCCGTCACACCGCAGGGCACCGCAGCGATGCTCTGCACCATAGGGGTCAGCTCCAAAAGGTCGGAGAGGGTACGGCGCAGCTCGTCGCCGTCGTTGATGCCGCGGCACAGCACCAGCTGACAGTTGACGGCGATGCCGCCCTCCACCAGACGGGGCAGATACTTGAGCACCTCGCCGCCGCGCTTGTTGGCTAGCATCCGCACACGGAGCTGCGGGTTCGTGGTGTGCACTGAAATGTTGATGGGCGAAATGTGCATCTTGATGATGCGGTCGATCTCGTGGTCCTGCATGTTCGTCATGGTGATATAGTTGCCGAACAAAAAGGAAAGCCGCTCGTCGTCGTCCTTGAAGTAAAGGCTCTCGCGCATACCGGGGGGCAGCTGGTCGATGAAGCAGAACATGCAGTGGTTGGAGCAGGAGTGCTTCT
>OGJY01003758.1_pt1 | contig 12029 bp, 10 predicted proteins | sample 1572231 | NCBI WGS metagenome assembly OGJY01 (sample SAMEA2582121, study PRJEB24529) | metagenome | biome: Human gut stool | place: China | collected 2011
CCCCGGCAGCCCGTTCCATGGATTTCCCGGGAAAAAGGGGAGTTCGGAAAATCAGCGGGCGACGTAGACGCCGTCCTGCACCTCGAAGACCAGGGGAGCCTTGGAGATCTCACCGGTGGCGGCCCAGGTCATACCGGAGCCAGTGAGTCCGTCTACGCTGAAGTCGGAGGAGGTGAAGGTGGAGATCAGGGCGGCGCAGATATCCTCGTGGCTCATGTCGGCGGTGACACCGGCCTGCTGGCAGGCCTGATAGATGGCATAGATACAGTCGTAGCCGTCAGCGGCGAACTGGTTGGGGATGCCGCCGGCCAGCGCCTGATACTCGCTGACGAAGTTCACGGTGCGCTCGTCCTCGCCCCAGGCATTAAAGGGGGTCATCAGCATCAGGCCCTCGGCCAGGCTGGTGTCAAAGCCCTCCAGGTCCAGGATGCCGTCCATGCCGTCGCAGCCAAAGAAGGTGGGCTCATAGCCCATGGTCTTGGCCTGGTTCAGGATCAGGGAGGCGGGAGTGTAGTAGATGGGCATGAACACCAGGTCGGCGCCGGCCTTCTGGGCCTCGCCCAGCTGCACGGTAAAGTCGGCGTTGGTGTCGTCGGGGAAGGTGCTGGCAGAGACGACCTCCAGGCCGATCTCCTGGGCCTCCGCCTGGAAGGCGTTGAAGATGCCGGTGGAGTACGGATCGCCGTTGTTGTAGATGGCGGCGACCTTGGTGCCCAGGTTGTGCTCCTTGATGTAGTTGGCCGCGGCCTTGCCCTGGTTGGGGTCGGTGAAGCAGGCCTGGAACACGTTGTCGCGGCCCTCGGTCACCTTGGTGGAGGAGGCGGAGGGGGTCAGCTGGAAGATGCGGTCATTAAAGGTCTCGGCGGCCACGGCAAGGCAGGGGGTGGTGGTGGTGGTGCCGTACAGCACCTGCATCCCCTTGCCCTTCAGGTTGTTATAGGCGTTGACGGCCTTCTCGGCATCGCCCTCGTCATCCTGAAAGTCCAGGGCAAACTGCAGGCCGCCCAGGGCGTTGATCTCATCCACGGCGACCTGAGCGCCCGTCTTGGTGGCGATGCCGTACACGGCGGCAGAGCCGGTCAGGGGGCCGATACCGCCGATCTTGATGACGTTGCTCTGATCGGCAGAGCCGTTGGAAGCGGAGCCGGCGTTAGAGGCGGCGCTGTTAGAAGCGTTGTTGCCGCCGCAGCCAGCCAGCAGGCTGACGCTCAGGGCGCCGGCCAGAAGCATGGCAAGATACTTTTTCATTTTGATAACCTCCTAAAGGACCCTATATAGAATAGGAATATCCACTCCGCCCGGCGGCCCGTTCCGCCGGGGGCCGTCCTGTCCGGCCCTGGATTTGTCGCTCATTATAGGTTCCAGAAAAACAAATGTCAATCGTAAAAGTACACAAGCTGACCCCTCCGTCCCCGTTCTCTCCATGAAAATGCGACGGGAAAGTTTCCCTCCAATGAAAATTTAGCGACTATTTCACAAGTTTTCCTGCGTTTTTTCGCCATCTTAGCACCTCGGTCTCCCTCTTGTCAAAATAGAATATAACACATGTTACAATCTGGCGTTGGTTTATAAAAAATTTCACGCCTTTTTTGTCACTTTCCAAATATTGTGCAGTTTGACGATGGCTCTTCCTATTCTCTGAAAAAAATTGTTGCCTGGTCACAGGTTTTTCCCGTTTTCTTCCTGGAGGACGTTGATTTTTTATCGCCGTAAAAAATCTTGACAGACGCCCGGCTGCGGATTATAATGCGTCCATAAACCGATGACGCAGGAAAAAGTCAGGTCGATCCCGGCACAGCGAGGAGAGGACGGTGCAAGCTCTCCCTGGGGCGCTGAGCAATATGGTCTGCGGAGGGCGGCCCAAAATGGGCCGACGTTGAGATGGACGTTACCCGTCAGGGATATGCTGGTATCCCGTGAAAGCACCTGTACCCCAGGTGAAATGCAAGGTGGCACCGTGAATGGTTTTCATTCGCCCTTGACCGGAGCAATGCTCCGGCCAGGGGCGTTTTTCGTTTCCTTTCAACCTTTTATACCCTTCATCTCAAGGAGGAATTCATCATGCAGCAAGAAAAGATCGTCATCATCGGCGCGGGCCATGTGGGCAGCCACTGCGCCTATGCCCTGGCCCACAGCGGGGTGTGCCGAGAGATCGTCCTCACCGATATCCTTCCGGAAAAGGCGGCGGCCCAGGCCCTGGACGTGGCCGACAGCGTCAGCTTTCTGCCCCAGGACGTGACCGTCCGCGCCGGAGAGATCAGCGAGTGCGCCGATGCCGCTTTGGTGGTGGTGGCCATCGGGGAGACCCGCCAGCCCGGCCAGACCCGGCTGGACCTGCTGGGCCGCTCCATTGAGATGCTGAAAGAACTCACCGTCCAGCTGCGGCCCATGGCCCTCACCTGTCCGGTGGTGTCCATCACCAACCCGGCGGACATCGTGGCCGACTATCTGCGCAAGCAGCTCTCCCTGCCCCGCACCCAGTGCTTCAGCACCGGTACCCTGCTGGACACCGCCCGGCTCATCCGCTCCATCGCCCAGGCCGCCGGAACAGATCGGCGCAGCGTGTGCGCCTTCTCCATGGGGGAGCACGGCGACTCGTCCATGGTCCCCTTCTCCGCCGTCACCGTGGGCGGTGTCCCCTTTGACAGGCTGGGCCTGGACAAGAGCGCCATCCTCACCCAGACCCGTCGGGCGGGCATGGACATCATCGAGGGGAAGGGCTCTACCGAGTTTGGCATCGGTCTGGCCCTGGCCCAGCTGGCCGCCGCCATTCTGGGCGACCAGCACCGGGTGCTGCCCGTCTCCGTCCTGCTGGAGGGGGAATACGGTCAGCAGGGCGTCCACTGCGGCGTCCCCTGCCGCATCGGCCGCCGGGGCATTGAAGAGATCGTGGTCCTGGACCTGACACAGCAGGAACAGCAGCAGCTGGACGCCTCCTGCCAGGTCATCCGCAAGCACATCGCACTGGCTGATTCGCTGTAAATTCAACTACTATGATATTTACAGCAATTTCAAAGAGGGGGTTGGGTCCTATGCAGAAGAAACAGAACGATATGATAATGTAGAATTGGTCCTTCATCAAAAAGGGGGTAATTATGCGTAAGCATTGCTCTCTGATTCTCTCTATAATACTCTGTCCGGGCACACGCTTATCACCAGTGAGTTGCTGTATGTGCTCCCCGGCAGCCCCAGGACGTTTGCGCTTTCCCTGGAGCCCTATCGCTCCCATCTGTCCCCGGGAGAATACCGCTTTGTATTCGGCCTGCACGCCAGTGCGCAGTTCTTTTCCTATGAGTTTACGCTGACCGCTTCCTAAATCATATCCTCTGACCCACCGGGCGCTGTTTTTCATCGCGCCCGGTGGGTTTTTGTCTTATGGTCCGGCGCGTCTGCGCCCCCGGCGCTTCCCCCGCAGGGCCCCGAAAAGATTCACATTTTCTTAACATATTGACCGATTGACAGGTGAAAATCTGCCGGGTATAATGTATGACAGCTTGTCACAATGACAACCTGTCACATTGAGGAGAGAGACGATGCCAAGCAACACCTTTTTCCGTCTGCCGGAGGAGAAGCGGCAGCGATTGCTGGACGCCGCCTGGGAGGAATTCTCCCGGGTCAGCTTTGCCGATGCGTCCATCAACCAGATCATCCACGCCGCCAACATCTCCCGGGGCAGCTTTTATCAGTACTTCACGGACAAGGAGGACCTGACCGCCTATATGCTGGGGGGGATGCGGCGCTATTTTTCCAAGCTGATGTGGGGCATCCTGGCCGAGGTAGAGGGCGATCTGTTCCAGGCGGTGGTCATCGCCTTCGAGCGATTTTTAGACCGCAGCGGCATCACCGACCCGGTCCTTGCCAAGCTCATCCACATCATCCAGCTAAACCCCGGTATGGACTTTCACCGCTTTATGTGCAGCGACCGGGAGGCCTCTGAGCAGGAGATATTCCAGCACGTCTCCAATCGGAACTACCGCAGCCAGGACCGGGAGTTTGTGGGAAATGTCTTTTTCCTGACCATCGCCCCCCTGGCCTCTGCCATGATGGAGACCCTGCGTGCCCCGGAGCAGTGGGAACACCAGCGGGCGCTGCTGGAACAGCGGCTGCAAATCATTCGCATGGGCGCTGTGGCCCCGGCGATTTCTGAATAACCGAATCCCAGATCGTGATCTAAGGAGGAATATGATGAAAGATCGTAGAACCATCGCCGCCATTCTGGCCGCCGCCCTCACCCTGACCATGTGCGGCGTGTCCGCCGTGGCAGCCGGGGAGGCGAACAGCTCCGCTGCGCCGGACAGCTCTGCGGCCGTCCAGGCCGACCAGGCGGACAGCAGCGCCGCCGTGGGGGGCACCCCCGAGGATGCCTCCTCCGGGGATACCGCCGCCGACAGCAGCCAGACCGACAAGGCCGTCGAGGACCAAGCCGCCCAGGATACCCAGGACACCCAGACCGAGGAGCACCCAGAGCCGGAGATCATTGCCCCCGACGCGGTGGGTACCGTCTCCTTTGCCAACGTGAGCCGCCGCCTGCGGGAGAACAACCTGTCCGTCCTCTCTCTGGAGGAGAACATCAACGCCATCAAGGCCATCGACTATGAGAAGATGGGCGACGACATCCGCAAAAACCTGAACAGAATCGCCGATGCCCAGTGGTTCATGACCATCAGCGGCAACTCCTTTGCCGCCAAGAGCATGTCCAGCAGCTACGAATCCCTGAAGGACACCTTCGACGATATCCGGGACGGCAAGCTGCAGGAGGACAACGAGGCCGTGATCCGCCAGCTGGAGAACGCCCAGGACCAGGTGGCCATGGCGGGGGAATCCCTTTACATCGCCCTGACTGAGATGGAGCTCAACGGCCAGACCCTGTCCCGCTCCATCACCGCCCTAGACCGCACCATCAAAGAGCTGAACCTGCGCTATGACCTGGGCCAGATCTCCGCCCTGACCCTGGAGCAGACCAAGGCCGGCCGCACCAGCGCCCTCAGCGGCCAGGAGACCCTGACCATGAACATCTGCACCTATAAGACCCAGCTGGAGCAGATGATCGGCGCAGAGCTCACCGGCAAGATCAAGCTCCAGGGCCTACCCCAGGTGACGGGTCAGCAACTGGCCGCCATGGACCTGGACAAGGACCTGGCCGCCGCCAAGGAGGCCAGCTACACCCTCTTTGCCGCCCAGCGCACCCTGGACGACGCCCGAGACGACTTTAAGGACACCGCCGAGGCCAATATGTACAGCACGGGCAAGTATCAGTATGTGGCCGCCCAGCACCAGTGGCAGGCCGCCCAGTATACATACAACGCCGCCGTCCAGAGCTTTGAGACCAGCTTCCGCACCCTGTATCTACAGGTGAAGGACTATCAGCAGGTGCTCCAGGCCGCTAAAACCGCCCTGGCCACCGAGCAGGACAACTTTGCCGCCGCCCAGAAGAAGCACGATCTGGGCAACCTGTCGGACAACGCCCTGGCCGATGCCAAGGACAAGGTGTCTGAGGCCCAGGACAAGGTGGATGGTGCCGCCATCGACCTGTTCTCCGCCTATAACAACTACCGCTGGGCCGTGGACCACGGCATTTTGAACTGAGACTCAGGAGGAACCACACATTATGAATCAAAAACGCATCCTGTCCCTGGCCCTGGCTGCCGCCATGGCCCTGTCCCTCACCGCCTGCGGCAGCAAGAGCGACTCCTCCAGCAGCGCAGACGACACCCCCACCGGCGTGGCCGTCCAGGTCCAGCCCGTCACTGCAGACACCATCTCTACGGAGAACAAGGTCTCCGGCAAGGTCGTCTCTGACAACGAGAGCTCTGTCTTCGTGGCCAGCAGCGCCAAGTGCACCGCCGTGTATGTGGATGCCGGCGACATGGTCTCCGCCGGGCAGAAGCTGTGCACCCTGGACCTGGCCAGCACCATCTCCTCTTACAACGCCGCCAACATCAGCTATAACTCCGCCGTGCAGAGCTATCAGGACCAGAAGAACGTCTTTGACAGCCAGATCGCCCTGTACACCAAAAACGTCAACGATCTCAAGGCCCTGAAGGAGATCGGTGCCGCCTCTCAGACCGAGATCGACCAGGCCCAGCTGCAGCTGGAGTCCGCCCAGGCTACCAAAAACTCCACCCTGTCCCAGCTGGAGGCGGGGATGCAGAGCTATAAGTCCAACGTGGAGCAGCTGTCCACCGTGCTGGAGAACGTGGACGGGGCAGGCAACGTCATCGCCCCCATCTCCGGCACTCTGGTCAGCCTGAATGCCGAGGAGAACGCCTTTGTCTCCCCCTCCATGCCCGTGGCCGTCATCGACGGGGTGGACCAGATGAAGATCAGCGTCTCCGTGTCCGAGGCCCTGGTGCCCAAGCTGACCATCGGCGACAGCGTGGACGTTGCCGTCAGCGCCGCTGACCAGACCTTCTCCGGTTCCATCCGCTCCGTGGAGCAGGCGGCCAACGCCCAGACCAAGCTGTACACCGTCACCGTGTCCGTGCCCAGCGACGTATCCGGCCTGCTGTCCGGCATGTTCGCCGATGTGACCTTCCACACCGACACCGCCAGCGGGGCCATCGTGGTACCCACCGAGTCCATCCTCACCAGCGGCTCCACCCAGTATGTCTATGTGGTCCAGGACGACAACACCGCCAAGTACGTCGAAGTGACCACCGGCCTCACCGGCAACGGCGTCACCGAGGTCACCTCCGGCCTGTCCGCCGGGCAGCAGCTGGTCACCGTGGGCCAGTCCTATCTCAGCGACGGAGCCGCCGTTCGGGTGGTCTCCGGGGAGGACTAAGGCCAGATGAATATTGCAAAGGCGTGTATCAAGCATAAAGTGGCCACGCTGCTGGCCGTCATTATGGTGGTCATCTTCGGCGTGCTGTTCGGCACCCGGCTGCAGATGGCCCTGATGCCCAACATGGAGATGCCCATGGCCGTGGTCATGACCACCTATGTGGGCGCAAACCCCAGCGACATTGAGGAACTGGTCACCTCGCCCCTGGAGTCGGCCATCATGTCCGTCTCCGGCGTGGACGAGATCACCTCCACCTCCGCCGAAAACGTGAGCACCATTCAGATCACCTATCTGGAGGGCACCGATCTGGACATCGCCGCCACCAAGCTGCGGGAACAGTTTGACCGGGTAAGCCTGCCGGACGATGCCTCTGATCCCATCATCGTGAACATCAACATCAGCGAGCTGATGCCCACGGCCATGATCGCCCTGGTGGGCGACGACCTGTCCCAGCTGCAGGCCAAGGCCGAGGACGACATCGCCCCCGCCCTGGAGCGCATCGACGGCGTGGCCCAGGTGCAGGTGAGCGGCGGCACCGAGCAGCACATCGCCGTGCGCATCGACCCGGCCAAGGCCGCCGGCTTCGGCCTGTCCAACTCCTATATCTCCCAGTTCCTGGCCGGGCAGAACCTGCTCTATCCCGGCGGCGACCTGCAAAACGGTACCCAAAAGCTCACCGTCTCCACCGATGCCAAGCTCCAGTCGGTGGACGACGTGGCCAACACCATCATCGCCCTGCCCGCCGGCGGCACCGTCCGCCTGTCCGAGGTGGCCTCTGTCGCCCTGGAGGACGAGGATTCCACCGCCATCGCCAAGGTGGGGGACACCGGCTGCGTGATGCTGCAGGTGTCCAAGCAGTCCGGGGCCAACGAGATGGCCGCCGCCCAAGCTGTGGAAAAGCGCCTGGAGGAGCTGAAGGCCGACGACCCCACCCTGCAATACACCATCCCCTACTCCGCCCGGGAGTATATCAGCCAGTCGGTAAACGCCGCCTTCAGCAACATCATCCAGGGCGTGGTGCTGGCCGCCATCGTGGTCTTCCTGTTCCTGCGCCGGGGCGGCCCCACCTTCACCATCTGCGTGTCCATGCCCGTGTGTATCCTGTCCGTGTTCGTGCTGATGAACGTGTTTGACCTGACCCTGAACATGATGAGTCTGGGCGGCATCGCCATGGGCGTGGGCATGATCGTGGATAACTCCATCGTGGTGCTGGAAAACATCAACCGCTTTGCCCTGGAGGGCCACGACCGGATGAGCGCCTGTGTGGACGGCACCAAGGAGGTCACCTCCTCCGTCATCGCCTCCACCCTGACCACCCTGGCCGTGTTTGTCCCCCTGGGGCTCTCCGGGGGCATCGCCGGCCAGATGTTCCGGGACTTCTGCCTGACCATTGCCTCCCTCATCGGGGCCTCCCTGCTCATCTCCCTGACCCTGGTGCCCCTGCTGTGCTACTTCACCCTCACCGATGAAAAGGTGGAAAAGCTGCGGGCCAAGGAGGCAGCCAGACAGGCCGCCGGAGCCAAGAAGAACCCCCTGTCCGGTTTCCTCTCCAAGCTGAACGCCGTCTATCTGCGGCTGCTGAACTTCTTCATCCGCCACCTGAAGATCGGGATGCTGGTCTCGGTGGGTCTGGTGGTCTTCTTTGCGGCCACCCTGGCCAGCACCAAGATGGTCATGATCCCCGACATGGACCAGGGTAGCGTGTCTGTGTCCATCAGCCTGCCCACCGGCTCCTCTCTGGAGGAGTCCACCGCCATCGCCGACCGGGTCACCGCCATCGTCCAGCGGGAGGTGCCCGAGCTGGACGAGATGTATTACCTGGCCAGCAACGGCTCCTCCATGATGTCCGCGGGCAACTCGGTCACCATGGGCCTGAAGCTGGTGGACAAGTCAGACCGCGACCGCTCCGCCTTTGACATCGTAGACGATCTGCGTTCTGCCCTTCAGGACATCGCCGGGTGCGAGATCACCGTGTCCGCCTCCTCCATGTCTATGGGCACCACCAGCGGCGACGACATCAGCGTGGAGATCCAGGGCGACGACTATGACACCCTGGAGATGATCTCCAACGACCTGGCCCAGCAGATCTCTGCCCTGCCCGATGCCATCAACGTGGAGAGCTCCCTGGCCGACAAGGTGGCCCAGGTGCGGGTGACCATGAAGCGGGAGGCCGCCTCTCAGTATGGGCTTACCGCCGCCACTGTGGGTGCCGCCGTCCGTGCCGAGCTCACCGGTGCCACCGCCACCAAGGTGACCATCAACAACAAGGAGTATGACGTGATGGTCAAGGGCGATGGGGCCTCCTCCGTCAGCCTGGACGCCCTGCGCTCCATGCCCGTCTCCTCCGCCTACGGCGGCACCGTGCCCCTGTCCTCCGTGGCCGATGTCACGGTGGAGCAGGCCGCCCAGAGCATCACCCGCCACAACCAGACCCGCCAGGTGACCATCACCGGCGACACCATCAGCGGCGACAGCACCGCCATCACCAAGGCCATCAACGAAATTCTGGACCAGTACACCCTGCCCCAGGGCTACACCGCCCAGACCGCCGGTGCCTATGAGGACATGATGGACAGCTTCGGCGACCTGGGGCTGGCCCTGGCCGTGGCCCTGCTGCTGGTCTACTTCGTGCTGGCCGTGCAGTTTGAGTCCTTTGCCATGCCCGTCATGGTCATGCTCATCCTGCCTGTGGCCTTCACCGGGGCGCTGTTCGCCCTGCCCCTCACCGGGCGGGACATGTCCATGATCGCCCTGGTGGCCATCATCATGCTGGCCGGTACGGTGGTCAACTCCTCCATCATCCTGGTGGAGTACATCAAGATCCGCCGGGGCATGGGCGAGGACCGCGAGACGGCCATTCTCCACGCCTGTCCCCTCCGTATCCGGCCCATTATGATGACCACCCTCACCACCGTCCTGGCCATGGTGCCCATGGCTCTGGGCCTTGGGGAGAGCAACGAGATGATGAGCGACATGGGCGTGACCATGATCTCCGGCATGGTGATCTCCACCATCGTCACCCTGGTCTTCACCCCCGTGTATTACTCCGTCATCGACAACCTGAGCCACCTGGGCCGCGACCGGAAGAAAAAGCAGAAAAACAACGCCCCCGCCGTCCAGGCGTAACGCCACACAAATACAAAGACAGCAAAAGACCGATGCACAGCCAAATAAACTGTGCATCGGTTTTGTTTTGCCTTATTCACGTCAGACGGGCAGGTCCACGTCCACGGTATAGGTGTCCCCCTCGGTATAGACGCTGTCGCTGTCCCCCTCGTTGAACAGCTCCTGAAAGACCAGCTTGGCCTGGGTCACACCCTGGGGCACCTCAAACACCAGGCAGCCGGTGCGCTCCTCCCCCTTGATGAGGGAATACTCGTCGGGCAGCTGCTCCTGGCCCTGATACTCGATGGGGTAGGAGCCGTCGGCCTCCCCGCCCCCCCAGACGAGGACAAAGTCCGCCCAGTTCATGGGCACCGCCTCGGAAAAGGTGCTCTCCAGGGTGAGATAGCACACCGCCAGGCGGCTGCCCTCCTGGGGCTGATAGTCCATCCAGCGGTCTGTGGTCTTCACCTGGTCCACGGTGAACTGGAACCAATAGGTGTCCACCCGGTCCCCCACCTGAAACTCCGTCTGCTTCTCCCTGCCGCAGCCGGGCAGGAGGAGGGCGGCGGCCAGCAGCAGGGCGGCCAGAATTTTCTTCTTCATAAACGCCTCCCGTTTTGCGTCCACGTAAAAACAGAGCCCCGCCCAGGGGGCAGAGCTCTGCTTAAAGACATATGGAGAATGCGCCAAAAATCAGGCCAGGGCCTTCTTGGCGGTCTCGGTCAGCTGGACGAAAGCGGCCTTGTCGTTCACAGCCAGCTCGGCCAGCATCTTGCGGTTGATGACGATGCCGGACTTCTTCAGGCCGTTCATGAAGGTGGAATAGTTCATGCCGTTCAGCTTGCAGGCGGCATTGATACGGGTGATCCACAGCTGACGGAAGTCGCGCTTCTTCAGCTTGCGGCCGGTGTAGGCGTAAACGCCGGACTTCATCACGGCCTGGTTGGCCATCTTATAGTGCTTGGACTTGGCACCCCAGTAGCCCTTGGCCAGCTTCAGGATCTTGTTTCTTCTCTTGCGCGTCATCATCGCGCCCTTAACTCTTGCCATTGTTCGTTCCCTCCCTCTTCTTACTTATACAGGATCATGCGCTTGATGGCGGCCTCGTTGGTCTTGTCGGCATAGGTGGTGCCGCGCAGAGCCCGCTTCAGCTTGGTGGTCTTGCCGTGGCCATTCAGCAGGTGACGCTTCTTGGTCATGGCGCGCTTGACCTTGCCGCTCTTGGTGAGGGAAAAACGCTTCTTGGCGCCGCTGTGAGTTTTGATCTTGATCTTCGGCATAACAGAGAACTCCTTTACTTACTTTTTCGTATCTTTGGCAGGCTTGGGGGACAGGAAAATGGACATGTGCCGTCCCTCCAGCTTGGGGCTCTTGTCCACGACAGCGATCTCGCCGCAATCCTCAGCAAACTTCATCAGCAGATCCTGGCCGATGTTGGTGTGCGCCATCTCGCGGCCGCGGAAGCGGACCGTCACCTTGCAGCGGTTGCCCTCGGACAAAAACTTCTGGGCGTTTCTCAGCTTCACATTGAAGTCGTTCACGTCAATGCTGGGGGACATCCGAACCTCTTTGATCTCCACCACGCGCTGATTCTTGCGGGCTTCCTTCTCGCGCTTGGTCTGCTCGAACCGATATTTTCCGTAGTCCATGAGCTTACACACGGGGGGGACGGCGTTGGGAGAGATCTTCACCAGATCCAGTCCCTGCTCCTCTGCCATGCGCAGAGCCTCCTGCGAGGACACGATGCCCAGCTGTTCTCCGGTGTCAGAGATCAGGCGGACCTCCTTATCCCGGATTTCTTCATTGGTTTGATGACCTGTGTTAGCGATGGGAAAGCACCTCCAGACAAAATAAAAATACGGCTGCCGGTAAGGCCCCCGTATCACAACAAAACAACGCCGGAATCCCGGCGGAATTTTCATGTTGACCCGTTGGCTCTGGCCTGGGGTGAGGACGAGGAACCGTACCTACTTTCTTGTACCCGGATAGTTTACCACTGCGTGCGGCACTTGTCAAGCATAATTTTAAAATTCCCGGCCCAAAACCTTGTCATTCCGAGGAGCGCAGCGACGTGGGAATCCGCGTCCCCCGTCCCTTGGCCCCCTTGTGAAAGGGGGCTGGCATCGCCGCAGGCGATGAC
>OGJY01003759.1_pt1 | contig 12028 bp, 10 predicted proteins | sample 1572231 | NCBI WGS metagenome assembly OGJY01 (sample SAMEA2582121, study PRJEB24529) | metagenome | biome: Human gut stool | place: China | collected 2011
GTCTGTAGAAAACTGGACAGATATGAATAGAAAAAATGTAGGATTGCTTTTGATGGGACCAGTTGGAACTGGGAAAAGTTTCTTTGCAGGCTGTATTGCAAATGCACTTTTGGAACAGGGAGAACGTGTCATGATGACAAATTTTTCCAGGATCTTAAATGAAATGACCAGCTATCAGGCAGATAAGAACCAGATTATACAAAATCTTGTGGATTATCCGCTGCTGATTATTGATGACTTGGGAATAGAACGAAATTCCGAGTTTGCTTTGGAGCAGGTCTATAATGTGATAGACAGCCGCTATTGTAAAATGCTTCCGCTGATCGTAACAACGAATCTGGGACTGAATGAAATGAAATCCACAGATTTGGATACTGCCCATCAGCGTATTTACAGTAGAATACTTGAAATGTGTGTTCCCATCTATTGTGGTGGAGAAGATAAGAGAAAAGAAGAAGGGACAGAAAAACTCGTACAGGTGCAGAACCTGATTACCGGTTAATCTGTCTTTTTTCATTAAAGGGGGTGATTGCCATGATTACAGATCTGGACAGCAGTTGAATCGCTGAAAGGAGGGAAAAGTCATGCAGGAAGAGGTAACTCAGAAAACGGTCACGTTCTGTATTCGGGCTACTAAGATTACGGCAGACCTGTTGAAAAAGGTTCTTGTTGCGTATCTGCGTCATCAGAAGCAGAAATCAGTAGAGAAGAAAGCACAGAAAAATCAGCCGAAACAGGGAAAGGTCACGGTAAAAGAGCTGGCAAAACAGAATGCCGGGATGGTCAATATCGAGATCACGGACAAAAATATCAAGTCCTTTGAACGGTATGCCAGAAAATACGGGATCAATTATGCTCTGAAAAAAGACAAGAGCAAAGAGCCTCCGGTTTATCTGGTATTTTTCAAGGGACGTGATCAGGATGCCCTCAATGCTGCTTTCCGTGAGTTTTCCCAGAAACAGATTCAAAAAGCGAATAAGCCTTCTATTCACAAGCGTCTTGCAACTTACAGAGCAATGATGCCAAAGAAATCGAAGGACAAAGTAAAGAACCGGCATCAGGAGCAGAGCCGATGAAAAAGCAAATCGGAAAAAATCTGATGCAAAAATGGAAGAATAAGATCAGGGTCAGGCTGTCCGCCCTGGATAAAAAGAAACTGGTTCTTACCAATATCCCATATATCTTAACTGCTTTTTATACAAATCGGGCATCATTTCTTTGCAGAAACAGTCTGGGAGAAGATATTGGGAACAAGCTATTATATGCGATGGAACATGCAGACAGGGTTCTTACTGGATTGCAGCCAAGTTTTAACTGGCGTGATATGCTGACAGGAATTGTAGCAGCTGTCATTCTGAAATTACTGGTATGGCAGAAACAGTCAGATGCAAAGAAACTTCGGAAAGGAATCGAGTATGGTTCAGCCAGATGGGGAAACGCTGAGGATATTAAACCTTATATGTCGGAAGATCCCTGGATGAATATTCCATTAACAGCAACAGAAGCATTGACTATGGAAAGTAGACCTAAACAGCCAAAGTATGCAAGAAATAAAAATATAGTGGTCATTGGCGGCAGTGGTTCCGGAAAAACTCGATTTTTCGTTAAGCCGTCAGTCATGCAGATGAACTGTTCCATGGTCATTACAGATCCGAAAGGCACTCTGATCGAGGAGTGCGGGAAGATGTTAGCAAAGGGACCACCTAAGAAAGATCAGAATGGAAATATTATGAAAGATAAATCAGGAAAAGTAGTACACGAACCATATGTGATTAAGGTTCTGAATACTATCAACTTTTCCAAATCGCTTCATTACAATCCATTTGCTTATATACGGTCTGAAAAAGATATCCTGAAGCTGGTGACAACAATCATTGTAAATACCAAAGGCGAAGGGGAAAAAGCTTCCGAAGATTTTTGGGTGAAAGCAGAGAAATTGCTGTATACAGCACTGATTGCTTTTATCTGGTATGAAGGAGATGAAGAGGAAAAGAATCTGAATACCCTTCTGGATCTTTTGAATGAAAGCGAAACCCGTGAAGAGGATGAAACTTACCAGAATCCAGTGGATATGATGTTCCAGGAACTGGAAGAAAGAGATCCGCAGCACTTTGCGGTCAGACAGTATAAAAAATACAAAATGGCGGCTGGCAAAACTGCCAAAAGTATTCTTATTTCCTGTGGTGCGAGGCTGGCACCATTTGATATAGCAGAACTTCGTGAGATCATGTCTTATGATGAAATGGAACTGGATAAGATCGGAGACAGGAAGACAGCCTTGTTTTTGATTATGTCCGATACAGATACAACATTTAACTTTGTGATTGCCATGTTACAGTCACAGCTTTTCAATCTGCTTTGCGACAAGGCAGATGATGAGTATGGTGGAAGACTGCCAGTTCATGTGCGTGTCATCGCTGATGAGTTTGCCAACATCGGGCAGATTCCACAGTTTGACAAGCTAATCGCAACCATCCGAAGCAGGGAAATCTCTGCTTCTATTATTTTGCAGTCACAGAGTCAGCTAAAGGCAATGTATAAGGATAGTGCAGATACTATTCTGGGTAACTGTGATACCACACTATTTCTTGGAGGAAAAGAGAAAACTACCTTAAAGGAAATGAGCGAGCTTCTGGGTAAGGAAACCATTGACCTGTATAACACTTCGGAAACGAGGAGCAATCAGAAGTCCTTTGGATTGAATTACCAGAAAACAGGCAAACAGCTGATGACAGAAGATGAGATTGCAGTCATGGATGGTGGAAAATGTATCCTGCAGATCCGTGGGGCCAGACCATTTTTCTCGGACAAATATGATATCACGAAACACAAAAACTATCGGCTTCTTGCAGATGAAAACGAGAAGAACCGATACAAAGTTGAGAAAGAGTTAAATCCGCAGTACACACCGAAATCTGAAGAAGAGGTGGAAGTAATTCATGTAGAACTGTCGGAGTAACCTTGGGAATGAACGAAAAATAATGAGGAAAGGAATAACTGACATTAGGTGCGCCGGCTTTTTAGTCGGTGTTTTTTCATTCCCGTAAACACCTGAAAAAAGTCAGTTTTGGTGAATGTATATGGCATTTTTTAGCAGTGCAATTACAACTTTAAAAACTCTTGTAGTCGCAATCGGTGCAGGTCTTGGCGTGTGGGGTGTCGTAAACCTTCTGGAAGGATATGGAAACGACAATCCCGGTGCTAAGAGCCAGGGCATCAAACAGCTGATGGCTGGTGCCGGAATCATGCTGCTGGGAACTACCCTGATTCCACAGCTGGCAACATTGTTCTCTTAAGAGGAGTGGTAGATGAACACCATCATTGAGAGAATTACGGAAGCGATAAAGGATATCCTGATCGGGCTTATCAAGTCCTGTTTGGATAACATGTTCACGTCTGTCAATGAGCAGGTGGGAACCATAGCCGGGCAGGTGGGACAGACACCGCAGGGATGGAATGCAGGGATTTTTAATCTGATTCAGAATATATCCCAAACGGTGATCGTCCCCATTGCGGGACTGATCATCACCTTTGTCCTGTGCTATGAATTGATCACGATGGTAACACAGAAAAACAATTTCCATGAATTTGAGACTTACAATATTTTCCTCTGGATCTTCAAAGCGTATGTAGCCATTTATCTGGTGACAAATACGTTCAATATCACGATGGCGGTCTTTGACGTTGGCCAGCATGTGGTCAACAATGCCGCCGGAGTAATTTCCGGAAACACAGCAGTGGACGCATCGGAAGCAATCACAAGGATTGTGGATGCACTGGAAGATATGGAACTGGGGGATTTGTTCCTGCTATCCATGGAAACGATGTTGATCAGTGTTACCATGCACATTCTGTCAATTATCATTACGGTAATCTTGTACGGAAGAATGATAGAAATTTACCTTTATACTTCCATAGCACCAATTCCGTTTGCCACCATGACCAATAAGGAATGGGGCAATATCGGAAACAACTATTTAAAAGGCTTGTTCGCACTGGCATTTCAGGGATTCTTCATGATGGTCTGTGTGGGAATTTATGCAGTTTTAGTAAATGCAATGACCATATCCAGTGACCTTCATGCAGCAATGTTTTCAGTAGCGGCTTATACCGTGATTCTTGCATTTTCATTATTCAAGACCGGAAGCCTTAGCAAATCAATATTCAATGCCCACTAACGGGCAGGAAAGGAGCACATACATGGCGTATGTACCAGTACCCAAAGACCTTACCAAGGTCAAAACAAAAGTAGCGTTAAATCTGACAAAGCGGCAGCTGATTTTCTTTTCACTTGCCGCAGTTGAGGGAATTCCGTTTTATCTGGTCATGAGAAAACCAATCGGTTCCAGTATCGCAGCCATCCTGATGGTAACGATCATGCTTCCGTTTTTCTTCATGGCAATGTATGAAAAAGACGGTCTTCCCTTTGAAAAAGTGGTGGCAAATATCATTCGACAGAAGTTTATCTGTCCGGCAGTAAGACCATATAAGACAGAAAATTTTTATCAGGAGATTTCCACCCTTGTAAAAAAGGAGGGTGTGCCGGATGGCAAAAAAGACAAAGCAGGAGGCTCAGCAGGAGCGTCTGTCCCTGGCGGAAAAAAGAAACCGTCAGGAAAGAAGAAACAAAAAAAGCAGAAAAGAAAGAGAACAGGAAAAGCGTAGGAAGAAGCAGGAACGGGACCGTAGGAAACAGAAAAACATTCCTACAACTGCACAGCAGAGTATTCCGTATATTCGGATGCTGCAGGATGGTATCTGCCAGGTGACAAAGACCTTTTTCTCCAAGACGATTCAGTTTTATGACATCAACTATCAGCTTGCTTTAAATGAGGATAAGACCACGATATTTGAAAATTACTGTGATTTCTTAAATTACTTTGATTCTTCCATCAGTGTGCAGCTGTCCTTTATCAATCAGCAGGTGGATGTGGCAGAATTTGAAAAAAGTATTGATATTCCGGATCAGAACGATGACTTCAATGCCATTCGTGAAGAGTACCGTACTATGCTGAAAAATCAGCTTTCCAAAGGAAATAATGGTCTGGTAAAGACGAAGTATATCACTTTTGGAATCGAAGCAGAAAGCCTGAAGGTGGCAAGACCAAGGCTTGAAAGAATCGAAACAGATATCTTAAACAACTTTAAGATCCTGGGAGCACAGGCACATTCCTTGAATGGTCTGGAAAGGCTGGAGATTCTGTATCATGTGTTCAACCAGGATCGGATCGAACCATTTAAGTTCCAGTATAAGATGCTTCCGGAAACCGGATTAAAGACCAAAGATTTTATTGCACCGACTTCCTTTAACTTTTCCAAGAATCAGACATTTTTGATGGGAAGAACGATGGGAAGTGTGAGTTACCTGCAGATTCTTGCACCGGAGCTGACAGACCGGATGCTTGCAGATTTCCTGGATGTGGATGACAGCATCAATGTCAACATTCATATCCAGTCCATTGATCAGAGTTCAGCAATCAAAATGATCAAGAGCAAGATTTCAGATTTGGATAAGATGAAGATTGAAGAGCAGAAGCGGGCAGTACGTTCCGGTTATGATATGGACGTGCTTCCATCGGACCTTGTGACTTATGGAGAAGAGGCGAAGAACCTGTTGGAAGATCTGCAGTCCAGAAATGAGAGGATGTTCCTTGTAACGGTTCTGGTAATGAATACCGCAAAGAAGCGTCAGAAGTTGGATAACAATATTTTCCAGGTGCAGGGAATCGCACAGAAATATAACTGTTCTTTAAAACAGCTGGATTATCAGCAGGAAGCTGCACTTATGTCATGTATTCCACTGGGAGTCAATCGGATTGAAATCCAGAGAGGACTTACCACCTCGTCAACAGCGATCTTCGTGCCATTTACGACACAGGAACTGTTTCAGGAAGGGGAAGCTCTTTATTATGGACTGAATGCATTATCCAACAACATGATCATGGTTGATCGGAAACGTTTGAAGAACCCGAATGGACTGATTCTTGGTACACCGGGTTCCGGTAAATCGTTCTCTGCAAAAAGGGAGATTACCAACTGTTTCCTGATTACGGAAGACGATATCATTGTCTGTGATCCAGAAGCCGAATATTCGGCACTTGTGCAGGCACTGCATGGGCAGGTGGTTCGGGTTTCACCGGTATCTGACCAGTATATCAATCCAATGGATCTGAACCTGAACTATTCCGAGGAAGATAATCCACTGTCACTGAAAGCAGATTTTATTCTGTCTTTGTGTGAGCTGATTGTTGGAGGAAAGAACGGACTGGAGCCGGTAGAAAAGACCATCATTGACCGCTGTGTACGGTTAGTATATCAGGAATATCTTGCCGATCCAGTGCCGGAGAAGATGCCAATCCTGGAGGATTTATACAACCTTCTGAGAAAACAGGAAGAGCCGGAAGCACAGCGTCTTGCAACTTCATTGGAGATTTATGTTACAGGCTCCCTGAATGTATTTAATCATCGCACAAATGTAGATATCAACAATCGTATCGTTTGTTTTGATATCAAAGAGCTTGGAAAACAGCTGAAAAAGATCGGGATGTTGATTGTGCAGGACCAGGTATGGAACCGAGTGACTATCAATCGTTCCGCTCATAAATCTACCCGTTACTATGTGGATGAATTCCATCTTCTATTAAAAGAAGAGCAGACAGCAGCTTACAGTGTGGAAATTTGGAAGAGGTTCCGTAAATGGGGAGGTATTCCAACTGGTGAACTGGTTTGTTACTTGTTAGTCGCTTAAAGTGCAAACTATCGCCGTTCTGACTGAAACCGGCAAGTAAGTCAGAAGTATCAATGCGGAAAAAAACGGGAAAGGGGTAGCGACCTAATCCGAGTGGAAGGCTATTCATAATAGAATAGCCACACGCAACGCATAGAGCTTGAACCTGCATAAGTAGAATATAACAGCTCCAAGAGGCCGCATTGCCAGCCGGTACGATATAATCGTGGTAAAAAGATATGCTATGCTGAGCGTGAAATGACACGCTGATGAAAATGGGCGAAAGCCCCAGAGAGGTGGATAAAAAGCCGCCTGATAATAACAATCAGATAACACAGAATATCAAAGATTTATTGGCTTCCAGGGAAATCGAGAATATTTTTGAAAACTCTGATTTCATTTATATGCTGAACCAGGCATCCGGTGACAGGCAGATTCTTGCCAAACAGCTGAATATTTCACCAACCCAGCTGTCCTATGTAACCAACAGTAATGAGGGGGAAGGACTTCTGTTTTATGGAAATGTCATTATCCCATTTGTAGACAGATTCCCGAAGAATTCCCTCTATAAAATCATGACAACCCGCTTGGAGGAAACTTCTGAAGCAGGTTAAATCAAAGGAGAAAACAATGTTACGAGCAATTTCATATGTATTAACTTTTAGTGGCGGTGCTGTTTTTGGCATCGCTTTTCTCTGTTTATTACAGGCAGGGAAAGGGTATCTGAAGAAGGAGGAGTAAGTAGTGGCAGAACAGAGAATGAAAGTCAGGGACAAGAAAATCCAGAAGATGACCAAGGATGGTCTGGTGGAAGAAAACCTGACGGATAAATCTTCTGTTCGTGTCAGTAACCGTGCCAGTGATGTGCAGATGGGAAGAAAACAGGGAGAAAAAGAAGTAAGCCTTGTGGATAAGTCTACCCGCCAGTCTGAACGGAGCGGAAAAAATATCCGTCCGTCTGTGCAAAAATCCAGGGATGCACCAGAACTGATGCGAACAGAGAACCAAAGTGAGGATTTTGGACAAAATAGAAAGCAACAAAACCGGAAAAGAATCCGTGCTGAAGTCGGAAAAGAATCCAGACTTGCAGAAAAATCCGAAGCCGGACAGTCAGGGAGACTGAAAGAAAAACGTGCAGATCTTTCAGAAAGCAGAGGAGACAGCCGGAGTAAGAAGAATGGTGGAAGTAAGAAACCAAAGCAGAAACAGCGTCTGAAATTTGCTTATGAGGAGACTGGTGCTTCCATGAAAAGTGACAAAGATATGGAGAAATTGAACCAGATGGATACGGATGGAGTCAATTTCCGCCATCAAAAACAGAAGGAAAAAGCCAAAAAGTTTTCTTATGAGGAAGCCAAAAAGAAAAAGGAAGCTAAGCAGCATTCCAAGAAGGCACAGGTCTATCGGGCAAATAAAGGGGAAACTCCTGGAAAGAAGAAATCCCGCCTGAAGTTTGGCGAAGGGGAATCTGTAAAAACAGAAAAAGCTTCTGTTGTCAAGAAAGCAGGAAGTGCAACTTCCGCAGCATTGCACCGTGAGATCAGCAAAAATGAAGACGATAATGCGGCGGTAGAAGGTGCCCATAAGTTAGAAGAAAGCGGCGAAGGTGTTTACCGGCTTGAAAAGAGAAGTGCCAGACGCAGGAAACGGAGGGCATCCAGAAAAAGAAGCAGCCTTGAAAGACAGGAAGAGAAACAGACACAGGCGGCAGCCCGTCAGGAGCAGAAGAAACTGAAAAAACAGATTCAGAAGCAACAGATCAAACGGGATTATGCCAAAGCGAAGCGAAGTGAACAGACAGTAGGAACAGCTACAAAAGGTACGATTGATTATATCAAGAAGATTGGCGGCAAAGTCACCAACTTCTTTAAAGAAAACCGGAAGGTGTATATCAGTGTAGCAGTTCTGATCGGATTGATGTTTCTGATCATAACGAATGTCACGTCATGCTCTGCAGTGTTTTTACAAAATGTGATCACTTATACCGGAACCAGTTATCTGTCATCGGATCAGGCAATCCGGGAAGCGGAACTGTATTACACACAGCTGGAAGCTAATCTGCAGGAGCGGATCAACAACATGGAATCTGAAGAACCGGGACATGAGGAATACCGATATAACATCGGACCTATTGAGCATGATCCGTTTATCCTGATCAGTTATCTGTCAGCAAAGTATGAAGAATTTACCTTTGAACAGGTAAAGCCAGAACTGGATGCTCTTTTTGCATTGCAGTATCGGTTAGAAACAGAAGCAGTCAATGAGACTGTGACAGAGACAGCAACTGTAAGAGTTGGAGAATCTTTGGGACAGGTTGTGACCAGTGGGTATTGTAACTGCCCAATTTGTTGTGGTATTTGGAGCGGAGGACCGACTGCCAGTGGAGCATATCCAACTGCCAATCATACCTTAGCGGTAGATGCTTCCAATCCGTTTGTACCAATGGGAACAAAGGTAGTTATGAATGGTGTCGAATATACTGTAGAAGATACCGGAGCTTTCGCAAGATACGGTGTACAGTTTGATGTCTATTATGACAGTCATGCGGCAGCATCTGCACATGGACATCAAACATGGGAATGTTATCTGGCAGATGATAATGGAAGCAATGAAGTGGAAGTGACCAGGACAAGAGATGTAGATGTGCTGAATGTCACCTTAAATAGTGGAAACCTGATGTCAATCTGTCAGGACAGGCTGGGATTTTTCCAGAAAGAACTGTTCAGTGCCTACAACGATACAAAAGGCAACTTGCAGATGTTTGCAACACCGGTTGATTTTAACTGGTATTCCAGTGTGACCAGCTATTATGGATACAGGATTCATCCAATATCAGGAGCAAATCAGCTTCATAATGGTATGGATATCGGAGCACCGGAAGGGACAACAGTAATGGCAGGGCTGACCGGAACGGTTACAACTTCTGCTTATAACGACAGCTATGGCAATTATGTTGTGATCAAGGACAGTAAAGGCTATGAACTGCGGTATGCACATTTAAGCAGCCGGAGTGTATCTGCAGGAGCATCCGTCACGAAAGGTGATGAGATAGGTATTGTAGGAAATACTGGAAATTCCACAGGAAGCCATCTTCATATTGAACTTCTGAAAAATGGAGAGCGGTTAAACCCGATCTTTTATCTGGAAACTGGAGAAGGAGCAGGCTTTGGCGGCAATGAATATACCAGTGAAGCAGTACAGCGTTTGTTAAATGAAGCAGCGAGATATCTTGGAACACCATATGTATGGGGTGGATATTCCCCAAGTGGATTCGATTGTTCCGGATTTGTAAGCTACTGTCTGACAAACTCTGGTGTAAGGAATACAGGAAGACTAACAGCACAGGGACTGTACAACATTTGTACACCAGTATCCCAGTCGGAGGCACAGCCGGGAGATTTGATCTTCTTTACTGGAACTTACGACGCAGGGGAGCCGGTAACGCATATCGGAATCTATGTAGGCAATGGTCAGATGATCCATTGTGGACATCCGGTGCAGTATACGTCCATCAATTCCCCATACTGGCAGAGCCATTTCTATGGATTTGGACGATGGTAAGAAAAAAGGGCGGCTGCATCAGCCGTCCGGAAAGGAGAACCGATGAAAAGTCTTGAAAAAGCTACGGCAGATTATGAGAAAGCCAAAGAGAAAATGGAAGCCTCCAAAGCCAGATATGAAGCAGATTTAAAGCGGTTCAAGGCTGCGGAGATTGCAAAAACAGAAGCGGAAAATCTGGAAATTGTAAGAATTATCCGTGCAATGGATATGAGTATTCCGGAATTGGAAGCTTTCAAAAAGAGAATGAAAAATGAACTGCCCGGCAGGGTAGAAATACAGAAGGAGGAAACAAAAGCCGATGATGAATCTGGAAAAAATGAAACAGAAGAAGAGAACAATTACTAAAAGCAGGGCAAAAAAGAGTTTGCTGGCAGCAACGACATTTCTTTGCCTGACAACACCTTTGCTCCAGACACAGACTGCTTATGCAGCTGAGAATACCACGCCTGCAATCACAATTGAGAAACCGGATGGCTGGAAACAGGGAGAAACAACCATTGCTGTTACGGTAGATGCCAGTCATATGCCGGAAGGTTTCTCAATAGCAAAGATTGAAGCAAAAGCAGGAAAAGATGGAAGCTGGCAGGATGTAACCGGAAGTGGAAGTATCACGATCACTGGAAATCAGACAGTGTATGTGCGTGTGACAGATGGTGAGGGGAAGGTCTATGAGCAGAATCGCTCTATTAAGTGTTATGACACGGAAAAGCCTACACTCTCTGCTTCCCTGACAGATGGTGTGCTGACGATTCAGGGGAATGATACAGTATCAGGGATTACTGCAGTAACCGTCAATGGCACCACTTATACAGACTTGAAGGATGGAATGCTGAGAGTGCAATTGACACAGAAAGATTTTACTACAAAACAGATTGAGATTACGGTAACAGACGGTGCCGGAAATACGTCTGAAAAGTATGTGTTACAGAATCCTTATTATGAATGGGCAAAGAAGCAGGCAGAGAAACAGAAAACTTCCAGTGACAGTAATGGTGCAATGGCAACCACGACCGGTGCAGATGCAACTGGGACTGAGAAAACAACGACTTCACCGCTTCCGCAGGATGCACAGGCTTCTGAGCCGACAGATGCAAAAGGAACCGTGGATGATCGGACAGTGACAGGTATTGAGGAACAGCTTAATAAAGAAGGCGAGACAGCAGATTCTGTTACTAAAACAGCTACGGAAGGCACAAAAGAGTTTTATACCATTTCAACTAAGAGTGGTAAGATTTTTTATCTGATCATCGACAATTCAAAATCTCAGGATAATGTGTATTTCCTTACAGAAGTCAGCGAGAAAGATCTGATGAACTTCACACTTTCTGATTCAGTGACACTTCCGGAAGTGGATACGGTTTATGCAGAACCAGAGAAAAAAGCAGAGGAAGAAAAACCGGAAACGACAGAGTCAGCCGAGAAAGATAAGGTAGAGGATGATATTCAGATGCCTGAAGATAAAAGTCCATTTGGAACGTATCTTTTGATTGCACTGGTTGCAGTCGGAGCTGCGGCAGGAGGATATTACTTCAAAGTCTATAAACCAAAGCATGAATATGATGACGAGGATGAGATGGAAGAGGATGAAGATGAATCCGAAGATTCAGAGTCAGAAAAACGGGAAGTAGACGATGCAGATGAGCAGGAAGAAAGTGCAGAACCGGAAATTCTGAGAGATGAAGATTTCAATGATGATGTACTAGAAGATGAAGAGGAGGAGCAGGAGTAAATGAAATTAGT
>OGJY01003760.1_pt1 | contig 12027 bp, 15 predicted proteins | sample 1572231 | NCBI WGS metagenome assembly OGJY01 (sample SAMEA2582121, study PRJEB24529) | metagenome | biome: Human gut stool | place: China | collected 2011
ATACTGGTCCGGAATACATTAAGTTTCAACCTGGAGTTCAGGGAAATATGACATAATCTGTTTGCCATGTGCGGAAAGCACTTCTTCATCTTCTGTTGTAAGGACTCTAATCAGACCTACTTTAAATTTTTTATCCATTTTCAATTTCTCCTTTATATCGTAAAAAATCAGATAAGAAAAACACCATTTTCGATAACTTTAATATCATCCAGATATAATGTCGGACGCAGGATAATTCCGTCCATATGACATTCCGCTTTATTTACACCGCCAAATGATGTATTGGTTCCGAAAGCAATGTGTACGGTTCCATATACTTTTTCATCTTCAAGGATGATACCGTTCAGAATTGCAGCTTCATTTGTTCCGATTCCAAGTTCACAGACTGTTCCGTTGATTTCATTTTTCAGGAGAATATCAAGATTTCCGCTCTTCTCTCCTGTTACGGAACGTAGTTTTCCGCCGGAAATCGTCATGTGAAGCGGACTTTCAAGCTTACCAATGCCTACCATGGAACCGTCAATGATCATTTCTCCATCAGAACCGTCTTCAAGCGGTGCAATATAGGCTTCACCTGAAGGAAGGTTTCCGCACTTTCCAGCTTCTCTGTATACACCAGGGCTTGGAACACCATTTCTTCCACTAATATTGATGTTTAACACATAACCGTCTTTTTCAATGCGGGCACGGGATGCTCTGGTCAGCATTTCTGTTACTTTTGCAGTTAATTTTATTGATGGTAGCCTGGCGGCCTTCGAAAATACGCATTTCCAGGTCGATGGAGTCTCCTACGATGTTTACTTCCACGGGTTCGAGGCTATAGAACAAGTAACCGTTGTTGTAGTAGAGGTTACCGATAGCGTCTTCGTCGGACATGGTACGTTCTTCCAGCAATTTCTGGTTGTATACATCACCCTTCTTCATACGAAGCATGAAGTTCAACTGTTCTGAAGGATACAATGTATTACCTACCCACGTTACATTGCGGAGGTAGTATTTGTCTCCTTCTTCAATTTTCATGAAGATGTCTACCGTGCGGTCATCATAAGGCTTGATGCTGTCTTCTACGATCATGGCGTCACGATAACCCAACTCGTTATACTTGTCGATAATCAACTGTTTGTCCGCTTCAAAGTTTTCTTCTACGAATTTCTTGGTGCGGAATAGATTGAGCAACTTATTCTTCTCGTTGGTCTTCTTCATGATGCGCTTCAACTTCTTAGTTGCTAAAGCCTCATTACCAACGATTGTGATTTCGTGTACTTTCACCTTCTCTTTCTTGTCGATGTCGATATCTACGATAACCTGGTTTTCGTTGGATACATCATCTTTCTGCGAGATGATTACTTCTGCATTCTTAAAACCTTTATCGTCAAAATAGCGTTTAATCAGAGTCTTGGCACGGTCAATGACGTTGGGAGTCACCTGACCGCCTTTGATCATACCGATTCTACTTTCTATATCCTCACGTTCCGACTTCTTCACGCCATGGTAGCGGATATCGGATACACGCGGACGTTGAGTCAGATGGATAGTCAGCCATACTTTATCGCCTTCTATCTTGTCGGCTGTAATCTGGACATTGGAGAATAGACCATGACGCCAATAGCGCTTACAAGCCTGAGTGATTTCTTCACCCGGCACGGTAATCGTTTGGCCTACGGACAGACCGGACAAGCCGATAAGTACATAGTCCTCATAGTTCTTAACTCCTTCTACTTTAATTTCTGCAATCTCATACTTCTTGGGGGTTCCCGAGTAGAGAATGACTGGTTTTTCCGCATCATCGGTGCTGTTGGCATCTTGAGCGGCGCTTGTCAATACACAACCAAAGAGGCAGATAAACGCTGTGAGTATAGAGAAAATACGATAGTGCATTTATGTTTTGGATTAAATATGTTTGGTTTTAACTGATTTGTTCACTGGTTTTACCGAATCTACGTTCCCGTCTCTGGTAGTCGCAGATGGCTTTGCAAAGTTCCTCTTCCCGGAAATCGGGCCAATAGGTTTCGCAAAAATAGAGTTCCGAATATGCGCATTGCCAAAGCAGGTAATTGCTCAGACGGATTTCTCCGCCGGTGCGTATCAGCAAATCGGGATCGGGCATGAAGTTGGTCGTCAGATGTTTCGACATTAAATCGGTGTTGATTTCTTCGGGTGTCAATTCTCCTTTCTGCACCAATGCGGCAATTTGCCGGCTGGCTTCTGTTATTTCCCAACGTGAAGAGTAGCTGAGGGCAAGTACCAGGCACATGCCTGTATTCTTGGAAGTATTTTCTACGCAACTGTATAAGCGGTCTTGTACATTTGCGGGTAACTTTTCTATATCTCCAATAATCCGGAAACTGATGTTGTTCTTCATGAACGTATCTTCTTCGATGGAATCGAAAAGGAGGCCCATCAAGGCTGCCACTTCATCCGAGGGACGATTCCAGTTTTCGGTTGAGAACGTATATAGGGTCAGATATTTGATTCCCAGTCTGGCGGCTTCTTCGGCAATGATATGCACGGTTTCAGCACCGACCTGATGTCCGTAGCTGCGCTCGTGTCCGCGCTGCTTCGCCCACCGTCCGTTGCCGTCCATGATAATTGCCACATGCTGGGGTATCCGGCTCAAATCAATTTGTTCTTTATATTGCATCTTTTTTAGTTGTTACAATCCTTACATCTTGGGAAGAGGTCGTAGGTAACGAAAAAGACGGTAAATGCATAACTGTCTTTGTTCTTCCAACCTTTTCCTTTTATCTGGTACGGGTCTTCCAGTTGTAAACCTTCCCGTTGGGTAACGTCTAACTGGTCGCTAAGGCTGAACCGCATTGTAAACTCGCATCCTATGTTGATGCGCGGAGTTGCTTTGTATTTCACACCCACCCCTATGGGGATGTTCATCGTGAAAATAGTCTTAGCGGGTTTAGGCGCGAACGTAAATCCTAATCCACCTAATATATAAGGTGTGAACCGACGGTCGCCCCGGTACGTATTACCGGTACCATATCCCAAAAAGTTATATTCAAACTGTGCTCCTAAATCGAAAATTGTCCGTTTGAAAGTGACGTACTCTCCATTCGGATACACATTTTTGAAATCTCTCGTATCACCGGAAATCCTGCCGGCTGTCAGGTTGCCTTTTATTGCCATATGCGGATTCAGCAGATACCGGGCCATGAATCCTCCCGCTATTCCTGTGTTCTTAAACGGGGTACTGTTGTTGGCATCTCCCATATAAAAACTTCCTCCAATGGCACCTCCCAGTTCCCATGTATATTCTTCCTGCGCTGTAACATAGCAGAAAGGGAACATGAGCAGGCAAAACACTATCTTTATATTTCTTGTAATAGCCATACCGTTTTAATTTTACTCCTTACTATATAAGGAAACGGAAAATTGACTATTTTATTATTGTTATTTGAAACCCAGCTTGTTCTGACGACCACGCCAAACAGAACCGTCGCTGTTCCATACAATCCAAATATAATGTTTTGTGTCAATGGCCAGAGAGTAATCTCCCTTGTCTTTGAACAAACTTATGTATTCAATCGTATCTTTGTCATCTTCCTTTTCACCCGGAGTGACTTTTATTTCTGTCGGATACCGGAATTTAGTAGCTGCTTCATTCCATTCTATTCCTACGCGAGAGGTACGGATGATATTGAAGTCTCCACCCATCATGTAGAACAGGCCTCCATAATACATGATTGACGGATTCTTCATGGCCGGGCAGGAGAAATCTGTCGGTGTACTCATGTCAGCCCAAGTTAGTCCGTCCATAGTGAACCAAGGCACTGTTTCTTCAGTCGTTATTTCAGTATTGTCGGCTGTTGCAGTTTTAGTATTGCCTACTATCACTGTTTGCTTGATACCGCTTGCATTTGTGAATACTGTAGAGTATATGTCTTCCAGCGGGAAGTTTTCAGGGATCGTCTCTTCACTTTTTTGCCAACTTGTTTCTTCTAAATTCTTTGCACAGAAATAGTTTTTATCGTCTTTAGTAAAGATACCCGTGAGCCTGTTCTTGCTTCCTGTAACTTTGTCTTCCGGAATACCTCCCAGGAATGTTACCATCTGCATCCCTTGCATATCCATTTGGGTCCAACTGATGCCGTTGTCAGAGTAAAATGCTTCTCCACTCGTTGTAGTTATGAACAGCTGGTCATTGAAACTAACGATGGAGTTTAATTTTGCACCTTCCGGAAGTTCAACGTTGATCAGACTCCATTGAAGACTGGCAGGAGTGGACAAGGAACTACGATATGCAGTTGTGGAAGAAGTGTAAACAAACAGTTCTCCTTTCAGAATAACGGATTTTTGCTTACCGGAAACAGGTGAAGCCGGCAGAGCTGCCATTTCTCTCCAGATCAGAGAATCTGGGTCTTGCTTATGAACATTTACTTTGATTGTATATTCACGAACCGTCACGCCGTCAGCTGCATGAACCTTGAGCTTGATAGGCTCTCTCAGGTCAACTGAGTCACTTGTGTTGAATAATGTATCGTTAAGGCCGGAAGTAACCCAGCCTGTTACGCTCAGCGTATCGATCAGGATTTTGTCAATGATGGTATCAGAGCCAACAGGGAGAGAGTCAACGTTATAAATTTCTCTTTTCAGCTGGTCAATTGTGAACTTATAATATATGCCTTTTCCTATAGTATCAATGCCAAAGGCGCGTATTGTTGCGTCAGAACTATATTCATAATTATCATCTGAGTCAAGACACGAACTTATGGCTATTGACATAAGAAGAAAACTCAGGATTACGGATAAAAACTTTATTCTCATTTTCTAAAGATAGTGTTTATTTACAAGTTGCAAAAATAGGAACATTTTTTTCTATAATCAGCATTGCAGGGAAGTTTTATATAAAATTATAGATAATATGCCCGTTTTTCTCGATAAAAAAGCATCAAAATGAGGTGTTTCGGACTATTTTGTCGTTGTATAATGCCGTATACTTCTTCCGAAAGATTGTTCGTTGACATAACTATTTTTATTCCTCATTTCAGGTGCTTTAACACCGGATGTCAATCGCGTGGGGCTTACTTCGACGAATGCTTCATCCCAAAGGCCGGCATCAATGAAAGATTGTAGCAAGGCACTGCCTCCTTCCACCAAAAGGGATTGGATGCCACGTTCGTATAAAGTTAACATGATTTGCGGCAATATATCCTGCTGGAAATCTATTGGGAGATATTCTATGTTGGGGAGGGAGGGGAGGGGGTGTTCGGTAAAGATGAGTGTCGGTACACTTCCGTCAAATAGATGGAGGGCAGGCGACAGGCGTCGTTTACGGTCTAATACGAGACGCAGAGGAGAGCGTCCGTACCAATTGCGGACATTCAGAGAAGGATTGTCCAATTCTGCCGTGCGGGTACCGACAAGGATGGCGGCATGCTCTGCCCGTTTTTTATGCACTAACATTGAAGTTAAGGGGGTGGACAGAATAACGGGATGCCCGTCTTTCCGGCATAAATCGATAAAACCGTCCGCAGACTCCGCCCATTTCAGGGTGATATATGGTCGATGTAGCTGGTGGAAAGTGATAAAGCGCTTGATTAAATGCCGGCATTCACCTTCCAGTACTCCGACGACGACTTTCCGACCGGCATCTTTCAGCTTCTGTATGCCCCGTCCCGCAACTTTGGCGAAAGGGTCCTGGCAACCGATGACGACACGGGGAATTTGCTTCTCAATAATCAAATCGGCACAAGGTGGCGTTTTCCCATAGTGGGAACATGGTTCCAGGCTTACATAAATTGTTGAATGCTTCAGTAACGAACTGTCTTTAACGGAGCGGATGGCATTCACTTCGGCATGCGCTTCTCCGCAACGTATATGATAACCTTCGCCGATAATTTTTCCGCCACATACGATTACTGCTCCTACCATTGGGTTGGGAGCTGCATTACAAAGCCCGTTCTGAGCCAGCTGAATGCAACGGCGCATATATTTTTCTTCTTCCATGTGTGCTTCCTTTCTCGGATATTTCTTACTTTTGCATCCCAAAATATCCAAATTATGAATATTACCACTGCTTATGTTCGCCGGAAACTACAGGGCTATTATACTCCTCAGGAAGCCGGCAATCTGTCCAGACTTATCTGTTGTGAGATATTTGGGCAACGGACAGTGGATTATTATCTGGGCAAAGATATAACTTTATCTGCAAAAGCGAAACAGGAATTAGAGAGCATTCTCACTCGTTTGCATAATTTTGAACCGATACAATACATTTTAGGCGAAGCCCGTTTTCTCGGAAGAACGCTTTGTGTAACTCCCGATGTGCTTATTCCTCGTCCGGAAACGGAAGAACTGGTTGAGTTGATGCTGAAAGAACTTTCTCCCGCTTCCCGTGTTTTGGATATCGGAACCGGTAGTGGTTGTATAGCTGTCTCTTTGGCAAAAGAATTGCCGGAGTCGCAGGTCACGGCTTGGGATGTGTCCGAAAAAGCTTTGTCTGTTGCTGCTCTTAATGGCGGAGCCTTGCGAGCATCTATCCGGTTCGAACAGCGTGATGTGTTGACCTATACTCCTGATGTAACAGAATGTTATGACGTTATTGTGAGTAATCCGCCGTATGTGACTGAAGCGGAAAAGGCGGAGATGGAACAGAATGTACTGGATTGGGAGCCCTCGCTGGCACTGTTTGTGCCCGATGCGGACCCTTTACGCTTCTATCGCCGTATTGCTGTGCTGGGGCTTGAAATGCTTGTGCCCGGTGGAAAACTTTATTTTGAAATAAACCGTGCTTTTGGAGAAGATACTGTATCTATGTTGCGTGATTTAGGATATCGCACCGTCCGTCTTCAAAAGGATATTTCCCATAATGATAGATTTGTAATAGCCGAAAAATGACAAATATTACTGAAACGGAGGCGCTGAGTAAAGTTGCTGCCTATTGTTCCACTGCGGAGCATTGCCGTGCCGAGGTCTCTGAGAAGTTACAGCGTTGGGGACTACCGTATGATGCTATTGAACGCATCCTTGAACGTTTGGAAAATGAAAAGTATATTGATGAAGAGCGGTTTTGCCGTGCTTTTGTCAATGACAAGTACCGTTTTGCCAAGTGGGGGAAAGTGAAGATTGCCCAGGCACTTCAATTGAAGAAGATCTCTTATAATGTATGCCGACGTTTCCTGAATGAGATAGACGAGGAAGAATACCTGTCTATATTAGACGGTTTGTTACTGGCGAAACGGAAAAGTGTTCATGCCGGGAACGAATTTGAATTGAATGGAAAACTGATGCGTTTTGCCTTGAGCCGCGGTTTCGAAATGAAAGATATCAGTCGTTGTATACAACTTTCTGACGAAAATGAAGGTTTTGAGTGAAAAATCTCTTTATTCTTTTTTTTATTCTCGTTCAGTTTCCGTATTTTTGTGCCATATTTATTATAAATAGCTAATTTAGTTATGAGAACTTTAGAAAAACTATTCGCAGAGAAGTTGCTGAAGATAAAAGCGATTAAACTACAACCGGCAAATCCCTTCACTTGGGCTTCCGGCTGGAAATCTCCTTTTTACTGTGATAACCGCAAAACACTTTCTTATCCTTCTTTGCGTAATTTTGTAAAGATTGAAATTACCCGTTTGATATTGGAACGTTTCGGGCAGGTGGATGCAATTGCCGGCGTAGCAACAGGCGCTATCCCTCAGGGAGCTTTGGTTGCCGATGCGCTGAACTTGCCGTTTGTGTATGTACGTTCCACCCCGAAAGACCATGGATTGGAAAACCTGATTGAGGGTGAACTTCGCCCGGGTATGAAAGTTGTGGTTGTTGAAGACTTGATTTCTACTGGTGGAAGTAGCTTGAAAGCCGTAGAAGCTATCCGTCGTGACGGATGCGAAGTAATCGGTATGGTAGCTGCGTATACTTATGGTTTCCCCATTGCAGAGAAAGCATTCAAAGATGCCAAAGTTCCTTTGGTGACGCTGACGAATTATGAAGCGGTTCTGGATGTTGCACTCCGTACAGGTTACATCGAAGAGGAAGACATTGAGACGCTGAACGAATGGCGTAAGGATCCTGCACATTGGGATGCCGGAAAATAACAGCGGTTTATACTACAAAGTAATTAATATGACGAAAGGGCCATTCGGATAGATTCTGTCCGAATAGTTCTTTTTTGTCTTTTAAAGAGAATCGAAATATGACAAAATTTGAAAGTGGTGTGAAGACGATACCCGCCTCACAGGAACTTGTTTATGAGAAGTTGTCCGATTTGAATAATCTGGAAAAGTTTAAGAGCAGCCTGCCGGAGGATAAAGTGAAGAACTTGAGTTTTGACTCGGAAAGCATGATGATAGAGGTGGCTCCCGTAGGTAAGATAGCGTTGAGTATCGTAGAGAAGGAACCGTGCAAATGTATTAAGTTTGCCACAACAACTTCACCGCTGCCATTCAATCTGTGGATACAGATAGTCGCCGTTTCGGAGACGGAATGTAAGATGAAACTGACCATCGGCATGGAACTGAATCCCTTTATGAAAGGTATGGTGCAGAAACCATTGCAGGAAGGACTGGAAAAGATGGCCGATATGCTGTCGATAATACCGTATCACTAATCATTAATCACTAAATAAATGGCTCAGAAACTTTGGGAGAAATCCGTTCAGGTAAATAAGGATATAGAACGCTTTACGGTAGGACGCGACCGTGAGATGGACCTTTATCTGGCAAAGCATGATGTATTAGGTTCTATGGCTCACATCACCATGCTCGAAAGCATTGGTCTGCTGACGAAAGAAGAACTGGTTCTTTTGCTCGATGAACTGAAGAATATCTATGCGGCTGCTGAAAAGGGTGAGTTTGTGATAGAAGAAGGGGTAGAGGATGTGCATTCGCAGGTAGAGCTGATGCTGACACGTAGACTGGGTGATGTAGGCAAGAAGATACATAGCGGTCGTTCTCGCAACGATCAGGTATTACTCGACCTGAAACTCTTCACGCGTACGCAGATTAAAGAAATAGCCGAGGCGGTGGAACAACTGTTTCATGTGCTGATATGCCAGAGTGAGCGTTTCAAGAATGTATTGATGCCGGGTTATACTCATTTGCAGATAGCCATGCCGTCGTCTTTCGGACTGTGGTTTGGTGCTTATGCCGAGAGCTTGGTAGATGATATGCTTTTCCTGCAGGCGGCATTCAAGATGTGCAATCGTAATCCGTTGGGTTCGGCTGCCGGGTATGGTTCTTCATTCCCGTTGGACCGTACGATGACTACCCGCTTGTTGGGTTTCGATTCATTGAATTATAATGTGGTTTATGCGCAAATGGGACGCGGCAAGATGGAGCGTAACGTGGCTTTTGCTCTGGCAAGTATCGCCGGTACTATCTCTAAGCTGGCTTTTGATGCTTGTATGTTCAATAGTCAGAACTTCGGATTTGTGAAGTTGCCGGATGAATGTACAACGGGTTCCAGCATCATGCCGCATAAGAAGAATCCCGATGTTTTCGAACTGACTCGTGCCAAATGTAACAAACTGCAATCATTGCCGCAACAGATTATGATGATTGCCAATAATCTGCCATCCGGTTATTTCCGTGACTTGCAGATTATCAAGGAAGTCTTTCTTCCTGCCTTCCAGGAATTGAAGGATTGCTTGCAGATGACGACTTACATCATGAATGAAATCAAGGTGAACGAACATATTCTTGATGATGATAAGTATCTGCTTATTTTCAGCGTAGAAGAAGTGAACCGGTTGGCACGTGAAGGCATGCCTTTCCGTGATGCCTATAAGAAGGTCGGGCTGGATATTGAAGCTGGAAAGTTCTCTCATAGCAAACAAGTGCACCATACGCATGAAGGTAGCATCGGCAATCTCTGTAACGATGAAATCTCTGCACTGATGCAAGAAGTGGTGGATGGTTTCAACTTTCATGGAATGGAAGTGGCTGAGAAATCCTTGTTAGGACGATAAATGCGATATTGTATGCGGAAATTTTGTATAGTCATAGGAATGCTTTGGTTGTGTGTCGTTGGTTGCGGTGACTCATATGAGTCGAGCATTCCTTCTGTGACGTTTAATTTCTCGTGTAGCCTTGCGCAATCGCCTTATTATGTAATAAAGACTCCCGGTCAGTTTCTGAAAGTGGAGAAGAATGTGAATGGATTGCCGGTTGGCTATGCCGGATTAATAATCGGGCAGTCTGTTTTTTCAGAAGGAAATGATTATGTTGCTTATGATGCTGCCTGTCCGGTAGAGGCCAGCCGTAGTGTATCGGTTGAATTGAAAGAAGACGGCTTGGGCACAGCTGAATGTCCGAAGTGCCATACACAGTACAATCTGAGTAGTGGTGGATTTCCTACAGGAGAAGGTACAGAGTATCTGAGACATTATAAAGTCTCTGTGTCCGGTACTACTTTGCAAGTCCGTAACTAATAAAAAACAGCTTTTTTCGTGTAAAAAATTTGGCTGTAACGGGGAAACTCCTTATCTTTGCACCCGTTCTTCGAAAAAGACCTGCGGAAATAGCTCAGTTGGTAGAGCATAACCTTGCCAAGGTTAGGGTCGCGAGTTCGAGTCTCGTTTTCCGCTCTCTTTTCCCTTTTTAGGATGCTCGAATGGTGGAATGGTAGACACGAAGGACTTAAAATCCTTTGGCCATTGCGGCTGTGCGGGTTCAAGTCCCGCTTCGAGTACTGTTTAAAGCTCTGTAAACTATATGTTTACGGGGCTTTATTCTTTTAGGCCTATCTTAATATATCCACTTATTAATACAGATTTAAGCTGGAATTATGCTATTGAGTTAAACCAAGAGTTAAACCAAGAGTTAAACCGAAATTGTAATGAAGGCTACAGTTAATGTACTGTGTTACAGGTCTAAAGTTCTTAGTAATGGGGAACATCCTATCATGCTTCGTGTCTGTAAGAATGGTAAGAAGAAGTATATTAGTCTTGGAATCTCTGTAAATCCCAAATATTGGGACTTCGAGAAGAATAAGCCTAAGCGTAATTGCCCTAATCGAGAGCGGATAATCAAGGTTATTAATGAGCAGGAACAGAAATATTCAGAACAGATACTTGAACTCTCTGTGAAGAATCGTGAGTATTCGCCTACTACTCTGATTGAGATGGTTACTCCGATACGGAAGAGTAAGACAGTTAATGATATGTTTGAGGAGTATATAACTCAACTCAAAGATGAGGGGAGGTTAGGGTATGCATTATCTGTGCAGCAAGTACGTAATTCTCTGCTGAAATTCAAAGGACATTCAGACATATTCTTCTCTGAGGTAGATGTGAATTGGTTGAAAACGTATGAATCGTGGCTGAGGTGTTGTAAATTAGGGGATAATACTATTGGCATTCGTTTCAGAACATTACGTGCAGTTTATAATTTAGCTCTGGCTGAGGGAATAGTGAAGGCTGATTGTTATCCATTTAAGAAGTATAAGGTGTCTAAATTACATAAGGAGACTGCTAAACGTGCAATAACTAAAGAACAAGTGAAGCAAGTTATTGAATATGATGTGTCAGGAGCACGTTTCTATAAGAGACTGGCAGTCGATATGTTTACATTTTCTTATTTGATGGGTGGGATTAACTTCACAGATATGGCATTCTTGACAGATAAGAATATTGAAGGGGAACGTTTAGTTTATGTTCGTCAGAAGACTAAGAAGTTGATAAAGTTACCGTTACAGGAGAAGGCTATGGAGATAATAAACCGTTATTGTTCTTCACAGCGTAAATACATATTTCCAATATTGGATAATCGTGAGCGAACTCCAAGGCAAATAAGAAATAGAATATATGATGTGTTGGCTAATGTGAACGGACATTTGGAAGATATTGGGAAGGAATTGAGGATTGAGTTGAAGATTTCCAGTTATGTAGCCCGTCACTCTTATGCAACTGTATTGAAACGTGCAGGAGTAGCAACGTCCGTTATCTGCGAGTCTTTAGGGCATAGTTCAGAACAGGTAACACAAATATATCTGGATAGCTTTGAGAATAAGCAACTGGATGATGCAATGAAGCATTTACTCTAATTTATAATGCCACTCTGTTGCATAATGGAGTGGCAT
>OGJY01003762.1_pt1 | contig 12010 bp, 9 predicted proteins | sample 1572231 | NCBI WGS metagenome assembly OGJY01 (sample SAMEA2582121, study PRJEB24529) | metagenome | biome: Human gut stool | place: China | collected 2011
TTCAGATTCTTGTGTGGGTTACCACGTGTGGGTTCAAGTCCCATTTTCCGCATTATATTTTATGAACTGGTGTTATCTTTTGTTACACCAGTTTTTTATATTACCTGCAAAAATCAGGCAGATATAAAATAGGCAGATATATGCACTAACATATATCTGCCTATTTTAAATATTTTACAACAACCGCTGCTACCGCTAATCAATAACAGTTACCTTCTCTATAACCGGCTGTTCATTCTTATTAACTTTTCCATTATCATCTACCGGCTTGACTTCTTTACATATCTTATCAACCACATCCATGCCTTCTGTCACATAACCAAAGCAAGCATACTTTCCATCAAGATATGTACTATCCTTATGAACTATAAAAAACTGCGAACTTGCACTGTTGTTACTGCTTGAACGTGCCATAGATATAGCACCCCTTGTATGTGACAGATTATTTGTCACACCATTATCTGCAAACTCACCTTTTATCTTTGTATCAGAACCGCCTGTTCCATCTCCTTTAGGATCTCCGCCCTGTATCATAAAGCCGCTTATTATTCTATGAAATGTAAGTCCATCATAAAAACCATCTTTTGCAAGCTTCACGAAATTAGTAACAGTTACAGGTGCCACATCTGCATCAAGTTCAATCTTTATATCACCATAACCCTTAACTGATATAACAACATGGTGCTTTCCTGTGAGCTGGTTCTCCTGGTCATTCTGCTGTCCATCTGATGCATTGCCACTTTTACTGCTTCCACATGCATAAAGTGAAAATGTCATAACAACAGCTAATAGTATTATTGATATTCTTTTCATAACATTCACACACTGTAGGAAACTATCTTAGAACAGCAATATTAATATTGCATAAATTCATTGATATCCCTTAAAACATCCTCAATTTCGCTTTCTCCACCATTAATAGTAAGCTGAAGCGGTCTGCTGATATCAAGACTAAACAATCCTACAAGAGATTTTCCATCCACAAAGCTATTGCCGCTTTCGACATCAAAGCTGCATGAATATCTGCTTATCTTACTAACAAACCTCTGAACTTTCTCTACTGAATCAAGTAAAATTGAAACTGTTAACATATGTATATCCTCCCATCAAGTCCTAATCCTTTTATAATAAAGCCCGACAACATCAACAACTATACTACTTTTCCTTACTAAAAACAACATAATCCGACATTTCGGGTAATATATTTCATATGATATCTATGCTTATACATTTTCAGGCATAACATATGACTCAACCGTTTCCCATAATTCATCAAGACCCTGTTTTGTTTCTGAAGAAAATGGTATAAGAATATCATCTTCTCTTAATCCAAGCCCCATTCTTACTGCTTTTACATGCTTGGCAACCTGGCTTCTTTTAAGTTTATCAAGCTTCGTTGCTATAATAACCGGTCTGAATCCATTATCAACTATCCAGTCATACATCATCTTATCATTTTCTGATGGATCATGTCTTATATCAACAAGCAGAAATACCTGCTTAAGGTTAGCTGATTTTCTTAAGTATTTTTCTATCATCTTTCCCCATTTAGCCTTAACAGCCGGACTTGCATTCGCATATCCATATCCGGGAAGATCCACAAGATACATACAGTCATTAATATTATAAAAATTAATTGTCTGTGTCTTACCTGGCTGTGAAGATGTTCTTGCATATGATTTTCTATTCATAAGTGAATTAATAAGTGACGACTTGCCAACATTTGACTTGCCTGCAAATGCGACCTCTGGATATTGTGTATCTGGTATAGCACTGGTAACTCCAATAACTATATCAAGATTAACCTTTTTTATAACCATCTGCTTTTTCTCCTCTCTTTCTTTTAAGATAAGTGCTTAATCTATGTAAAATATATCAGTTTTCCTGTAAAACAAGTGCTTCCTTTAACACCTGTTTAATATTTTCTACATACTTTATAGTAACGCCCTGTGTTATATCTTCGTCAAGTTCTTCCACATCTGATCTGTTTTCCTCTGGCACAAGCACAACCTTCATGCCTGCCATCCTTGCAGCTAAAAGCTTCTCCTTAAGTCCTCCTATCGGAAGCACCCTGCCACGCAGTGTCACCTCACCAGTCATAGCAACATCTGCCCTAACTGGTATTTGTGTAACAGCTGAAAGCATTGCAGTTGTCATTGTAATACCTGCAGATGGTCCATCTTTTGGAACTGCACCTTCAGGTATATGAAGATGAATATTATGCTTATCATAGAATTCGCTGTCAACCTTATACTTACCATTCATAGTAAGTGACCTGACAAGAGAATAAGCAATCATAGCTGATTCCTTCATAACATCTCCCATATTTCCTGTAAGCTTAAGCTCTGAACTGCCCGCCATGACATTAACCTCTATCTCAAGAGTTTCGCCACCAACACTTGTCCATGCCAGTCCTCTGACAACACCCACCTCAGGATGCTTATTAGCCTTATCTGGCCTATACTTTTCTTTTCCAAGATATTCGAAAAGATTCTTATCTGTAACCCTTATGCATTTCTTTACTTCTGTATTTCTGCTTCCATCTGGTGTATATACACCTTCCTCATAAAGCCTGGTTACAGCCTTTCGGCATATCTTTGCTATCTGTCTTTCCAGTTCACGGACTCCCGCTTCCTTTGTATATGCATATATAATACGTTTTAACGCGCCGTCCGATATTTTAAGCATAGATGTCATAAGTCCGTTTTTAGCTATCTGCTTTTTCACAAGATGTTCCTTTGCAATATGCATTTTTTCATTCAATGTATATCCTTGAACCTCTATTATTTCCATTCTGTCAAGCAATGGTCTGCTTACTGTTGAAAGGTCATTGGCAGTTGCTATAAATAATACATCTGAAAGGTCAACTGGAAGTTCTATATAATGGTCAACAAAATGTTGATTCTGTTCACCATCAAGCACCTCGAGAAGTGCAGATGCTGTATCCGACCTGTAATCGCTGCTTATTTTATCTATCTCATCAAGAAGCATAAGTGGATTAGAGGTTTTTGCCTGCTTAAGTCCTTCTATGATTCTTCCTGGCATAGCACCTACATATGTTTTTCTATGTCCTCTTATTTCAGCTTCATCTCTTACGCCGCCAAGACATACTCTGATATATTTTTTATTAAGTGCCGCAGCAACAGAACGCGCTATTGACGTCTTACCTGTTCCCGGAGGTCCAACAAGACATAGTATAGGTGCATCTGATACCGATGTTATATTTCTGACTGCAAGATATTCTATAATCCTGTCCTTAACATCCTTCATCCCATAGTGGTCTGCATCCAGAACAGCTCTTGCATTAATAATGTCATTGTTATCCTGTGATTTCTTATTCCATGGAAGTGCAAGGCAATTCTCTATGTATGTTCTCTCAACATTAACCTCTGATGAACCTTTAGAAAGGCTCTTTAACCTCTTTACTTCTTTATGGAGCTTTGCTTTTATGTCATCACCGGCATCAAGCTCTTCTATCTGCTTATCAAGCTCTTCCGACTCAGAATATTGATCTTCACCAAGCTCCTGGTTAAGCACATTAAGCTGTTCACGTATAATATACTCTTTCTGGTTTTTATCTACTTTTTCTTTAACCTTTATAGCCAGCTCTTCTTTTATCTTATATGCATTAGTCAGCTCTATGAACATTCCCGCTATATATTCATAAATTTCTATTATATCGTCCATCTCAAGAAGAGCCTGTCTGTCTGTATAATCCATCGGAAAATCCGCGCATATTTTAAGAAGCAGCTCTCTTGCATCATCAAGCTCAAGCCAGTACTTAAGTATTTCTTTGCTGCTTCTTGAATTAGCTGCACCATACTGCCTTATAAGCTCTCTCATGCCAAGAATAATAGCCCTGTTTGTAACCTCATCCGGCTGGTTTATAAACATCTCTTCTATATCTGCAGCTGCCATTAAGCAGTTACCAGAATCAGTTATTTCAACTGCATGTGCTTTGTTAAGGCCTTCCACCTGAATACGCACAAGCTTATTAGGCAGCTTAATAACCTGCTTTATAACTGCAACTGTTCCTGTTTTATATATATCCCCAGGCGCAGGATTTTCTATCTGTGTATCTTTTTGTGTAAGAAGAAGTACCTTCTCATCTAAAGCAAGTGCCTCCTCTACCGCCTGTATTGATTTTTTTCTGCTTATATCAAAATGTATGACCATGTCAGGCAACACGGTCATACTTCTTAACGCAATTACTGGTAATGTAATCATATTCATAATTATTGTGCTTTCTTAACTTCATCGCCTTGTGTGCCTGATGCACTATTCATAGCGATACTTCCCTCGTTATTATTTCCTACTTTCTGCGTTCTGTATTCAATAACCGGCTTTCCTGTTCCAAGAACAGCATCCTTTGTTATAATACATCTTGCAATAGTTTCATCAGATGGAACCTCATACATAACCTCATTCATGACTGACTCAAGTATAGAACGAAGTCCTCTTGCTCCTGTCTTTCTTTCAAAGCTCTTATGGGCTATTTCCTTAACTGCATCATCTTCAAACTCAAGTTCAACCTCATCAAGGCTTAAAAGTGCCTTATACTGCTTAAGTATAGCATTCTTAGGTTCACGAAGAATACGTACAAGCGCTTCCTCATCAAGTGAATCTAATGCTACAACAACCGGAACACGTCCTACGAATTCAGGTATAAGTCCGAACTTAATAAGATCCTGTGGAAGTGCCTTATGGAACATTTCTCCAACGTCCTCTGTAGCAGTCTTTTCCTTTATCTGCGAATTAAATCCGATTGTACTCTGATCCATTCTTGATTCGATAATCTTTTCAAGTCCATCAAAAGCTCCACCACAAATAAACAGTATATTAGTTGTATCTATAGGAATAAGCTCCTGCTGTGGATGCTTTCTGCCACCCTGAGGTGGAACTGATGCAACCGTTCCTTCAAGTATCTTAAGAAGTGCCTGCTGTACGCCTTCACCTGAAACATCTCTAGTTATGGAAACATTTTCTGACTTCTTAGTTATCTTATCTATCTCATCAATATATATAATTCCATATTGTGCTTTTTCTATATCATAATCAGCTGCCTGAATAAGCTTAAGAAGTATATTTTCAACATCCTCACCTACATATCCAGCTTCTGTAAGAGTTGTTGCATCAGCTATTGCAAATGGCACATTCAGAAGTCTTGCAAGATTCTGTGCAAGAAATGTCTTGCCAGAACCTGTAGGTCCTAACATAAGTATATTACTCTTCTGAAGCTCAACATCAACATTCTGTGCCGATAATATTCTTTTATAATGATTATATACAGCAACTGATAAAACCTTCTTAGCTTCATCCTGTCCTATAACATAATCATCAAGAAACTCTTTGATTTCCTTAGGCTTTAAAAGATTAATATCAAGTCCATCTACTGCCTGCTCATCTTCCGCCTCAAACTCCTCATCAAGTATATCTGAACATATTCCTATACATTCATCACATATAAATACTCCATTCTGTCCCTGGATAAGTTTTTTAACCTTATCCTGTGTCTTACCACAAAACGAGCATCTTAACTCTCCATCTTTAATCTTGCCTGCCATAATTCCTCCGGTCTGCTACATATTAACAAATAATACATAATAATATATTGCTTCGCTCTGAATATCCGTAATGCTCTTTCAGCTTATATATTCATAAACAACAAGGGACTGTGCGAAAAGCAACAGTCCCCTTTAAGTAACTATCTCTTTTCAACCACGCTGTCAATAAGACCATATGCTACAGCCTCTTTAGCTGTCATATAGTTATCACGTTCTGTATCCCGAGAGATTTCTTCTACTGATTTACCCGTGTTAGCTGCGAGTATTTCATTTAACTTGTTTCTTGTCTTTAAGATATTCTCTGCAACTATTCTGATTTCTGTTTCCTGACCTCTGGCTCCGCCTGAAGGCTGATGAATCATAATCTCAGCATTAGGAAGTGCAAGTCTCTTACCCTTAGTACCGCCAGAAAGAAGAAATGCTCCCATACTGGCTGCCATACCTATACATATTGTTGAAACATCACACTTAATATACTGCATAGTATCATATATCGCGAAACCAGCTGATACTGAACCACCTGGGCTGTTGATATAAAAATGTATATCCTTGCCTGGATCTTCTGCCTCAAGGAATAACATCTGTGCTACAACAAGGTTAGCAGAAACATCTGTTACCTCTTCACCTAAAAATATAATTCTGTCTTTAAGAAGACGTGAATAGATATCATATGATCTCTCTCCACGACTATTCTGTTCTATGACATAAGGTACAAAACTCATATTATTGCCTCCCTGTCTTATATAATATCTATTACTTCTCAACTACTGAATTTACAATAACATCAACAGCCTTCTGGATAGCAATATCTTCTCTGATCTGCTTAGATTCATATTCACCCATGAACTCTTTAATCTTTTCGATTTCCATCTTGTACTGTTCAGCCATCTTGTTAAGCTCTGCTTCGAATTCTTCATCAGAAACTTCGATATTCTCAGCCTTTACGATTGCTTCAAGAACAAGTCTTGACTGGATATTCTTAACAGCCTGTGGCTTCATATCTTCAATAATCTTTTCAGCTGTAACACCTGTGTACTGGAAGTACTGCTCAACTGATAAGCCCTGTGACTGTAATCTCTGTGCGAAGTCTTCTAACATTCTGTTAACCTGTGTATTAATCATAGCTTCTGGAATGTCCATCTTAGAAGTTTCAATAATCTTAGCGATTGCTTCATCTTCCTTCTTAGCCTTAGCTTCATTTTCCTTGCGCACTGTTATGTTCTTCTTAAGATCTTCCTTGTATTCAGCAAGTGTATCAAAATCAGAAACGTCCTGAGCGAAATCATCATCAAGCTCTGGAAGAACCTTTTCCTTGATCTCCTTAACCTTAACCTTGAACATAGCTGGCTTACCCTTTAATTCCTCAGCATGGTATTCTTCTGGGAATGTTACATTGATTTCCTTCTCATCACCGATATTCATACCGATAATCTGTTCTTCAAAGTTATCAATAAATGAATGAGAACCGATTGTAAGTGGATAATCTTCACCCTTTCCACCTTCAAATGCTTCACCATCTACAAAGCCTTCAAAATCAATTGTTGTCATATCGCCATCTTTAACAGCTCTGTCTTCTACAGTAACGATTCTTGAATTCTTATCCTGAGCCTTCTTTAATTCTTCTTCAACATCTGCATCAGTAACATCTGTATCGCACTTAGCTACCTCAACACCCTTGTACTGTCCAAGTTCAACCTCTGGCTTAACAGCAACTGTTGCTTCAAAGATAAATGGCTTGCCAGCTTCAATCTGAACTACATCGATCTTAGGCTGTGAAACGATTTCTAATTCACTTTCATCTGCTGCCTTAGCATAAGCATCAGGAATGATGGCATTAGCTGCATCTTCATAGAAAATCTCTGCACCATAAAGCTTTTCTACCATCTTTCTTGGAGCCTTACCTTTTCTGAAGCCAGGAACGCTGATTTTATTCTTATTCTTATTAAAAGCTGTATTAAGACCTGCTTCGAATTCTTCAGCAGTAGCCTCGATTACGAGCTTAACCATATTCTTCTCTTCCATGTTTTCAACCTTAAAACTCATTGTTTATAAATCCTCCTTAAAATATATATGAAGTCTCTTTTTCTATCGTACAAAGTACATACTAATGGATTGTATCACATCCGGCGCTGATTTGCCAATATATTTTTTATAATTTATATTTATTTTAATATTTCGATATATGCTGCCCTCCACCTGATGCGTCAGATTGTTTTAATGTTCTCCATCATTCTCATCATAATCATTTTTGCAGAAGAAAAACTTTCTTGTCGCAAAAAGTGCACATATCGACAGCACTCCTATCGCTGTGTTAAGTGCTGAATCATGGTATGTCACCATCTCTCTTGCTATTGCAAACATAAGCACCTCCACGACAGTTGCCGGTGTATGCTGTGATAACATCTTGATAAGCTCCACACCAACTGCCAGTGTCATAATATCTGCCACAAATTTCTCGAAGAAATCAAGCGGGGTACTATCAAACATCCCACCAAGTTCAAGCAAAAACCTCACACACATAACTACTACAACTACCACAAGGATTGCTGATATTATCCATTCAAGGATATTACATACTTTTCTGAATATACCATTCACTTTGCTTTTCATATATTTTCCTGACCTTTCTACAACATTCTTATTTTCCTTACGTTTTTAGCGCATATACAGTAATTATTTAATCATGTTATGCGGCTGCATATCTTAAGTCAAACTATGTTAAGTATACGAAAAAAACTTTTATATAGCAACAGAACTTTTGATTAAAACAAAAAGGTGTTGTCGCACAAAATAGTGCTGCAACACCTTTTATTATCTAGTTATATCCTTTGTTAATCAAACTAATCACACTTATTACAGATTAGTATATCCCATCAGATACTTATCCACTTCTCTTGCACAGTCCCTGCCCTGACGTATAGCCTTTACAACAAGTGACTGGCCTGTGTGACAGTCGCCGGCAGCGAACACTCCAGCAACATTAGTTGCGAATCTTCCATCATCTGTCTTGATATTAGTTCTCTGGTTTACCTCTACGCCGAATGCATCTGTAAGATACTTCTGTGTTCCAAGGAAACCTGCTGCTATAAGAACAAGCTCACAAGGAAGCTCTTTTTCTGTTCCTTCAACAGGAACCATCATTCTTCTTCCTGTTGCCTCATCTACCTTTGATTCAAGCTGGATAGTAACAACCTTGCAAAGCTTGCCCTTCTTATCCTTCTTGAATTCCTTTACAGTAGTTGTATATATTCTTGGGTCATGTCCGAATACTGCTATTGCTTCCTCCTGGCCATAATCTGTCTTGCAGACTAAAGGCCATTGTGGCCATGGATTAGTTTCAGTTCTTACATCTGGTGCCTTTGGCATCATTTCAAGCTGTGTCACTGACTTACAGCCATGTCTTATAGCTGTACCAACGCAGTCGTTACCTGTATCACCACCACCGATTACGATAACATTTTTATCCTTTGCGCTTATATACTTACCATCTGTAAGATCTGAATCAAGAAGACTCTTAGTTGTTGCTGTAAGAAAATCAACTGCAAAATATATTCCATCAGCATCTCTTCCAGGAGCATTGATATCTCTTGGATTAGAGGCACCTACCGCAAGTACAACTGCGTCATAATCATCCATTATCTTCTTAGCCTTAATATTCTGTCCGATGTTAGCTTCCGTTACAAACTCAACACCCTCATCCTTCATAACATTAAGCTTTCTGTCTATAATATGCTTTTCAAGCTTCATATTAGGTATTCCATATCTTAAAAGTCCACCTATTCTATCAGCTCTTTCATATACAGTCACAAGATGGCCCCTCTGGTTAAGCTGGTCAGCTACAGCAAGTCCTGAAGGACCTGAACCTATGACAGCTATTCTCTTTCCAGTTCTTGCCTTTGGTGGCTTAGGGCCTGCAAGTCCGTTAGCATAAGCATGTTCTATGATAGCCATCTCATTTTCCTTAGTACATACAGCATCTCCGTTAAGTCCGCATGTACATGCTTTTTCGCAAAGAGCTGGACATACGCGGCTTGTAAACTCTGGAAAATTACTTGTCTTATGCAGCCTGTTATATGCCTGTTCCCAGTTACCTGTGTATACAAGATCATTCCATTCCGGTATAAGGTTATTAAGAGGACAGCCACTTGTCATACCCTTTATAGTCATGCCTGACTGACAGAATGGCACACCACAGTCCATGCAGCGTGCGCTCTGGCATCTCTGCTCTGTTTCTGAAAGTGGTGTATGAAACTCATTAAAATTCTTTATTCTTTCCTTTGGTGCAACTGCCTTAGCTTCTACACGTTCATATTCTAAAAATCCGGTTGGTTTTCCCATGATTATCTCCTTTCAAATACACATTTTCACAAATATGTACCAGCAGACTTATAAGCTGCCAATACATATCTGTTTTTGTACATTTCCATCTTACTTAGTTGCTGCGTAAAATGCTTCAATCTGAGCCTGTTCACTGCTAAGACCCTTCTCTTCCATCTGAACAATCATATTGAGCATCTTCTTATAATCATGTGGCATAATCTTCTTGAACTTAGGAAGATATTCACCAAAGTTATCCAGAACCTCTTTACCCTTCTTTGAGTTAGTGAAAGCTACATGGTCAGTGATCATCTGCTTAAGTTCAAGTACATCATACTTGTTAGTAACTGGTTCAAGTGATACAAGCTGCTTATTAACCCTCTTGTAAAGTGTTGTATCCTCATCTAAAACATATGCAACACCGCCACTCATACCAGCAGCAAAGTTCTTACCAGTTCTTCCAAGAACAACCACTCTTCCACCTGTCATATATTCACAGCCATGGTCACCTGTTCCCTCAACAACTGCTGTTGCACCTGAGTTACGTACGCAGAATCTCTCACCTGCAATACCATTGATATATGCCTTACCACTTGTTGCACCATAAAGTGCTACATTACCTATGATAATATTCTCATCTTCCTTATAAGATACTCCGGTTGGTGGATACACGATAAGCTTACCACCAGAAAGGCCTTTACCAAAGTAGTCATTGCTGTCACCTACAAGTTCAAGTGTAAGTCCCTTAGGAATAAATGCTCCAAAGCTCTGTCCACCAGCGCCCGTACACTTAACTGTATATGTATCATCTGCAAGGCTTTCACCGAATCTTCTTGTTATCTCTGCACCAAGAAGAGTACCAAGTGCTCTGTCTGTATTTTTGACATCTACTTCAACACTTCTCTTCTGCTTCTTATCCATAGCATCTGAAAGCTTCTTTATAAGTATTCTTTCATCTACTGTCTTACCAAGCTCGAAATCAAACACATTCTTCTTATCATACCTGATAGAAGCTGCTTCCTTAATATAAGGATTATTAAGGATATTAGAAAGATCAACCTTTGATGCTCTTCCACTTCCATAAATGTCAGTTTTTGCTTCAAGGAAATCTGTTCTTCCCACAAGTTCATCCACCGTCTTTACTCCAAGCTTAGCCATATACTCACGAAGCTCTTCTGCGATGAATCTCATAAAGTTAACTACGTATTCTGGCTTTCCTGCGAACCTCTTTCTAAGCTCTGGATTCTGTGTTGCAATACCAACAGGGCATGTATCAAGATTACATACTCTCATCATAACACAGCCCATAGTTACAAGTGGTGCTGTTGCAAATCCGAATTCCTCAGCACCAAGCATGGCTGCTATGGCAACGTCACGTCCACTCATCAGCTTACCATCTGTTTCGATTATAACCTTGTTACGAAGTCCATTCATCGTAAGTGTCTGATGTGCTTCAGCAAGTCCTAACTCCCAAGGAAGTCCTGCATTATGTATAGAGCTTCTTGGCGCTGCACCTGTACCACCATCATAGCCTGATATAAGAATAACCTGTGCACCAGCCTTTGCTACACCAGAAGCAATAGTACCAACGCCAGCTTCTGATACAAGCTTAACTGATATTCTTGCATCCTTGTTAGCATTCTTAAGGTCATATATCAGTTCTGCCAGATCCTCGATAGAATAAATATCGTGATGAGGTGGAGGTGATATAAGTGATACACCCGGTGTTGAAAGACGTGTCTTTGCTATCCAAGGATATACCTTCTTTCCTGGAAGATGTCCACCTTCACCAGGCTTAGCACCCTGTGCCATCTTAATCTGGATTTCCTTTGCACTTACAAGATATCTGCTTGTAACACCGAATCTTCCTGATGCAACCTGCTTGATAGCCGAACATCTGTTAAGTCCATCAGCTCCAACAGTGAGTCTGTCTTCATCCTCACCACCTTCACCTGAGTTTGACTTACCATGAAGCATATTCATTGCAATAGCCATAGTTTCATGTGCTTCCTTAGAGATAGAACCATAAGACATAGCACCAGTCTTGAATCTCTTAACGATAGAATCAACGCTTTCTACCTGATCTATATTTATTCCCTTCTTAGGGAACTTGATATCCATAAGTCCTC
>OGJY01003784.1_pt1 | contig 11911 bp, 9 predicted proteins | sample 1572231 | NCBI WGS metagenome assembly OGJY01 (sample SAMEA2582121, study PRJEB24529) | metagenome | biome: Human gut stool | place: China | collected 2011
AGTTTTCTTATTTTGACATGGATTTACAGGAAAGTCAGTAAAATCAAGTTGTTGCTTGACTTATGTTGACCAAGAAAAACATAGATTTTCTGTAGTGACTTGAACTCCTAAGCACTAGTTGTGGGTTCGATTCCCGCTGGGAACATTCATAAAAGCACGAGACATGAAAAAAGGGAAGACAGACATATGTGAGTTTACTCACTGATATGGATGTCTTTCTTTTTTTATTTGGCGACGCCAATGACCGAGAATATAAAGTATTCGAGGTTAGTGTCTCATGCCAATAAAAAGGGCGCCAACTCACGGAGAAGAAGACCAGAGACTTCAAGTTGCGCATGGATTGTAATGTAATTAAATTATTTGGCAATGCAATGTAAACGTGTATAATAATTTTGAAAAAAAGGAGATATTGTATAGAAGGAATCATCTATACGGTATCGCCATATTTGTGTTAATATATATGCAAGGAAATTTTTAACAACGATTACTATTTGGAAGGATGAATTCAGTGGAAAATAAAGTGATAAAAATTAAAGATAGTATGATTTCATCTACGATTAACGAAATCAAAGACCTTTTAGATCAGTCCAGACAGAAGGTTGCTTTACAAGTAAATCAGGAATTAATATCAACATATTGGAAGATTGGCGAAATTATTGTTCGATATGAACAAAATGATCAGATTCGTGCAACATACGGAGAAAAAACATTACAAGTACTTTCAAAGGAATTAACGAGAGAATTAGGAAAAGGTTTTTCACGTTCCAATATCTACAATATGAGACAGTTTTATCTTTGCTATCCAATTTTCCAGACAGTGTCTGGAAAATTATCATGGTCTCATTATTGTGAACTTTTATCTATTTCAGATAATGATAAACGATCCTTTTATGAAAAAGAATGTATTAATGCTGGCTGGTCGGTTAGAGAATTAAAGAGGCAATTAGATAGTTCTTTATTTGAAAGGCTTCTGCTTTCAAAAGGTGATATAAATAAAAAACAGGTATTATCTTTGGCAGCAAGAGGAGTAGATTATACTAATCCAGCGGATACCATTAAGGATCCTTATGTTTTTGAGTTTTTAGGTATACCGGAAGATAAGCCTATGCTTGAGAGTGATTTAGAGAAAGCTCTTGTCAGAAGAATTGAAGACTTTTTAGTTGGAACTAGGCAATGGATTCATGTTTGTAGGAACTCAGCAAAGAGTAACAATCAATAATACTCATTATTATGTTGATATGGTTTTTTATAATAAAATATTCCATGCCTATGTGCTTATTGAATTAAAAGCAAAAAAATTGACTCCAGAGGCTGCCGGTCAGATAAATATGTATTTGAACTATTATGCTTCTGAAGTAAATGATCCAGAGGACAATCCTCCTATAGGGCTTATCCTATGTACGGACAAGGATGACATAACTGCTGAATATGCTCTTGGTGGTCTCTCAAACCAGATATTTGCAGCAAAATATGTTTTACATATGCCTAATAAAGAACAATTAATTGCTTAGGTTGAAGATGTCATTAATAAATGGAATAAATAATATAGTGTCTCATAGAAAAACTGCAACAAGTTGTTGCGGTTTTAGATATTTTATGTAAAATCATAGAATTTATATTATCAAAAAATGAAAATTAAGAGTTTACAAGATTACGAATAAAGCTGGCAGGAGTGAGCCCATATTTTTTCTTAAACAATTGGATGAAGTGACTTTCATTACAAAAACACAAGGTGTAACTTGTTTCATTGATGGTTTTTCCAGAAGATAGCATTTTCTGTGATTCATCCAGTTTCTGATTCAGGATATATTGGTGCAGAGAAATACCTGTCTCTTTTTTGAATACCTGCGATAAGTAATCGCGGGAAACATGTAAAGCATTGGATAATTGTTCAATCTTGAGCCGGTTGTGAAGATTTATGTGGATCAGATGCATACAGCGATTGATCAGGTCACTATAAGAGCGTGGGATATTGTTTTCCTTCACTTTTGAAACAAGATCAATGGCTTTTTCACAGAGATAATCAATACATTCTTCCATTGTCTGAAGGTAATCAATCTCCTGAATATATTGGTCACTTAACTGGTAAGCCTCACTTTCATCCAGACCACCAAGAATAGCATAGTGAATAGCAACTGCAATGGTGGCAACGGCCCAGTAATGAATCTCTCTGGAAGGATTATCTGACATGTGACCAATGATCAGTCCGGATTCTTTATACAAGTCAAGTGCTTTTCTGACACCGTCAACATCGCCGTTTCTAATAGAATAAAACAGCATGATCTCATATTGGAAAGAGGAATGTGTCTTTCCAGTTTCTCTCGCTTCATATATAAAATTCTTAGCGGAATCTAAAAATTCATAGTTTATTTTTGTATGATTTTCCGACATATGTTCCTCCACTAAAAAGACATTTCTCTTTTATATTAAATCATGAAGCAAAGCTTCATGATCGGCATTCGCCGTTCGCCAAGAGTGAACAAGCTCCCGCAGGCTCTCTTATGCTTATTATATAATAAAAATAATATGAAACAACATAAATTTGATATAGATAAGTGTAAATAAATGATATGTTGAAGATAGATAATTGGATCAAATGGGAGGTATTTTATGGGGAAAAGCCTTGAGGAAATGTGCCGGCTTGTGACAGGGGCTGGAGCATGGCACATAGGAAACATTCATGTATCGGACGGACCTCACGGAATCCGTGCACAGGAGGATGGGGCTAAGAATAATGACAGTTACGAAGCAACCTGTTTTCCGACTGCCAGCAGTACAGCCTGTTCCTGGAACAGAGAATTGATTGGAAAAATGGGAGAAGGAATGGCAAGTGAGGCAAAAGAACTTGGTGTATCTATTGTTTTAGGACCGGGAATCAATATAAAACGTTCTCCTTTGTGTGGCAGAAATTTTGAGTATTATTCGGAAGATCCTTTTCTCGCCGGAGAACTGGCAGTAGCATATATTTGTGCAATGCAGATAAATGGGGTGGGGACATCCCTGAAGCATTTTGCCGGAAATAGTCAGGAAACCCATAGGATGACGAGTAATTCCATGATTGATGAACGTGCTTTACATGAAATCTATCTGAGTGCATTTGAGAAAGCAGTAAAATGTGCAAAACCGGCAACCGTCATGGCAAGTTATAACTATCTGAATGGAGTGGCGGCCTGTGAAAATTCTGAATTGCTAACGGATATCCTTAGAAAGCAATGGGGATATGAAGGACTGGTCATGAGTGACTGGGGTGCATGCGTAGATCTTCCGACCTGTATTGCTGCCGGAATGGATGTAGAAATGCCGGACAGCTGCGGAAATCATTTTAATGAGTTATTGGAGGCGGTAAAAAAGAACTCGCGATTAGAACAGGCGCTTAGAGCTTCTGTCTACAGAATTGAAAAGTTAGTTGCTGCTTATGGCAAGAACAGAATTGAAAAGAAAGAAGCTAAGTGTGTATCGGAGCAGACAAGGAATCATAATCATGAGCTGGCAAGACGGATTGAGGAAGAGAGTGCAGTACTTCTTAAAAATGATGGCTTTTTCCCATTAAAGGATATAAGGGAAATTCTTCTGATCGGAGACCTTGCAGATAAACCGAGGATTCAGGGCGGAGGCAGCAGCCATATTCATACGGATCGTGTGGATAATTTTATAGAAGAATTTGAAAAACAACAAATAGAAGTACATTTTGCCAGAGGTTATAGGGGCAATACATTCCATAGAGACAGCAGGTTGGAAAAGGAAGCATTAGAGGAATTACAAAAAGCAAAGAAGCAGAACATTCCAGTCCTTTTTGTTGGTGGATTGACAGATATTACTGAGGGCGAAGGTTACGACAGGGAGAGCTTTGAATTACCGGCGAACCAGACAGTTTTGCTGGAACAGATACTTTGTATCGATGATAAAATCGGGTTTATTTCTGTTAGCGGTTCTCCTTATAATATGGAACTTCCATCAAAATGTAAAGGGTTATTGCAGTTATATCTTGGTGGAGAAGCAGTAGCGGCAGCTGGTGTAAGGCTTGTTACAGGTGTTGTTAATCCATCAGGAAAACTTGCAGAATCGATTCCTTACTGTGAAAAGGATGTTCCTAGTTACGGTTATTTCGGAAGACAGGAGGGGCAGAGCCACCATTTGGATGACGTTGAATACCGGGAAAGCATTTTTCCTGGATACAGATATTATGATACATTTGATGTTCCGGTGAGATATTGTTTCGGATATGGACTGAGTTATACGCAGTTTACCTATTCTGATTTACAGATTAGTAAAACTACAAACGAAAGTTATCAAATTTCATTTTGTATTGAAAATACCGGAATGGTATCTGGAAGTGAAATATCACAGCTTTACATAAAAAATCCGCAGACCGGCGATTTCCGGGCAAACCGGGAATTAAGGGGGGTTGAAAAAACAGACCTGAAGCCGGGTGGGAAGAAAAAGATAGTGATTGCTATTGATGAAAGAGCTTTTTCGGTGTATCAGAACGGAGAATTTCAGGTAATCGGAGGAGTATATGAAATACAGATAGGTTCATCGTTACAGGATATACGTTTATCAGAAACTGTTGAAGTAAGCGGAACCAAACTGGTATCTCCTCTAAGCCGGAATACGAAGGTTCCTCTTTCAGAAAAAGATTTTAATATGATTTATTCTTATCCGTGCACCCATTTTTCAGATATGAAACCAGGGGAGTTTACAACGAAAAATTCATTGATACAGATGGCATCTTATTCACGACTTGCAAGAAAATGGATCCGGATAGGAAAAATTGCAGCCAGACTGATGCACTTTCCAAAATCCGTGCAGAATCCGGAAGTAAGAATGATGATGGAAGGTATTATGGAAGGAAATATTGATAGTGTATGTAATCAGAGTGGAGGTCTGATAAAAAACAGAACAATTCAAAAGATAGTGGATTCAGCAAATAAGGGGGCTTTAAAATGAATGAAAAATTAGATGCAAGAACAAAATGGACTTATTGTATCGGTGCAACAGGAAGAGATGCAGCATATGCACTAGTAAGCATGTACCTGATATTGTATGTACAGTATACAATGAACCTTACAAGTGCACAGTTTGCAGTAATCAGTGGTGCTATGATTCTTTGTATGGTATGGGATGCCATCAATGATCTCTTAATGGGAATCATAATAGAAAATACACATTTCAAGATGGGAAAATTTAAGCCATGGATACTGATTGGCTGTATCACAAATGCGATCGTTATTGTATGTTTGTTCACAATAAGACCAAGTGGATGGGGATTTGTGGCTTTTTACAGTCTGTTTTATTTATTATGGGGAATGACCTATACAATGAATGATATTGCATATTGGGGTGTTCTTCCGTCGCTAAGCTCTGATCCCGCAACCAGAGATTCTCTTGTAACTATTATGAGTATTTTTGTGTGTATCGGACAATTCTCAGTTGCAGGAGTTGTACCGGTGGTGATTGCCGGCAATGCAGTAAACGCATACAGAATAGTTGCACTTATCGTTGCTTTGGCTTTGATTTGTTTTCAGATGCTGACCGCATTTGGAATAAAGGAGCGGTCGCGAAAGGAACAGAAAGATAAACTGTCTTTGAAAGATATGTTCCATATTTTTGCAAGAAATGATCAGCTGGTAGCATCGGGGCTGGCATCCATATTTTTTAATATTACAAATAATATTCTGATCGTTTTCGGAGTGAATTTCTTTTATACAGAGTACGGATATTCGGAAAGCGGAACACTGGTATTTTACTTTACGGTCATGTATGGACTCGGAATGCTTATCTCACAGGCAAGTTATGCGGGACTGGCAAAACGATTTTCAAGAGAGAAGATTCTTAAAGTATGCTTTATTGTTCTTATGATTGGGTATGCCTGCTTTATGGCGTTTGGTTATGTGCTGCCGAAGAATGTAATCCTTCTGAATGCAATCGGTTTTGTAATCTTCTTTTTTCAGGGACTTATGAATCTGGCAATCGTTGTTATGATCAACAACACGATTGAATATGATGAGGCAAGATTTCATGAAAGACATGATTCAGTCATATCTGCAGTGCGCTCATTCAGCGTGAAACTGGCGGGGGGAATTAATCAGGGACTTTCAACATTAGTGCTTATTGTGAGCGGTGTTTATGCTAAGAGCCAGAGTATCAGTGCTTTGGAGATAGAGGTAAACAAGGGAAATCTTTCCAGTGAAGAGGTTTTAGCGGAAGCAAACAAGTATATTGGTGAAATAACAGCGCAGCAGGCTCTTATTTTCCGAATTGGAATGGTTCTCATACCGGTATTTGCATTGATAATTTCTTATGTGATTATTAAAAAGAAATATCATATTGATGAAGCGGAGTATACGAGACTGATTAGGGAAAAATAAGTTGATATATGTAGGGACTGTTTTACAATATTAGAGTTGAATAAGGTAGGAATTCTGAGTAAATAAGAGCAAATTATGGTCAAAAAACCATCGACATCCCTTGCTCTACACGCTATAATATAGATAATCTAATAAGAAAACAGTGTTATCATTACTGCTATAAATGAAATGGTAGCCATATTTATGAAAAAATCATTGGAACGGAATGGTTGAACCCTCCGGGTGACAATGTCAGCAATTTGACAGCGAAAACCATTTTTTTCAGACGATTTTAAGTTTTCTTATTTTGACAGAGATTTACAAAATAGTTAAAAAAATCAAGGATTTCCTTGACTTGGATTAACTTATAATTATATGTGTTTCTATGACGGATTCGAGCTCCTAAGCGCTAGTTGTGGGTTCAATTCCCGCCGGGAACATCGATTTTTTGCAACAATGATCGTAAAAATTCATTGTTGCATTTTTTATTTTATGGTATTTGGAAGAATTAAAAATGAGATGTTCTATAATGCAGATTGGTCTGGGGGTAAACATCTCAGAATTTATTGGTATTTTAAATGATTATCTGCGTTATTGACATCGTTGGCAAGGACAATGAAAGTAGAATAAATTAGGAAAAGGAGCGATATTGTGTAGATAAAGGTATCTATGCTATATCGCTCCTTTGTATTCAATACAAATCATGTAAATGTGATGATTAGAAAACAAAAAATTATATGGATAGGATAAATTGAGTAATTGAAACAAATTCGATGATTAGAATTGATAAATAGTTTTATTAACCGGATCATAAATGGAAAATTTTAGTGTGCATTAAAATACATAACATGCTGGTCATTATAGATAAGATTTGGTACAATTATAAATGAAAAAGGGAGAGATGCAGTATTGATGTGCGCATTACCCTGGTAAAGCTGACACAAAAATAAGCATCCTCCGATTAAATAAGTATATGTGTTATATAAGATTTTTATTCGTATTAAAAATTAAAAAGATACAGTAAGAAAGAGAGAAACTACCCAGGTAGCTCATATCTAACTTATGTATCTTTAACTGGCTTAATCATAACGGAAAAAGAGAAACTTGTCAAGTACATTTATAAAGAAGGGAAAATTATTATGGATGAAAATAAAATTTTAAAGTGCCAAAAGTATTATATTTTTAAGATTCGAGATATTGTAAATAATAGTTTTCATACATTAGAAGAAAAAAGGACTGAATGTCTTATCCAATATCTAGAATTAAGTATAAATACTTATGATGAGTATCGTAAAGCATTAGATCCAAGCAAATTAAAAAGAGCATATGAGGGGTTAATAGAAGGATTGGATTTTCAAATACAGCACCATCCATTCCGAAAGTTGGATTTGTATAAAAATGATTTTACTCATTTACATAAGCTGATTGCATTATCTGAGAGTGAAAGGAATAAGGAATTACATAATATTTATTGTGCAATGGTTTGCTTAAAGAAAAAACTTTGTGCAGCTGATATTATAGGGGATTATATATTATGCTTGGAGAGAGAAGAAGTTTTCGGAGAAATGGATATTCTTATAGAAGCTTTGATAAGTGATTTGTTATATAAGGGGTATTCGTTAGCATATTTAATTGAATGGTTTAAAAATCAACAGACTTTATTTATGAAAAATGGTCAGGATGTTTCTATTATACATAACTTAACGGAATTAGATAGGCAGCCTATTGGACATACAATATATATTAAGTTTATGATAAGGAGTGATACTCAACTTTACCCCGCATTACAATTATTACAAAAACAATTTATCATAGAAAAAAAGGAAGATTTTTCTTTTGGTAATATGTGGCGCGGAGAAGAATATTATATTGCACATAAGGAATATCAAGCACTTGACATAACTAAGGCAGTTTCAATGGCAGCGAAGGAGTTTGGAGAAACTAAAGAATTATTTGACATGTGGCAAGGAGTACAGGGGTGTATTCGTGATGATCAACAATATGGATGGGTTGAAAATAACAGATTAAATTTGATAATGGTTAAAAAAACGGATAATGTTAAGATGCTTGGATATGTGGATTCGTACTACAAGAGCCAAATGAATAGATTTTTAAAACTTAAGGATGATTTGGTGAATGAAGATATTAAAGTCTTAGAAAGAGTGCTGTATACTTTAAATACAGCAAAAACATATAAAATACAAAATAGATTTTTAAATTTTTGGTCTGCATTAGAGTATACATTATATCCGTTTCCGCGTTATACAATTATTGAGAAGGCTAGGGTTGTTGTGCCAGAAGTGTTTAGTTTGTTTTATATAAAAAATAAATTAAATATTTTTTGGGCAAGATTGACGCATTATCTTGAGCCTAGAGAGACAGATAGTGAACTCAATGAAGTTATTCAGTTTGTACGAGAATGTAAAGATTTGAATGATGGAGGATATGACACTCAAAAAGTAATAAAAGTTTTTCAAGATGAAGAAAGAATAGGAAAAATCATAAAAGGTTTAGAAAAACATGTAGTTTTAGAAAGAGAGACAGCAGAACTACAAATGCTCATAACTAATCCTTATAAGGCAATTATAGCGATAAAAAAATATTATGAAGCCATTATGCATGATTTGAATTATATTTATAGGTTGAGAAATCAACTTATACATTCAACAAAAGGATTGGATGATTCGTTAGAACATATTAGTATGAGATTATATAGATATGTAAACTCGGTTTTATCCACGATGCTTTATTATAAGGAAAAGAACGGGGAGTACACAATTACGGATATCTTGAATTCTATAGATGCAACTTATTTGGATTATGTTAGTACATGGGGAGATGGAAACGGAAAGAAAAAATCAGTAAATCAAAAAGTAGAGTTAAGTCTGCAAGAAGCATATAAAATTGTAAGACCGCCATATTTGTTTATTGAGTAGTGGAATTGTTATTGTCGTTGCAAAGCACGTTTTGTTCAGAGAATTTTAACAAGAATAATATGATATTAAATGTGTTTGCAAATATGTTGTAAACAAATATCGGCAAAACGGGTTAATAATGGTCAAAAAACAATCGACATCCGACCTCACACACGTTATAATATAGATAATCTAATAAGAAAACAGTGTTATCATTACCGCATATTCAGTGAGAATGGTAGCCATAAATATGAATTCGCAGGAACGGAATGGTTGAACCCTCAGGGTGACAGTGTCACTCATTTGTCAGCGAGAGGTGCTTAACTTGGATGATTTTCAGTTTTCTTATTTTGACATGGATTTACAGGAAAGTCAGTAAAATCAAGTTGTTGCTTGACTTATGTTGACCAAGAAAAACATAGATTTTCTGTAGTGACTTGAACTCCTAAGGGGCAGTTGAGGGTTCGATTCCCCCTGGGAACATTGAAATAAAGCAGCAATGACATGAGAAAGGTCATTGCTGCTTTTTTCATGCAAAAACAGCATTTTCGGTGACAAATTTGTCACCGAAATGTGTCATGGAGAACTGATTTTGTCAGCGAAAATGATTTCTTGTCACCAATCCATATTTTTTGAAACTGTCAGCCGTAGGGATTATGTACAAAGTAGGATGAGGTTTGGGCTGTAAAAGTAAGAAATGATGGAAAGTAAAACACTATAGCCATGCCGGTAAAAGGCCTGTCGGATAAGTCCGTTCAGATTAGATGAAAAAAATCTATTCTGGACGGGCTTTTTTTCGTGAGCGAGTGTGTTCAGTGAAAGGAAGTTGCCTATGGCAGAAAAGAAAGAATTAGCTGTAACAGAGGAAAAGCTTGTTGAAATCGAAATGGAGAGACTGAGATCTTTTGAAAATCATCCATTCAAGGTGAAGGCAGACAGTCAGATGATTGAATTGCAGGAAAGCGTGAAAAAGTAAAGTCCAAAATCAAGGAAAAAGCAGAAAAGTCAGAAACTACACCGAAGAAAACCAGGACATCAAAAACGAAGGAGGAAACCACTGATTCATTAGAAACTTCGCCACACCATCGTCTTCATTACCTGCAATGATATGTGTCGCCTTCCTTTTCACCTCATCTATTGCATTCGCTACTGCACATGCTTCATCTGCTATTGCAAACATGGAAAGATCATTTGTGGAATCTCCAAAAACAACAATCCTGTCGCATCCAAGACTTTCTTTACACTTCAATATCGCCTGTGCCTTTGTAGCGCCATAAGGACAAATTTCCAGCCAATACTCCTCTCCGTAAGTATCCTTTTGGAAAACGCATTCCCAGTTTCCGGCATGACATACCTTTTCATACACAGGTTGCAATTCTTCTTTTGCTGCAATCAATGTAACATAGGTGACAGTTCCTGCAAATAAGTCTGTATCATCCGAAACCAGTCTCATTCTTTTATCACCGGAATGTTCATCAACATACTTCCGTAATCCTATATTCAATTCCCCTTGTCGGTATGACTTAGACATATGACCATCAAAATAAGCTGTCACAAACCCCATAGGTTCAATGATTCCTGATAACATCTGCCTCAACCGTTTCACATCACAATCCGAAAAGGATAAAATATCTGTTTCTTTTTTCTGAATCTGATCCGCCAGCACTGTTCCATTCCTTGTGATTACAGGTACAGAAAAATGAATCTCTTTCGTAATCTCCCATGCACTATGAAAGGAACGAGCCGTGGCATAAGTAATAAGCATCCCCTGATCAATGAGTGAATTCAGGGTATCTATTGTATAATCCGATACTGTTTTATCATACCGCATCAAAGTGCCGTCCAGATCCGTTACATATAAGGTCTTGTTATTCATTCCACATTTCGGCAATCATTACATCCATACAATGTTGATGTGCCACTCCTCCACTGTTACAATCAAACACAAATTCTTCCATGGTATGTATTTTCCAATCATGATAATGCATAAAGAGTTCTCCTGATTTCCACAGATGACTATGTTCTTTCTCCAGATTCTTGATAAAGGGTTTTTCTACAAATACATTAATTACATGCAAACCGCCGGAATTGGTATGTTTCTTTAGCTTTTCAACCACCTCTGTCCGTTTCTCAGGTTTCATATAATGAAATACTCCGCTGCAGAAAATGATATCATAATTATCTTGCAGTTCAAAATCATTGATGTCTGCTTTATAGAAATTCACATAGGTGCCATTCTTTTCTGCCAACATCCTTCCCTTTTCCAGCCCGGATTCTGCCATGTCAAAAGCAGTAACGATATAACCGTTTTTCGCAAGAAATACTGCATCCTTTCCCTCTCCGCAACCCACATCCAAAACCTTGAGAGGCTTAATGGGTGGTTTCTTCTGCATCAATTCATAACACAGATAATTAGGATTTACCCCCCAGAAAAACCCATCCTCTTTGTAACGATCCTCATAATCGGCTGCTACCATCGACCTATATCCCAACAACGAATCAACGCTTGTTTGTAAAACGCTTGCTATCGCCGGTAATAAATCAATATCAGGACATGAAGTACCCGTTTCCCTTAATTAAAGATATTGTTGGGTAAAAAAGAAAGGTCAGTCGATTTTGCCGATGAAGCGGTAGTAGATTTCTACTTCC
>OGJY01003787.1_pt1 | contig 11903 bp, 10 predicted proteins | sample 1572231 | NCBI WGS metagenome assembly OGJY01 (sample SAMEA2582121, study PRJEB24529) | metagenome | biome: Human gut stool | place: China | collected 2011
GGCTTACGTTATGATGGCTTACCGGATCGCTTATTGTAAGGTGTTTTATCCGCTGGCGTATTATGCGGCTTTTTTCAGTATTCGTGCAAGTGCGTTTTCTTATGAGATCATGTGTTTAGGGCGTGAGAAGCTGGAGTATCATCTGGCGGATTATAAGAAGAGGGCGGATACGCTTTCGAAGAAGGAGCAGGATACGCTGAGGGATATGAGGATCGTGCAGGAGATGTATGCCCGTGGGTTTGATTTTCTGCCGCTGGATATTTATACGGCGAAAGCCCGACATTTTCAGGTCGTGGGGGACAAGCTGATGCCTTCCATCAACAGTATTGACGGTCTGGGAGAAAAAGCGGCTGATTCCATCGAGGAGGCTGCAAAGGCCGGAAAATTCCTCTCCAAGGAGGATTTCCGGAACAGAACGAAGGTCAGTAAGACGATCTGTGATCTGATGGAGGAGCTGGGAATCCTGAAGGGACTTCCGGAGTCGAATCAGCTGTCGCTGTTTGATTTCTAAATTTCATAGTGGCTGGGGGTACGCGCCGGTGAGACTCCGGGCGCGAACGCTTAGTGGGATTCCGGGAGGGTTCCTCTATGCTCCCAGAAAAATGCTAAGGGCGGAGGCCCGGGGACACAACTCGCAACTTGCGTTGCTCAGACAAGTGTCTCCGGGCCTCCAACGCATTTTCCAGCGAGCCAGCTCCCTCCATCCAGGCGGTCCGTGCCCGGAGTCTCACCGGCGCTGGGTGTTGGCGGGAGTGAGGGATGAAGGGAAGGTTGTGGCGGAAGCTGGACGATGCGCGGGCCCTTTGGGCGCCGCGGCATCGCGAGGTTGTGGATCGCGCATTGTTAAGCTGTAGTTTGATTTTTGGGGCTGATATGATAGAATGTAGGTGATGACGGAAAGAGTCGGATATTGGAGAGAGTATTTTTTAGGAAAATTAAAGATTTATTTAGGAGAGTTTTTTTAAGGGGAAGATTATGGCAAATTATAATGTTTATTTTAGTCCGACAGGCACGACGGAAAGAGTCGTAAAACATATGGGAGAAAGTTTTGGCAGTATGGAAAATATTGATCTGTCGAGACGGGATATGAAAAATTATGAAATGGAACAGGGGGATTTTTGTATTGTGGGAGTTCCGTCCTTCGGAGGACGTGTTCCGGGAATTGCGAACGAGAGACTTCGGAAAATAAAGGGTGACCGCACGCCGGCATTTTTGCTGGTTACATATGGCGGAAGAGCGTATGAGGATACTCTGATGGAATTGAAGGATGTGCTTGAGGCTCAGGGCTTTGTCTGTTTTGGGGCTGCTGCGATGGTGGCGGAACATTCGATCGCCCATCAGATCGAAGCGGGGCGTCCGTCAGCGCAGGATTACGATGAACTTGATACGTTTGCGGCTGAGGTGAAGGAGCGCCTGAAGGGGAATGTCTGTCAGGTCGAGGTGCCGGGAAACAGGCCTTATAAGGAATACAAGGTTCTGCCGATGGACATCCAGGTGTCAGATGAATGTATGGGATGCGGAAGCTGCGCGGAGAGCTGTCCGGTTGGAGCGATACCGTTTGAGGATCCAAAGATGACGAACGGGGAAGTATGCATTTCATGTATGAGATGCGTGGAAATCTGTCCGCAGAGTGCCAGAAGCGGGAATCCTGAAAAGGTCCAGATGATTTCGGAGAAACTGAAAATGATCTGTCAGCCGGATAAGGCGAATGAGTTTTTCTGATTTAGAAATTCCAATATCATGATCGCACCAGACGGACAGACGATGAATCACAGAAAGCTGAAGCCTACCGGCAGCGAACGTGTGGTCTGGGGAGACGCGGATAAAGATTTCTTCCCGGTAATGGAGACACCTTGGGGACCGATGGGCAATCTGATCTGTTGGGAGAGCTACATGCCGCTTGCGAGAGTGGCGCTTTACCAGAAGGGAGTTGCGCTCTATATTTCCCCGAATACGAATGACAATGAGGAGTGGCAGAATACGATCCGCCATATCGCCATCGAGGGACACTGCTTCTTCATCAATGCGGATATGTACTTCACGAAGGATATGTACCCGAAGACCGCCAGCGGTGATGAGGAGATTGCGAAGTTAAATGATATCGTGTGCCGGGGAGGAAGCTGCGTGATCGATCCTTACGGACATGCGGTGAGTGAGACTGTGTGGGATAAAGAGGAGATCATCTACGCGGACCTTGACATGCAGAAGGTCCCGGCGAGCCGGATGGAGCATGATGTCTGTGGACATTACGCGAGACCGGACGTGTTGAAATTGAGTGTGGAGGATAAATAATGAAAGTATTGATGATCAATGGAAGCCCGCGGGCGAATGGAAATACATCGATCGCGTTGAATGAGATGAAGACGGTGTTTGAAAAAGAGGGAGTCGACGCGGAGATCGTGCAGGTCGGCAGTGAGGCGGTAAGAGGATGTATTGCCTGTAATCGATGCGCGGAGCTTGGGAAGTGTGTGTTCGACGATGTGGTGAATAAGCTGGCGGTGAAGCTTTCGGAGGCTGATGGACTGGTGGTCGCAACCCCTGTTTATTATGCGTCTGCAAATGCGACCCTGATCGCGGTTTTGGACCGGCTGTTTTATAGTACATCCTTTGATAAGACAATGAAAGTCGGGGCGAGCGTTGTCTGTGCGAGACGCGGCGGATGTTCGGCGACTTTTGACGAGTTAAATAAGTATTTTACGATCAGCAACATGCCGATCGCATCTAGTCAGTACTGGAACTCCATCCACGGGCGCGGACCGGGAGAAGTTGTGGGGGATGCGGAAGGTCTTCAGACGATGCGGGTTCTTGCGAGAAATATGACATTTCTCATGAAGAGCATTGAGCTTGGAAAAGAGAAGTATGGTCTTCCGGAGAAGGAAGAGGTCGTGCGGACACATTTTATCAGATAGAGAAGAATGATATTGGAAGGAAATTATGCGATGAATCGGCAGAAACTGGTAAGTCAGATCAGAAGGTATGTGCCTTATAATGAGCAGGAAGAGGCGGATAAGGCTTTGATCCTAAACTGGATCGAGAAGAATGATGACGCGTTCCTTCGGGATAATGTGGTGGCGCACATGACGGCTTCGGCCTGGGTGGTGGATAAGGACAGAAGTAAAGTCCTTATGGTGTATCACAATATTTATCATTCCTGGTCATGGCTTGGCGGGCATGCGGATGGGGAGACAGATCTTCTGGCGGTTGCAATCCGGGAGGTAAAGGAAGAAGCAGGAATTTCCGATGTGCGGCCAGTGTCGGAGGAGATTTTTTCGCTGGAATCACTCACCGTTGACGGACATGTGAAAAAAGGACGGTATGTGTCCAGTCATCTGCATCTGAATGTGACGTATCTTCTGGAAGCGGATTCTGAGGAACAGGTGTCTGTGAAGGCGGATGAGAACAGTGGGGTCGCTTGGTTTACGCCGGAGGAGGCGTTAAAGAAATCTACGGAGCCGTGGTTCGTGGAGCGGGTGTATGCGAAGCTGATTGAGAAGACACGGTCACAGAGTGGAGCAGAAATTGGATAGGAGCTTTTTTGCGTCGCCGGCCCTGATGCAGCTGACAGAGAACATGGTCGCGATCAGCTTTAACACATCTCTGCAAAAATACGGCGGAGATATGGCGGTGGCCTGTATGAGCATCCTGAATAGTGTCATGCAGTTTGTGATGCTGTTCCTGCCAGGACTTGTCCAGGGGGCGCAGCCGCTACTGAGTTACAATCTTGGCGCAAAATTATATTGCTGATCCCGTTGATCTTTATATTGCCTTTGATTTTTTCAAATCCGGTAATGGGTGTTTATCTGGCCGAACCGATCGCAGATACCATTGCAGTCTGCACCACGGCGCCTATGTTCTATTTCTATTATCGGAAATTAAGATGAGGGGAAATAAGACCCCACCTATTCAGCTGGTGAGTAATAACAAAATTCATGGATGGAGGCAGCTATGAAGATTGAGCATATAGCTCTGTATGTAAATGATCTGGAGAACGCAAAGCAGTTTTTTATAAAATATTTTGGCGCAGAGGCAAACGATGGGTATCATAACCTGCGGACAGATTTCCGATCCTATTTCCTCACCTTTGATGATGGCGCGCGGCTGGAAATTATGACAAAGCCTAAAATGGAAGATCAGGCGAAAGTGCTTGCTCGGACGGGATTTGCGCATATCGCGTTCAGCGTGGGGAGTAAAGAGCGTGTAGATTCCCTGACTGCCGAATTAAAGGCGGACGGGTATGAAGTCATCAGCGGCCCCAGAACGACAGGGGATGGGTATTATGAGAGCTGCGTTGTCGCGGTTGAGGGAAATCAGGTTGAGATTACGGTTTAAGCGGAATACACTTGGGAAAATTCATGTGGTATAGTGAAAAGTACCAATAGAATGCCGGTAAAAGATTGTAAAAAATGCCTTTTGAATGTAATCTCTAAAATTGTTATAATAAATATAGCACAAAATATATTTCTGTATTTCGATGATCACGAAATGTAGAATAGAGATGAGAGGTATTTACAATGAAAAGAATCAAGGCAGCCTGCATTACCCAGACGGTGTGTTTTTCAAATCATGACGGTGATACGAGTGAATATGCGAAGAAGATGATCTGTCAGGAATATGAAAAGTATAAGGTACAGTTGGACAGAAGTGGGACAAAGTATAAAATTTTATCCGAAAAGACGAATGAAGATGGAGCGATTGTGATCGAGATCAAAAAGCAGTACAATACATCTCCTGTGGGAGACTATCTGAGCTGATCCGGCGGTTTTAGAGGCAGAGATCAGATGTGTGAAACCTGAAGTCAGTGTTCAGCAAGGGGATGATTTCATGAGATATGAGATTGGAGATTTTGTCAGCAAGCCGGTTACAGGAGTGTGCAGGATAGAGGATATTTTGTATCTGGATGCGCAGGGGAAGAAGGACAATAAATTGTATTATCGGATGCATCCGGTGGAGGATGAAAAGGAAACGATATATGTGCCTGTGTCGAATTCGGACTCTGCTTTGAGACCATGCCTGACAGAAGAGAATGCGTGGAAATTGATCGAAAAGATCCCAGAAATTTCGACGCCATGGACGGAGAACGAGAAGATGCGGGAGCAGAAGTATAAAGAGGCGATCAAGGCGAATGACCCGAAGGCGTTGGTTGTGATCATAAAGATGATCTACCAGCGGAAGCAGCAGCGACTCGCGCAGGGAAAGAAATGCACAGCGACGGATACGAAATATTTCCAGATCGCGGAAAAGCTCTTGTATGAGGAACTGGGAACAGCCATCGGGAAGCCGAAGCAGGAGATCGTCGACACGATCATTGAGCATATTGGACAAAATACTGTTTGATTTTTTCGGAAAACAGGAGATATCATTGTTGATGAACGAGTAGCAGACTGGTGTAAATCCGGTTTTGTTGCTCGTTTTTTATTTCAGTCGAGAAGACTCCCATCTTTTTTAGAAAATGATTCGGTTCTATGCCCCGGATGGGTGTTTCTTTTTATCGACTAGTTATAGGTTTTCCCTATATGTAACCATAAAATAGAAAGATTATACAGAACTGCCGTCCGGTGGTAGATTATTATCAAATATCCTATGGGAATAGTAGGAATATGAACTCTCTATTTACAAGAGAAAACAAGACAGGAGTGAAAAGATATGGAGAGAGGAATTAATACACGATGTTTACACTTAGAGGAAACAGAAGGAAAAACAGATAATTACGGAGCACTGAGCTACCCGATCTATCAAACAGCGACTTACGCCCATGCAGGTGTCGGAAAAAGCACCGGATATGATTACAGCAGACTTCAGAATCCCACAAGGGAGCAGCTTGAGAAGGTGGTTGCAAGCCTGGAGGGCGGCATCGATGCTTTCGCCCTTTCGAGCGGAATGGCGGCGATCACACTGCTTATGGAAATCTTCAAGCCGGGTGACCATATTATCGCTTAGGCAGATCTCTACGGCGGAAGTGTCCGTCTGTTCGACAATGTCTCGAAAAAGAACGGATATGAGTTTACATACTTAAACTGTTCCAGGGATGACATCGAAGGTGCCATAAAGGAGAACACGAAGGCGGTCTACATTGAGACGCCGACGAACCCGATGATGAACGTATCTGATATTTCCAAGATCGCGGAGATCGCAAAAAGACACGGACTCTACCTGATCGTCGACAACACATTCCTGTCCCCATATTTTCAGAATCCGTTAAAACTCGGCGCGGATATCGTGATCCACAGCGGAACGAAGTTCCTGGGCGGACACAACGATACCTTAGCCGGATTTATCGTGACAAACAACGAAGAAGTTCAGGAAAAACTTCGGTTTATCATAAAGACGACCGGAGCCGGGCTCGCACCGTTCGACTGCTGGCTGATCTTAAGAGGCATCAAGACTCTCGGAATCCGCATGGAGCGGTCCCAGGAGAATGCCATCAAGATCGCGAACTGGCTGAAGGAACAGCCGGTTGTAAAACATGTATATTATCCGGGACTTCAGGAACACCCGGGATATGAGATCATGAAAAAGCAGGCAAGAGGATTCGGCGCGATGCTGACCTTCGATGTGGACACAGAGGCACATGCGCTGCAGATCCTCGAGAGTGTCAGGATGATCAAATTTGCGGAGAGCCTCGGCGGCGTGGAGACACTGATCACCTACCCGACGACCCAGACCCATGCGGATGTGCCGGAGGAAGTACGGCTGAAAAATGGAATCACGCCGTGCACGCTCCGGGTATCCGTGGGAATCGAGGATATCGAGGACCTTCTCGCGGAGTTAGCGGAAGTATTTAAGGGATTGGAATAGGATCAGAAACGCGAAAAGAGGAGAGAATTTCGGCATGGCAGAGAGAAATTTGAATTTTGATGAGATCGTCGAGCGGCGCGGAACGGACTGCTTGAAATATGACTTTGCAAAGAGGAGAGGAAAGCCGGCGGACGTCCTCCCGCTCTGGGTGGCAGACATGGATTTTAAGACATCTTCCTACGTGGAGGATGCGCTGATCGAGCGGGCAAAACATGGAATCTTCGGTTACAGTGATACCCAGGAAGTATATTTTAACGCGGTGGCAGGATGGATGGAACGGCATCATCACTGGAAGATCAAAGAGGACTGGCTGATCAAGACTCCGGGCGTGGTATTTGCCCTGGCAATGGCGGTAAAGGCGTTCACAAAGGCCGGTGACAGCATACTGATCCAGCAGCCGGTCTACTATCCATTTTCCGAGGTGATCCGGGACAATGACCGTGTGATCGTCAGCAATGACCTGATCCTGGGGGACGATAACCGGTATCATATCGATCTGGCTGATTTTGAAAAGCAAATCGTGGAACATGATGTGAAGCTGTTCCTTCTCTGCAATCCCCACAACCCGTCAGGAAGAGTGTTTACGAAGGAAGAACTGACTGCAATGGGAGATATCTGTGTGAAGCACGGCGTCACAGTGGTCAGCGATGAGATTCACAACGATTTTGTGTTTCGGGGTGAACATACGGTGTTTGCGTCCATCAAGAAGGAGTTCGAGGACATCTGCGTGGTCTGCACGTCTCCGAGCAAAACCTTCAACCTGGCCAGCATGATGATCTCGAATATATTTGTCCCGAATAAGGAGCTGAGACAAAAATTTCAGCATCAGGTCGATGCCGCGGGAATCAGCCAGCTGGGCGTACTGGGACTTGTGGCGACACAGACGGCGTATGAGAAGGGCGATGAATGGTATGAGAACATGCTCAAATATGTCTGGGAAAATATCGCCTACGTAAAGAAATATGTGAAGGACAACATGCCGGGAGTGAACGTCATTGACGGCGAGGGAACCTACCTCTTGTGGCTGGATTTCAGAGGGACCGGAATCGATGCCGATGAGCTGGACCGTCGGATCATCTACGACGCAAAGCTGTGGCTGGACAGCGGAAAGATCTTCGGAAAGACAGGAACCGGATTCCAGAGGATCAATGTGGCGGCACCGAGGAAGACGATTGAGGAGTGTATGAAAAGAATAGAAGGAATACTGAAATAGCGCATTTTTGGTCTCATAGGAAGACCGGGATCGCAGGATATGGATTGTGACAGGATAAAAAGTCTCTGGGACAGATTGGAAAATTTTTTGATCTGTTCCGGAGACTTTTTGCAGCTTCCTGCACGATGAATGGGAAGTTACGGAATCCTTACGAAACATGTACGATTTCATTAGAATCCTCCATTAAAAAGAACCGTATGCTATAATAAAATTGGCAGAAAACATGTGAATTCCAGAAAATATGGAATGTTCAGGCAGGAGAAGGATAGAAAGAAATTGGAAATGTAACAGGATGAAAAAAGTGTGAGTGGTAACAGATTTTCAGTGAGGAGGAATGCGGAATGAAGAGAGTGCTGATCGGTGGCTTTTTATCTTTGATTGGAAGTATCTGGGCGATGGCGGTGCTGTTTGTTGCGGGAAGTAATCTGACGTCCGGATGGACAACTCCACCGGGGAGATTTATGACTACGGTGGCGGAAATGGGGCTGTCGGAAGTGTTTGGCATGGCGATCCTTTTCGTTGTTCTGGGGATTGTGATCATGATGGTTGAGTTATTCCGGAGAGATAAGCAGTAGAGATGGTATTCCGTCGATGGTTATGATTTTCTGCGAGTATGTCGTTATCATGTTAATAAGGAGTGAGATTGGTATGAAAAAGAAAACGATGATCCTTTTAACTGCTGTGCTATGCGCATCAGTCGGTGCGCTGGTCATGTTTTTAAACAGACCCTATAAACCAGTATCATTTACTGTCGATGGAGATCAGTGGTCGGCGAAAACTGTTGATGGAGGTTCTCTGCTGCTGGAACTTCATAATGATAACAAAAGCAGAGAATGGTCAATCGTGTCGGAACCAGAAACTTTTGTAAGCGATTATCATAACATTGCGGAAAATATTTCAGAATTTCATATAATTGCATTGGAGGATGGAAATGGTGAGATGGTATTTCAATGTGTAAAAGATGATGGCAGCGCGGACATGTATACGCTTGGACTTTCTATTTCACGTCATCAGAAAACCAATCTTCAAATTGATTCAATTACCTTCAAAATTTCCGGGTGTCTGAAACAGGGGATGGAAGAAAAATTGACAGAAACAGCGAAAGAACCGCGGAAAATCGGGAATGCGCAAGGAAATTTACAAGGAATGGCAATCTATTCTTCCTGCCCTTTTGTGCACGAAGACTCACAATGGGAACTTCAGATCTATGTGCAGGAAGATATGCTCATAGATGGAGAACTGACTATGGATGACAGCTGTCGATTTCTGATACAGGCAGTTTCCGGAGAGGATTCCTATGTATTTTTAGATGAAATGATCCAGTTAGGTATACCGGAGGCGGATATCTGGGAGGACGAACAGGAAAAAATGCATATAGTGCTTCGGGATGTACGGACTGCCAGATATAAAGTGTCTGATTTTGTTTTCAATCCGGAAGAAAAGAAATTTATCGGCAGTGATGTACTGGATGGAGAAGGAATCAATTACATTGGAACGACCGGCAAGTAAGAGAATTTACACCGGCATGATACCGCGAAAAAGATGGTATCAGAGGGAAGGATTTACATCGTATAAAGCTGTTATGCAGCCATGACTTCTTAATCGCAGTCCATTTTTTAAGAAAAAATCTCAAATACGATTCTTTACATTTTTTGAATTCGTGCTATTATTTACGTATACCCAGTATGGGTATATGTAAATAGAAAGGAACGACAAAGATGGAACAGTATACAATAACAGGAATGAGCTGTGCTGCCTGCCAGACCCGCGTGGAGAAGGCAGTTTCCAAAGTGCCGGGCGTTATCTCCTGTTCCGTGAGCCTGCTCACGAACTCGATGGGTGTCGAAGGTACAGCTTCTTCCTCAGAAATTATTGAGGCAGTTCAGGCTGCCGGTTACGGCGCGTCCGTAAAAGGAGTGGAAAAAGCAGACAGATCCGGAAACGGCACTCTCTATGATGAATCTGCCCTGGAAGACCATGAGACCCCGGTCTTAAAGAAACGACTCGTTTCTTCGATCGGTTTCCTTCTGGTTCTCATGTATTTTTCCATGGGACATATGATGTGGAACTGGCCGCTTCCGGCTTTCTTCAACGGAAATCATGTGGCGATGGGACTCTTACAACTCCTTCTTACCGTGATCATTATGGTGATCAACCAGAAATTCTTTATCAGTGGCTTTAAGGGTCTGCTCCACGGTTCTCCCAATATGGATACTCTGGTAGCACTGGGCTCCAGTGCCTCCTTTGCCTGGAGCACCTATGCCTTGTTTATGATGACAGATGCTCAGGTAAAAGGGAACGCGGATGCAGTCATGAGCTATATGCACGAGTTCTACTTTGAGTCCGCGGCGATGATCTTAACCCTTATCACCGTCGGGAAAATGCTGGAAGCGAGATCAAAGGGACGCACCACAGATGCCTTAAAAGGTTTAATGAAGCTGGCCCCGAAGACCGCTGTGATCGAAAAGGACGGCGTTGAGACTACAGTTCCGATCGCCCAGGTTAAAAAAGGCGATATTTTCGTGGTCCGTCCCGGTGAAAATATACCCGTGGATGGTATCGTCTTAGAGGGAAACAGCGCAGTAAATGAATCTGCCCTCACCGGGGAGAGCATTCCGGTGGATAAGGCGGCAGGTGATCCTGTCTCGGCTGCGACATTAAATCAGTCCGGCTTTATCCGCTGCGAGGCATCGAGAGTCGGAGAGGATACCACACTCTCCCAGATCATAAAAATGGTCAGCGATGCGGCGGCAACAAAAGCGCCCATCGCGAAGATCGCCGATAAGGTATCCGGCGTATTTGTCCCTGCCGTGATCACGATCGCGATCATCACGACCATCGGCTGGCTCCTCACAGGCGAGACCATGGCCTTCGCCTTAGCCCGAGGAATCTCCGTTCTCGTCATCAGCTGTCCGTGTGCCTTAGGACTTGCAACGCCGGTAGCCATTATGGTGGGAAACGGAATGGGAGCAAAGAACGGAATTCTCTTTAAGACAGCAGTTTCTCTGGAAGAAACGGGAAAAGTAGAGATCGTTGCTTTAGATAAGACAGGAACCATCACAAGCGGGGAACCCCGCGTGACAGATCTCGTTCCGGCAGAGGGAGTGAGCGAGTCAGAACTTCTTTCCATGGCATACGCTCTCGAGAAGAAGAGCGAGCACCCGCTGGCGAAGGCAGTCCTCTTAAAGGGTGAGGAAATGGGGCTTTCCGCAGCTGATGTGACAGATTTTGCGGCACTTCCCGGAAACGGACTTTCTGCGAAATTAAATGGAAATACGATCTACGGCGGAAACATGAAGTTTATCGGAACTCATGTGGCTGTTCCGGAAGATATGAAGAAGAAATCCGAAGCTCTCGCGGAGAGCGGAAAGACTCCGCTATTCTTTGCGGAGAATGAGAAGCTTGTGGGCATCATCGCTGTTGCGGATATGATCAAGGAAGACAGTCCACAGGCAATCCGGGAGCTCCAGAACATGGGAATCCATGTAGTCATGCTGACCGGTGATAATGAGCGCACTGCAAAGACGGTCGGAAAAGAGGCCGGCGTCGACGAGGTCATCGCCGGAGTCCTTCCGGACGGCAAGGAGAGCGTGATCCGAAAGCTGAAAGAAAAAGGCAAGGTTGCCATGGTCGGTGACGGTATCAACGATGCTCCGGCCCTCACAAGAGCCGATATGGGAATCGCCATCGGAGCCGGAACCGACGTCGCCATCGATGCAGCGGATGTGGTCCTCATGAAGAGCCGCTTATCCGATGTCCCGGCAGCGATCCGCTTAAGCCGTGCGACGCTTACGAATATCCACGAGAATCTGTTCTGGGCATTTTTCTACAATGTGATCGGGATCCCGCTTGCCATGGGACTCTGGATCCCCGTATTCGGCTGGAAACTGAATCC
>OGJY01003795.1_pt1 | contig 11883 bp, 7 predicted proteins | sample 1572231 | NCBI WGS metagenome assembly OGJY01 (sample SAMEA2582121, study PRJEB24529) | metagenome | biome: Human gut stool | place: China | collected 2011
TAAACAAGAGATTAAAACTCTGTGTCCTCCGTGTACTCTGTGGTGAATCGTATTCGTTTCTGATCATTTATGCAGAATATACTTCAGAGCAGTTTCACGAACTCGTCGAAAAGGAATTCCGTATCGGTCGGTCCGCTTGCCGCTTCCGGATGGAACTGTGCGGAGAACCACGGGTTTGTTTTATGGCGGATTCCTTCGTTGGAGCCATCATTCATATTGATGAACAACGGTTCCCAATCAGTGCCGAGTGTGTTGTTATCTACCGCGTAACCATGATTTTGTGAAGTGATGAAACAACGTTCAGTGCCTGCCATCCGTACCGGCTGATTATGACTGCGATGACCGTATTTCAGTTTGTATATTTTGGCTCCTCCGGCTTTGCTCAGCAACTGGTTACCCATGCAGATACCAAAAATAGGAAGTTTCGGGTTCTGCATGGCACGGCGGATGTTCTGCACCGCAGCATCACATGTATCCGGGTCACCCGGTCCGTTGGAGATGAAGAGTCCGTCGAATTCCAGATGATTGAAATCATAATCCCAAGGCACGCGAATCACTTCCACATCCCGACGAAGCAAGCAGCGGATAATGTTCGTCTTTACACCGCAATCCACCAGTACGACTTTTTTCTTACCCGCGCCTTCATTGTAACGGATCACCTCTTTACAGGAAACCTTGTCTACGTAGTTCACCCCGCTGTAAACAGCTTCCGGAGCATTTTCCGGTTCATCGTCAAACACAATCCGTCCCATCATCACTCCGTGTTCACGCAGCACTTTGGTCAACTCACGGGTATCGATGCCCGTAATGCCCGGCACTTGCTCCCGTTTCAGCCAGTCCGCCAGACTTTCCACTGCGTTCCAATGGCTGTATTCCTGTGAGTAATCGCTCACGATGATGGCTTCGGCATGGATGCGTTCGCTCTCCATGAATGTAGCCAGCCCGTTGGGTTCCATACTGAAAGGAGGCACACCATAGTTGCCTACCAGCGGATAAGTCAGTGTCATCAGCTGCCCTGCATACGAAGGGTCGGTCAGACTCTCCGGATAACCGGTCATGGCGGTATTAAACACGACTTCACCTGCCACAGGCTTTTCGTAGCCAAACGACTTGCCGTGGAAACGGCTCCCGTCGTCAAGGATCAAAGTTACATTCTTCATTCTTATCTTCGTTTTAATCCACCACAAAGGATACAAAGCTCGCAGAGGTTTCATCTTTTATTTTAAAGTACATCTAAAATAAACCGGTCCACTGTGTACGCTGCATCCTCTGTAGTAAAATCCTGATTTTCTTAAAATTGATATACCTGTTCAATATAATTAATAAATGCTTCGTTCAGCAGTTTCACTCCGCCCGGCGTTGGATAATTACCGCTGAAATACCAGTCTCCCGTATGGTTGGGACATGCCTCGTGCAATCCTTCAAGGGGTTGGTAAACAATCTGTACCTTGGCCTTCGTACCCTTCGGCGTCAGCAGTTCCACCATTTTAGCAGAGATTTCCTCGTCGGTGAAAGGAGCATAAATCTCCTTCACGTAGTTTACCATCTGTTCCTTCGGCAATCCTACCTGATCTTTCGATTTCCGGTAAGCTGCTGCGATCACGTCTTTCATATCCCGGTCCTTCAATAGTTCGATTGCCGCCTTGAAAGCGATGAACTCGGACATTTTCGCCATATCGATGCCGTAATAGTCCGGATAGCGAACTTGCGGGGAGGAAGAAACGATAACTATCTTTTTCGGTCCCAAACGGTCGAGGATACCGATAATGCTTTGCTTCAATGTGGTGCCACGGACGATGCTGTCATCGATAATCACCAGATTGTCGATACCTGCCCGGAGGCTGCCGTATGTTATGTCATACACGTGTGCCGCCAGATCGTTCCGGCTATTACCTTCGGCAATGAAAGTACGTAGTTTGATGTCCTTGATCGCTACCTTTTCCGAACGGATACGGCGAGACAGGATCACTTCCAGTTCATCGTGGTCCGGATTATGTCCCAGATTGGCAATCTGTCGTACCTTTTCTTCATTCAGGTAATCGTCCAGCCCTTGAAGCATACCGTAAAATGCCACCTCCGCCGTATTCGGTATGAACGAGAATACGGTATGGTCGAGATCATTATCAATAGCCTTCAGGATGTTCGGCACCAGCTTTTCACCCAGTTGTTTTCTCTCCTTATAGATGTCCGCGTCACTACCCCGTGAGAAGTAAATCCGCTCAAACGAACAGGCTTTCTTCTCCCGCGCTTTGTTAATCTGTGCCGTACGCAGTTTTCCCTCTTTGCTGATAAGAAGTGCCTGCCCCGGTTGCAATTCCTTTATTTCTCCTATCGGAACATTGAGTGCAGTCTGAATCACCGGACGTTCACTGGCAAGCACCGCAATTTCTTCATCCTGATACCAGAATGCCGGGCGGATCCCCCACGGGTCGCGCAACGCAAAGCTCTCTCCGCTTCCGGTCAGTCCGCACATCACGTATCCTCCATCCCATTCCTTGCTCGATGTACGCAACACGTTGGCAAGATCCATATGATCCTCAATATAATGCGTTACGCCCATACCGGTCAGTCCTTCGGCCTCGGCCTGATTGAACAGTCGTTCCACTTCCCGGTCGAGTCTGTGCCCCACCTGTTCGAGCATGATATAAGTATCGGCATACTTACGCGGATGTTGTCCGATGGCAGTGATACGGGCAAACACTTCGTCCACATTTGTCATGTTGAAGTTACCGCAAAGGGCAAGGTTCTTCGCCCGCCAGTTGTTCCTTCTGAGAAATGGATGGACATAGGATATGCCGGATTTTCCGGTGGTCGAATAACGCAGATGTCCCATGTATACTTCCCCCGCAAAGGGCAGTGTACGCTTGGCAAACCCGGCATTGTGCAATTGCTCCCCGGTCAGATCCTTGAAGTTGGCCTGCACCGTTTCAAAAATTTCAGTGATGGCACCGGAACCCAACGCCCGTTCACGGAACATATACTCTTCACCCGGATTTGCTTCCAGTTTCACACATGCCAGTCCGGCACCTTCCTGCCCACGGTTATGCTGTTTTTCCATCAGCAGGTAGAGCTTATTGAGCCCATACATCCATGTCCCGTACTTCTTTTCGTAATACTCCAGCGGTTTAAGCAAACGAATCATGGCAACGCCACATTCATGTTTCAGTTGTTCCATCTATTTTCGATTTAACTATATTACAATCGGTTATTGAACTCACACCATAATCACACTCTTTTCCTCCTATCCCGGTCGGTCTGTCGTGCCTTCCCGACCCATAACGATACATCACGGGCAAAGGTACACTAATTATCAACGGTTTAAAGCACTTTAATGTTTCCGGACTTCCGATACATAGATTATCGGTCTTACAAAACCGGTAACTCTGCAGGAAACATGAAACGAAATGAACGGGGATCTCTGTACAGGTACTGTTACAGGAAGTATAACTTTGGGATAGAAATTCTTGGAGGATAACGGTGGAAATTTCAAGATTGCCGTTAGCAATAAAAACAGATGCTTCGCCTTTCGGCTGATACATATCAATATAGCCTACCATTCCACACATATTATCCTTTTTTGTTTTCGCGTGCAAAGATACATAATCTAAATAACATAAAGATTAGTTTTCCTATAAATATTTGACATAAACGTACAAAAAAGTTGTTTTAATATCAAAACGTTAATTTATCTATTATTTCAGTCTCAAAAAGAAAGAGATTACAATCGTTTAATGATATAATGGAAGCAAGTTACAGTTTGAAACAAAAAGTAGTTAATTTACTTACGATCTGAAATATTAAAAAACTAAAAAGAGAATTAGTGTCACACAAAGGCGTGCCATACATATCATAATGAAATTAAATTCCTATTTTTGCCGAACATTTTGATACAACAAACAGGTATTATCGTATAATAAAGCTAAACAGAATGAAGGAACAAGAACTTTTTAACAACGAAACAAAAGAGTTGCCCTGTCAACGACTGCCCGAACAGTTGGGGCTCTATCATGCAATGAACGAACATGATGCCTGCGGAGTGGGTATGTTGGTGAACATTGACGGGGGAAAATCGCACGACATTGTGGAGTCCGCACTAAAAGTACTGGAAAACATGCGTCACCGTGGTGCCGAAGGAGCGGATAACAAAACAGGAGACGGCGCAGGCATCATGCTCCAGATTCCTCATGAATTTATCTTGTTGCAAGGCATACCTGTCCCCGAAAAAGGGAAGTACGGAACAGGTTTGATTTTCCTCCCCAAAAACGAAGAAGACCGGGCAACCATTCTGAGTATTATTATCGAGGAGATTGAAAAAGAAGGATTAACACTGATGCACCTGCGCAATGTACCTACTTGCCCGGACATATTGGGTGAATCGGCACGAACAGCCGAACCGGACATCAAACAGATATTCATCACCGGATTTACGGAAACGGAGACAGCCGACCGCAAACTCTATGTGATAAGAAAAAGGATTGAAAACCGGATACGCAAATCATCTGTCCCGGCAAAAGACGACTTTTACATTGTGTCGCTGTCTACCAAAAGCATCATATATAAAGGTATGTTGTCATCCTTACAGTTGCGTAGTTATTTCCCCGATCTGACAAACAACTATTTCACCAGCGGACTTGCATTGGTACACTCACGTTTCAGCACCAACACATTTCCCACATGGGGACTGGCGCAACCCTTCCGTCTACTGGCACACAACGGTTAAATAAATACCATTCGCGGTAACCGGGGATGGATGGAAGCAAGGGAAAGCGTACTCTCCTCACCTACCTTGGGGGATATCAGGGAGCTCCGCCCCATCATCCAGCCGGGTGGAAGTGACAGCGCCTCTTTAGATAACGTACTCGAGTTCCTGGTAATGTCCGGCCTCAGCTTGCCACATGCCATGGCTATGCTGGTACCGGAATCATTCAACGAAAAGAATCCGATCAGCGAAGACCTGAAAGCATTCTACGAATATCACTCCATCCTGATGGAACCATGGGACGGACCGGCTGCCCTGCTGTTCAGCGACGGTCGCTATGCGGGAGGTATGCTCGACCGTAACGGACTACGCCCCGCCCGCTATCTGATTACTCACAACAACATGATGGTAGTGGCCTCCGAAGTCGGCGTAATGGACTTCGAACCCGGAGATATCAAAGAGAAAGGACGCCTGCAACCGGGCAAGATATTGTTGGTAGACACCGAAAAAGGTGAGATCTACTACGACGGTGAACTGAAAAAACAGTTGGCGGAGGCCAAGCCTTACCGTACCTGGCTCGCCAACAACCGGATTGAACTGAATGAACTGAAAAGTGGACGCAAAGTATCACACAGTGTAGAGAACTACGGCCGCATGTTACGTACCTTCGGCTATTCAAAAGAAGACATCGAAAAGATCATCACCCCGATGGCGACCGGAGGGGCCGAACCTATCAATTCGATGGGCAACGACACCCCCCTGGCCGTACTCTCGGATAAACCACAACTCTTGTACAATTACTTCCGGCAACAATTTGCACAAGTGACAAACCCTCCCATCGATCCCATCCGCGAGGAATTGGTGATGTCGCTGACGGAATATATCGGTGCTGTGGGCATGAACATTCTCACCCCCAGCGAGAGTCATTGCAAAATGGTGCGCCTCAACCACCCTGTACTGAACAATGCCCAACTGGATATCTTATGCAATATCCGGTATAAAGGATTCAAAACGGTAAAGCTGCCCATGCTGTTTGAGGCTGATAAAGGAAAAACCGGACTTCAAGAGGCACTGACCGCCCTGTGCAAGCAGGCAGAAGCCTCCGTCGCAGAGGGAGTCAACTACATCGTACTGACCGACAGAGAGGTCGATGCCACACATGCTGCCATTCCATCCTTACTGGCCGTCAGTGCAGTGCATCATTATCTGATCTCAGTGGGCAAACGTGTCCAGACTGCTCTGGTAGTAGAAAGCGGCGAGATACGCGAAGTGATGCATGCAGCCCTGCTACTTGGCTTCGGAGCCAGCGCATTGAACCCCTACATGGCCTTTGCCATTCTCGACAAGCTCGTTACCGGTAAAGATATCCAACTCGATTATGCCACAGCAGAAAAGAACTACATCAAAGCCATCTGCAAAGGGCTCTTCAAAATCATGAGTAAAATGGGGATCAGTACCATCCGTTCATACCGGGGAGCAAAAATATTCGAAGCTATAGGATTAAGCGAAGAACTGAGCAAGGCTTGTTTCGGCGGCCTGCCCTCTACCATCGGCGGCATCCGGCTTGAAGAGATAGCCAAAGATGCCATCGCTTTCCACAATGAAGGATTCGCAGCGGAAAACAGTGATGACATTCTGCCCAACAAAGGCTTATACTCTTTCCGAAAAGACGGGGAAAAACATGCCTGGAATCCGGAAACGATCAGTGCCCTGCAACTGGCAACCCGCCTGGGCAGCTACAAGAAATTCAAAGAGTTTACACAAATGGCAGATGAAAAAGAAATGCCCATCTTTCTGCGCGATTTCCTGGGATTCAAACGGTCGCCTATCTCTATCGACAAGGTAGAGCCCGTTGAAAACATCATGAAACGTTTTGTTACCGGTGCCATGAGTTACGGTTCGATCAGCCGGGAAGCACACGAGACAATGGCCATCGCCATGAATGCCATTCACGGACGGAGCAATACCGGTGAAGGAGGTGAAGATGCCAAGCGATTCACCCCGCGTCCGGACGGAACAAACCTGAGAAGTGCCATCAAACAGGTAGCTTCGGGACGTTTTGGCGTGACTGCCGAATATCTGGTAAACGCGGATGAAATACAGATCAAGATTGCACAAGGCGCCAAGCCGGGCGAAGGCGGACAGTTGCCCGGCTATAAGGTGGACGAAGTGATAGCCCGTACCCGTCACTCCATACCGGGCATCTCGCTGATTTCCCCTCCTCCTCACCATGATATTTATTCAATCGAAGATCTGGCACAACTTATCTTCGACTTGAAAAACGTAAATCCCCGGGCGAGAATCAGTGTCAAACTGGTAGCCGAAAGCGGAGTCGGCACCATTGCCGCAGGTGTAGCCAAGGCCAAAGCCGACCTGATCGTCATCTCCGGTGCCGAAGGCGGAACAGGAGCTTCACCCGCCTCTTCCATCCGTTACGCCGGCATCCCACCCGAATTAGGATTGAGTGAAACCCAGCAAACCCTGGTGCTGAACGGACTGAGAGGTCAAGTCATGCTCCAAGTGGACGGACAGCTGAAAACCGGACGGGACATCATCCTGATGGCAATGTTGGGAGCCGAAGAGTTTGGATTTGCCACCTCTGCCCTGATTGTTCTGGGATGTGTCATGATGCGCAAGTGTCATCAGAATACTTGCCCGGTAGGCGTGGCCACACAAAATGAAGAATTACGTAGACGCTTCCACGGACGCAGCGAATACCTGGTGAACTTCTTCACTTTCCTGGCACAGGAGGTACGCGAGTATCTTGCGGAAATAGGTGTCGAAAAGCTGGACGACATTATCGGACGGACGGACCTGATCGAACGCACCCCCCAAGATATGCTCCCCAAGCACAGCCTGATTGACTTCAGCAGGTTGCTGGCACGGGTTGACAACCGGGCTGCCATTCTGCATACCACCAATCAGGACCACGGTATCTCGGCGGTGAAAGATGTGGAAATAATCCATGCCGCCCGCGAAGCCATCGAACGCCAACGGGAAGTCTCTCTGGAATATACCATTGCCAACACTGACCGCGCGTGCGGTGCCATGCTCTCAGGTACCATCGCTACCCGGTATGGAGAAAAAGGTCTGCCGGAACATACGCTGAACGTCAAATTCAAAGGTTCCGCCGGACAGTCATTCGGTGCCTTCCTTGTACCGGGAGTCAACTTCAAGCTGGAGGGCGAAGCCAACGACTATTTGGGAAAAGGATTGAGTGGCGGACGTATCGCCGTACTTCCACCGGTACGGAGCAATTTCGAAGCGGAAGAAAACACCATTGCCGGAAACACCCTGCTATACGGAGCCACCAGTGGTGAAGTATACATCAATGGACGTGCGGGCGAACGTTTTGCGGTGAGAAACTCCGGAGCCGTCGCTGTTGTCGAAGGTGTGGGTGACCATTGTTGCGAATACATGACCGGCGGACGGGTGGTCGTGTTGGGACAGACCGGACGCAACTTTGCAGCCGGCATGTCGGGCGGCGTAGCCTATGTATGGAACAAAGAAGGAAACTTCGACTATTTCTGCAACATGGAGATGGTGGAACTTTCACTGATCGAAGAAGCCGGCTATCGCAAAGAACTTCATGAACTGATCCGCCAACATTATCTCTATACAGGCTCAAAACTGGCACGCACCATGCTCGACAATTGGAATCACTGCGTGGACGAATTCATCCAGGTGGTACCGATCGAATATAAAAAGGTGTTGCAGGAAGAACAGATGCGGAAACTGCAACAGAAAATAGCAGATATGCAGAGAGACTATTAAACAAGCCGCCGAACCTGTATATCAGATACCAATCTCAATCGTAAACTATAAAATCGTAAATCAAAATGGGAGATCCAAAAGCATTCTTAAATATTCCCCGTCACGAGGCCGGATACCGCCCCGTACACGAGCGCATCACTGATTTCAGTGAGGTGGAACAGACCCTCAACACAAGTGACCGCAAACTTCAGGCTTCACGCTGCATGGATTGCGGTGTCCCCTTCTGCCATTGGGCTTGTCCGTTGGGCAACAAGCAACCCGAATGGCAAGACGCACTCTACAAGGGAAAATGGCATGAGGCCTACCAGATATTGTCTGCCACGTGCGACTTCCCGGAGTTTACCGGACGCATCTGCCCGGCACTCTGTGAGAAGTCGTGCGTACTGAAGCTATCGTGTGACGCCCCTGTCACCATCCGTGAAAATGAAGCAGCCATCGTGGAAGCGGCTTTCCGAGAAGGTTATATCATGCCGGCAATTCCCAAACGAAATGGAAAACGGGTAGCCGTCATCGGTTCCGGCCCTGCCGGACTGACGGTTGCCAACCGCTTGAACCGCTCGGGGTATGCCGTCACCGTTTTCGATAAAGCAGCAGCTCCGGGTGGATTACTTCGCTACGGAATCCCCAATTTCAAACTGAATAAAGTCATTATCGACCGCCGGATGAAGCTCCTGGAAGCGGAAGGCATTGAATTCAGAATGGGAACCGAGATCGACACGCATAAACTCACTCCAGAGAGTCGCACTTCCGATTTCGATGCCTATTGCATCTGTACCGGAGCGGAAACACCCCGGGATCTGCCCATTCCGGGACGCGAGTTGAAAGGAATCCATTTCGCTCTTGAACTGTTGAGCGGACAAAACCGAATCATTGAAGGAGAAACTTTTTCCAAAGACGGGCAAGTAAATGCGAAAGGCCGAAAAGTGCTGGTCATCGGTGGCGGAGACACAGGCTCCGATTGTATCGGCACGAGCGTTCGTCAAGGGGCGGCCTGCGTGACACAAATCGAAATCATGCCCAAGCCCCCTATTGCCCATAATCCTGCCACTCCGTGGCCACAATGGCCGGCTGTACTGAAAACCACCTCCAGTCACGAAGAAGGCTGTATCCGTCGCTGGAGCCTGACTTCCAACCGGTTCCTCGGAAAGAACGGTAAAGTCACCGGAGTGGAAGTGGAAGAAGTGGAATGGTTACCGAACCCCGTCAACGAACGCTCTGTTATGAAGCCGACCGGAAAAAAGGAAATAATCGAAGCAGATATGGTTTTATTAGCGATGGGATTCCTCAAACCCGAACAGCCAGTATTTGCCGAAAACGTATTCATCGCCGGAGACGCGGCAACAGGCGCAAGCCTTGTGGTGCGTGCCATGGCAAGCGGACGTGCAGCAGCGACAGAGATAGAAAAATATTTAAACGCCAAGCGGTGAACAGCACGTAGTTTATTCATCATCAGACATTAACCCTTTAAAACAATTACGATTATGTGTGGAATAGCAGGAATTTTTTCCATAAAAATTCAGAGCAGAGAACTCAGAAGCAAAGCCTTACAGATGGCACGGAAAATTCGGCATCGGGGACCCGACTGGAGTGGAATTTATTGTGGTGGAAGTGCCATCCTGGCACACGAACGCCTTTCTATCGTCGACCCTCAAAGCGGAGGACAGCCCCTTTACTCGCCCGACCGGAAACTGGTACTGGCCGTCAATGGCGAAATTTACAATCACCGTGACATCCGTGCCCGGTATGCCGGCCGTTACGAGTTCCAAACTGGAAGTGACTGTGAAGTGATCCTTGCACTTTACCGCGACAAAGGCATCCATTTCCTTGAGGACCTCAACGGTATTTTTGCTTTCGCCCTTTATGATGAAGAGAAAGATGAATACCTGATCGCCCGTGACCCCATCGGAGTAATACCTTTATATATAGGAAAAGATTCCGAAGGACACATCTACTTTGGCAGCGAGCTCAAGGCACTCGAAGGATTCTGCGACGAGTACGAGCCCTTCCTTCCCGGACACTACTATCACAGTAAAGAAGGAAAAATGAAACGCTGGTATACCCGCGACTGGATGGATTATGAAAAAGTGGCGAAAGAAAACGGCACCTCTCCCTGCCGGCAGATTCATGACGCTCTTGAAGAAGCAGTACACCGCCAGCTGATGTCCGATGTACCCTACGGAGTGCTTCTGTCGGGAGGGCTGGATAGCTCTGTCATTTCCGCCATTGCCAAGAAGTATGCAGCCAAACGTATTGAAACGGACGGTGCAAGCGATGCCTGGTGGTCGCAGCTCCACTCCTTTGCTGTCGGCCTGAAGGGTGCACCGGACTTAGTCAAGGCACGCGAAGTAGCCGAATACATCGGTACTGTTCATCACGAAATAAACTACACCCTTCAGGAAGGGCTCGATGCAATCCGGGATGTCATTTATTTCATCGAGACATACGATGTCACTACCGTCCGGGCTTCCACACCGATGTATCTATTGGCACGTGTCATCAAGTCGATGGGCATCAAGATGGTACTAAGCGGTGAAGGTGCCGACGAAATCTTCGGCGGTTACCTCTATTTCCACAAAGCACCCGATGCCCGTACCTTTCACGAAGAGACCGTACGCAAACTGTCTAAACTGCATCTATACGATTGTCTTCGCGCCAATAAGAGCCTGGCAGCGTGGGGAGTGGAAGGACGTGTCCCTTTCCTCGACAAAGAGTTTCTCGATGTGGCAATGCGGCTTGATCCCAAAGTAAAAATGGCTCCGGGAAAAGTCATCGAAAAGAAAGTCCTGCGTGAAGCCTTTGCGGGTATGCTCCCCTCCGGCATCGCTTGGCGCCAAAAGGAGCAGTTCAGTGACGGTGTAGGATATAGTTGGATAGATACGTTGAAAGAGATCACCGCAACGGCTGTCAGTGACGACCAGATGGCACACGCTGCAGAACGTTTTCCCATCCATCCCCCAATGAATAAGGAAGAGTATTACTACCGCAGTATCTTCGAAGAGCACTTCCCCAGTGAAAGCGCTGCCCGCAGTGTGCCCAGCATTCCCAGTGTAGCCTGTTCGACAGCCGAGGCACTAACATGGGACACCGCATTCAAGAACCTGAACGATCCCAGCGGACGTGCCGTAAAAGGGATACACGTAGAAGCATATTAAAAAGGGGGTAACTCTAATAGGCAAAGGGTGTAGCCATCGGACGTTCAGGGTGTAGCCCCGACAAACGGATGGCTACACCCTATCCACAGAAGCGTTGCTCCTACCCATACTCCCATTTTCGGTACACAGGAATGTATTGTAAAGAGATTTAAAAGAAATTTATAGCTTTGTTTAACGCAGATTAGCATCCTTATCCTGCTCATTTGCGTTACTTTTTATATCTTTGAAGGCGAACCAAAAACTGAAATATATGAAAAT
>OGJY01003803.1_pt1 | contig 11876 bp, 11 predicted proteins | sample 1572231 | NCBI WGS metagenome assembly OGJY01 (sample SAMEA2582121, study PRJEB24529) | metagenome | biome: Human gut stool | place: China | collected 2011
ACCGGGTTAAAGGTTGGGTCCATGGTGCCCATTTTTTCCTGGTGATGCACAGGAATATCACAGCCGGGGAATGCGCCGGTAATAAAGAACTGTGCGGTCGCAACGGTACGTTGCAGACTATTGGCATAGGCATAAACGGTGTCTGGCGGCGGGCATTCCCCCGATTTCACCATCCCCTGCTCTGCCAGCCATTCACGCATGTAATGACCCATATACACTTCGAGCACGCCACCTTTGGTGGTGAGTTGCCCACCGGGGACGTCCCATTCGGGCCATTTATTCGGCGTCGACTGCTCCAGCACACTGCCATTGTTCGCCAGCGGCGCACGTAAGTTATGGCGGCTCATCATGAGCACTTGCTGTAGCTGATAGCCTTCCGGTACGGTTTGTGCCTGAGCATTTGAAGCGAGTAAAACTATCCCTGCCACAGTTGCGGCGATTAGCGTTTTGTTCATTCCTGGCACCTCTTTTGTTATCAATCACTAAAGAGTGTGACAGAAATATGACATTTTTCCGGGAACAGGTTCGCAAAATGGCTTGCTGAACGCCTGTTTTCTATATACATCTTTAAAAACAGGCAAACTATGCCTGAATAGCCCCTGCCTCGCATACGCCGCTGATGATTACACCAGTGGGCTAGACGGAATATCAGCGGCGTTACCAATACAGAGGCAATATTTACCAATAAAAAAAGTGTGAGACTAATAACAATGGTTTTTAGCACATACCTTTGTCATTAAATTGCATAACGATTTAAATAGTCGAGTTGCGCATTCATTTCCTTATTGTTTAACTTGTAAGCCTGAGCAAAAAGTTCAGGAGGGAGGTAAACGTCATAATGATTGCCAGTGTTTATTAAATAACCATACTCAAGATCTTCATCTGTTGAAAAGGATTCATTCCCTAAGGAGATTGATGCCACGTTACTATTAACAATAAATAATGAGCAAATGCTATCTGAAAGAGCAGTGAGGAAATTTTTCACCTCATTAATCATCTTCTCTGGGGCGGAGTCTAAAACAAGGCGTGTCTTGTTATCATTAAATATAAACTCGGGTAAATGCAGTATGCATTTTTTGTCATACAAGCAACTATCAATGAATTCTTTTTTAAAAAACAGAAAGCTCCATGACATAAAACTACCCACACCCTGAATTTTGTTGTCAGATTGTAGATCAACGCCAAATAACGTCTTTACATCTTCCCTGAGATTATAGAATGCCGTATCAACAAGAGCCTCGATCGTTTTTTTATCAACCATTTTAATGAATTCGTTGTAAACTTCCTTTTGCGTCTTATAACTGCCCAGCGCCCATGAATAATCATGTTCTTTTAAAACCAGTATGGCCCTTAACAGACAATATCCATCGCCATCTACAGGAGCAGATTTTAATCCTAATGCCTGGTTAGTTTCACGCTGAATAAAAGATATACCAGATAAATCAATGCCAGAATCCAAATCAGATATTCCCGGCGTATTTATCCATTCTGGCTGGATACTCATATTTTCATCATCTAAACAATACTCAGAAAAAACATCATCACACGCAGTAATGTTTTCAATATATTCCATAAAGCCATACCAATAATAACCTTTAAAATCTGTGATAGACTCTGAACCTCTGCCCGGCAAGGACACTCTAACAATATCAACATTTTGAACATATTGTATAGTATATGTAATACCTCCTGAAACCCCTGAATAAATTTGTGTATCATTAGTACGCAATGTTCTCATAAATAATGATAGATCATTATCATTCTGCATTTCCTCAAATTCTTTTTCTAGTGATTCACATTCCAGACATGGAGTATCCTCTTCATTTACTTTACGTCTGAGTTCATTGTATAACCGCATAAAACACACCAGTGTGTTTTCAAAAAGCGCGATTGAATATGTTTGATTTTTTTCGTACTCATTTTTTATATCGTTCCAGGCCTGTTTCAAATAATTATTTGCAGTGCAACTAATTCCATGTATATTACTACCCATATATAGCGTCTATAAAATTTAATAAATAATGACGCCCTAGTTAAACTTAAAGTGCCTGGTTCAACTATCAAAAATCGCTCACCCTTTTTCACCTGTTTAAAATATGTTCAGCAACCCATCTTGATGGCGACCTCCTCTCCGCGATGATTTCAATAACATATTCTGTGTTGGCATATGAAATTTTGAGGATTACCCTACACTTATAGGAGTTACCTTACAGGGGTTCCTTCAATTTGTGTTGATTTACGCGAGATAACGCTATGGAATTAAAGGATTATTACGCCATCATGGGCGTGAAACCGACGGACGATCTCAAGACAATCAAGACCGCCTATCGTCGACTGGCCCGCAAATACCATCCTGATGTCAGCAAAGAACCGGATGCCGAAGCCCGCTTCAAAGAGGTCGCTGAAGCCTGGGAAGTGTTAAGTGATGAACAACGTCGCGCTGAGTATGATCAGATGTGGCAACATCGCAACGATCCGCAATTTAACCGTCAGTTCCATCATGGCGACGGTCAGAGTTTTAACGCCGAAGATTTTGACGATATCTTCTCGTCAATTTTCGGTCAGCATGCCCGCCAGAGCCGTCAACGCCCCGCCGCACGCGGCCACGATATTGAAATCGAAGTGGCGGTATTCCTCGAAGAAACGCTTACTGAGCATAATCGTATCGTAAGTTTTGGTGGTATGTATGATGAAAACAACAATGTGACAAATTACTTAAAAGCGATTTTAGGTTTTGTTGGTATTACCGATGTTCAATTTGCTTATGCAAAAGGTATCGGATTAGGTGCTGAAGCCATCGAAAAAGCACAACGTTCGGCAAGAAATAAAATTGATGAGATCGTTGCTTCTCTCTAATCACTGAATATCCTTCTTCTATTAAGCCATTTTGAGATATGCCTCGAAATGGCTTTTTTCTAATCAACTTCCTCTATTTTTGATATCTTTGGTTAAAAATTAAAAAAATATTGTAAAATCGCGCCAATTTTTTGATTATTTTCTTGACTTATGTGTCATGTACTAGTTTAATAGTGCAAAAGTTCAAAATACAGGATTGATTATGAAAAATACCCCTTTTATTGCGGTGACCTCTCAACCGGTTCCCTATCATGCCGACACCACCGCAATTTTTAATACGCTTTGCAAACAGAATTCAAATTCTCTTCTCCTCGACTCTGCCGAAATTGGTAGTAAAAATAGCTTACAGAGCCTTATTCTGATTAATGCTGCTGTTAAAATCACTTGTTTAGGCAATCAGGTGACCTTTAGAGCACTGAATGCGAACGGCAAACAAGTGTTAAACGAAATTCATCCTGTATTAAGCCAACTCGGTACTGTAAGTGCGGTCAATTTTGATAATGAATTTTCTGTACAATTTGCGCCGCTCGATAATCAATTAGATGAAGACAGTAAATTACAAGCTGCAACTATTTTTGATGGACTTCGTGTCATTTCTAACCATTATCAACATAGCAGCACACCCGTTTTTTTAGGTGGTTTATTTGCTTATGATTTGGTGGCAAATTTTATTCCAATGCAAGGTGTTGAATTAAAAGATGATGGCATTAACTGCCCGGATTACAGTTTCTATCTCGCAGAAAACTTAATCACCACCGATCACCAAAGCCAACAAGCTACATTAAAAAGCTTTTGCTTTAGCCAAGAAGAACAAGTGGAAGTCGCGAAAACGGCACTTTCTATTGCACAAAAATTAAAAAATATTGATGGCGTACTTTCCATTAAAGCGGCAAGTGATGAGGTTAACACCAACTTTGAAGATCCTGAATTTATCGGCATTGTCAAAGCATTAAAACATCATATTAATATTGGTGATGTGTTCCAAATCGTGCCATCTCGCCGTTTTTCATTAGCTTGCCCGAATACCCTTGCGAGCTATGCACAATTAAAACATAACAATCCAAGCCCTTATATGTTCTACATGAACGATGAGGATTTCATTTTATTCGGTGCATCACCAGAAAGTGCGTTGAAATATGCACCAGATAATCGCCAATTAGAAATTTACCCCATTGCAGGTTCTCGCCCGCGTGGGTTTGATGCCCATGGCAATATTGACCCTGAATTGGATGCGCGCTTGGAATTAGAATTACGTCTTGATCATAAAGAACAAGCTGAACATTTAATGTTGGTGGATTTAGCGCGTAATGATATTGCTCGCGTTTGCCAAAGCGGTACACGTAAAGTCGCCGAATTAATGCAAGTGGATCGCTATTCTCACATCATGCATTTGGTTTCTCGCGTAGTGGGTAAACTTCGTCCTGAACTTGATGCCTTACACGCTTATCAAGCTTGTATGAATATGGGAACGTTAACTGGTGCGCCTAAAATCAAAGCGATGCAGTTAATCTATCAATTTGAACAGCAAAAACGTCACAGCTACGGCGGTGCGGTCGGTTATCTCACGTCTGATGGCCATTTTGATACCTGTATCGTGATTCGTTCTGCTTTTGTACAAAATGGCATTGCCCATATTCAAGCAGGTTGTGGTGAAGTGTTAGATTCTGATCCTCAAATGGAAGCGGATGAAACTCGCCATAAAGCGGCTGCAGTGCTTAAAGCAATCAAACAAATCAATACCCAAGCAAAATAAGGACGATAAATTATGGCTAATATTCTCTTTTTAGATAATTTTGATTCATTCACTTATAACTTAGTGGATCAATTCCGCGTGCTTGGGCATAACGTAAAAATTTATCGTAATGACACCAATTTAGAACAAGTGGTACAAGAAGCATTAAATACACCGGATACGATTCTTGCGCTCTCTCCGGGACCAGGTACTCCGGCAGAAGCAGGTATCTTGCTCCCGCTTATTGAACGTTTAAAAAATGATGTGCCAATTATCGGTATTTGCTTAGGCCATCAAGCGCTTATTCAAGCATTTGGTGGAGAGGTTGTACATGCAGGCGAAGTATTACATGGTAAAGTATCGCGCATTCAACATGATAACCAAGCCATGTTTAAAGATATTGCTAACCCAATGCCTGTGGCGCGTTATCACTCTTTAATGGGTAAAAACCTGCCTGAAGAATTTATTGTCAATGCCGATTACAATGGTATTGTGATGGCAATTCGTCATAAAACCTTGCCAATTTGTGCTTTCCAATTCCATCCAGAAAGCATTCTTACCGTGCAAGGTTCGAAATTATTACAACAATCTGTGGAATGGTTATTAAACAGAGATTAAGGAAGAAAAATGATTACCGTATATGGATTAAAAGAAGTGCTTGCACCTCGTCGTCAAGATATTGCTGAAGTAATTTATAACTGTTTAAACCTTGGTTTAGACATTCCTCGCGGAAAGCATGCGATTCGTTTTTTATGTTTAGATAAAGAAGATTTTCTTTATCCTATCGATCGTAACGATGATTACACCGTTATTGAAATTAACCTGATGCAAGGTCGTATGGAAGGTACGAAAAAACGTTTAATCAAAATGCTCTTCAGCGAACTGGAATACAAAATTGGGATTAAATCTCACAACGTTGAAATTACGATTAAAGAACAACCAGCGCATTGTTGGGGTTTCCGTGGTATGACTGGCGATGAAGCACGCGATTTAGATTACGATATTTACGTATAAGGGACGAGATTATGCAAACGGCTCAATTATTAGAACAACTTTACAACGGAAAAACACTTAATAAAGAAGAAAGTGCGGTCATTTTTAATGCCATTATGCAAGGCGAACTCAATAACGAACAAATCGCTGCCATGCTGATTGCGTTAAAAGTACGTGGCGCCACTATCGATGAATTAAGTGGTGCGGTATCTGCGTCTTTACAAAATGCCAAATCATTCCCTCGTCCTGATTACCCTTTTGCGGATATTGTGGGTACTGGCGGTGATGGTCAAAACACGATTAATATTTCTACTGCTAGCGCCATTGTTGCAGCCTCTATGGGTGCAAAAGTAGCAAAACACGGTAACCGCAGTGTATCAAGCAAATCAGGTGCCAGTGATGTATTAACCGCACTCGGTGTGAATGTCAACGTCACACCAGAGCAAGCTCGTCAAGCGCTTGATGATATCGGCGTATGTTTCTTATTTGCTCAACAATATCACAGTGGATTTAAACATGTCGCCCCTGTTCGTGCCGCATTAAAAACACGTACACTTTTTAATATTTTAGGCCCATTAATCAATCCGGCTCGCCCAACTTATCATTTGCTTGGTGTGTATGCCCCTGAATTAGTGAAAACCTATGCTGAAACTGCTGTCGCATTAGGTCATCAACATACTTTTGTGGTTCATGGTGCCGGTCTTGATGAAGTCGCCGTACACGGTGAAACACAAGTGGCAGAAATTAAAAACGGCAAAATTGACTACTTCACCTTAACACCTGAAGATTTTGGTTTAAAAACACAATCTTTAGAAAGTTTACGTGGTGGCGAACCGCAAGAAAATGCCCAATATCTGACCGCACTTTTACAAGGTAAAGGCAAAGCGGAACATGCTAATGCGGTAGCCGCAAATGTAGCATTATTGTTGAAATTATTTGGTCATGATAACTTAAAACAAAATGTTCAAAATGTATTGGCTCACCTTGCATCAGGCAAAGCATTTGATACATTACAACATTTGACAAAATATTAAGATAAAGGCTGATTTGATACGCCGCAATAAAGCCCCAATAAATAAGAAGAAAATTTATGATCACGCAAGATTTCACCAAACCAATTGACTCTGCTACGGTGCTACAAAAAATCGTCTTAGACAAAGCGCAATGGGTTAAAGCAAAGGAAGCTGAATTTCCGCTTTCACAATTTAAAGAAAACATTCAAAAATCTGACCGCTCTTTTTATGATGCGTTGGCTAAAGGCACCCATCAAAAGCCCGCTTATATTTTGGAATGTAAGAAAGCTTCTCCTTCTAAAGGATTAATTCGTGGTGAATTTAATTTAGATGAAATCGCCAATGTGTATAAACATTATGCGTCAACTGTTTCTGTGCTAACGGATGAGAAATACTTCCAAGGTAAATTTGACTATTTGCCGCAAGTACGTGACGTTGTCTCACAACCTGTATTGTGCAAGGATTTTATGATTAGCGAATATCAGGTGTATCTTGCGCGCTACTATCAAGCTGATGCTATTTTATTGATGCTTTCAGTGGTGAATGATGAAACCTATCGTGTACTGGCTGATCTGGCGCATTCTCTCGGCATGGGGGTATTGACAGAAACCAGCAATGAAGAAGAGTTTGAGCGTGCCCTTGCATTAGGTGCAAAAATTATCGGTGTCAACAATCGTAATCTTCACGATCTCACCGTTGATTTAAACCGCGTGGTAGAACTCACACAAAAATATGCCGATCGCATTCCTACTGATGCACGTATTATCAGCGAATCAGGGATTTATAATCACAGCCAAATTCGTGATTTGCAAAAAGTGGCACATGGCTTTTTAATCGGCAGCAGCCTAATGGGTAGTGCAGATTTAAATAATGCTGTGCGTGAAGTGATTTTTGGCGAAAATAAAGTATGCGGTTTAACTCGCACGCAAGATGTCAAAGAGGTTTACGTAAACGGGGCATTATACGGCGGCTTAATTTTCGTCGAACATTCAAAACGCTGTGTGAGCCTACGTCAAGCCCAAGAATTAGTGACAGCATCACCACTTCGTTTTGTGGGCGTGTTCCAGAATCAAGAAATTGATTTTATTGTAAAAATCGCTAAACAATTGCAGCTTTATGCCGTTCAGCTACACGGTTCAGAAACCGCTGAATTTATTACCGCACTTCGTCACCAACTACCTGAAGAAATACAAATTTGGAAAGCCATTTCGGTGAATACTGAAGCACAAAGTGCGGTTGATTTTACTGATGATTTAAATATCACTCGCTATATTTTTGACAGTCAATCCGCTAATCAACAAGGTGGCACAGGAAAAACCTTTAATTGGTCAGTCATTCCTGAAAACTTAAAGCACAAAATTATTTTGGCTGGTGGCATTTCACCTGACAATATTGAACAAGCCATTAAGCAAGGTTGCTTAGGGGTGGATCTTAATTCTGGTGTAGAAACTACTGCAGGCGTGAAAGATAGCGAAAAAGTGCGGTCAGTTTTTAAGACGATTTTGTCAAATTAATCTGATTGCTAAGGGGAAGCATTATGCAAAGAACAGCGTTAGTAACCGGCGCAACTGCCGGATTTGGTGCAGCAATTTGTCGCACACTTATTGAAAATGGCTATCGTGTAATTGGCACAGGACGCCGCGTAGCTCGTTTAGAACAATTACAACAAGAATTAGGTGAAAACTTCCATTTTCTTGCCTTTGATATTTCAGATCGCCAGGCAACAGAAGATGCTTTCCATTCCCTTCCCGCTAATTGGCAATCCATTGATTTATTGGTGAATAATGCAGGTTTAGGATTAGGCTTAGAAAGTGCAGATAAAGCGAGTTTAGACGATTGGATGCAAATGATTGATACCAATATAAAAGGACTCGTCACCATCACTCGTCTTGTGTTACCACAAATGGTTGAACGCAATTCAGGTCATATTATTAATTTAGGCTCAATTGCAGGTACTTATCCTTATCCAGGTGGTAATGTATACGGTGGTACTAAAGCTTTTATTAAACAATTTAGTTTAAATCTTCGTGCCGATCTTGCAGGTACACAAATTCGCGTGTCCAATGTTGAACCCGGTCTTTGTGGTGGAACTGAATTTTCTAATATCCGCTTTAAAGGTGATGATGCCCGAGCTAAAAAACTCTATGAAAATGTGGAATATGTCAGTCCACAAGATATTGCTAATATTGTGTTATGGCTCAATCAACAACCTGAACATGTCAATATTAATCGCATTGAAGTGATGCCTACTGCACAAACCTTTGCACCACTTAATGTCGCAAGAATTCAAAAATAACAAGGAAATATTATGTCAGAAACCCTTTTAAATCCTTATTTCGGTGAATTTGGCGGAATGTATGTACCGGAAATTCTTGTACCGGTACTACAACAGCTAGAAAAAGCCTTTGTTGAAGCAAAAGACGATCCTGAATTCCAACGTGAATTTCAAGATTTACTTAAAAATTATGCGGGCAGACCAACCGCACTTACCCTTTGCCGTAATTTAACCAAAGGGACAAAAGCAAAAATTTATTTAAAACGTGAAGATTTACTTCACGGAGGTGCCCATAAAACCAATCAAGTATTAGGTCAAATTTTATTAGCGAAACGCATGGGTAAAACACGTATTATCGCCGAAACCGGTGCGGGTCAACATGGCGTGGCAACCGCTCTTGCTTGTGCAATGTTAGATATGCCTTGCCGTGTTTATATGGGGGCAAAAGACGTAGAACGCCAATCACCAAACGTCTTCCGTATGCGTTTGATGGGCGCAGAAGTGATTCCTGTACAAAAAGGTTCTTGCTCATTGAAAGATGCGTGTTGTGAAGCCATGCGTGATTGGTCAGCCAACTATGAAAACACCCATTATTTATTGGGAACAGCGGCAGGCCCTCATCCATTCCCAACCATTGTACGTGAATTCCAAAAAATGATTGGTGAAGAAACCAAACGACAAATTTTAGAAAAAGAAGGTCGCTTACCGGATGCTGTCATTGCAGCAGTTGGTGGTGGTTCGAATGCGATTGGTATGTTTACTGATTTTATTGATGAAAAAGGTGTACGCTTAATTGGTGTGGAACCTGCAGGTCATGGCATCGAAAGTGGTGAACATGGTGCACCATTAGGTCATGCAAAAGTGGGCATTTATTTCGGTATGAAATCACCTTTAATGCAAACTGAAGATGGCCAAGTGGAAGAATCCTACTCTATTTCTGCTGGATTAGACTTCCCTTCTGTAGGCCCTCAACATGCTTACTTGCAAAGTATTGGTCGTGCTGAATACCCAAGTATTACAGATGATGAAGCGTTAAACGCTTTCCAAGAATTAGCGAAACATGAAGGGATTATTCCAGCATTGGAAAGTTCTCATGCACTAGCACATGCACTAAAAATGATTCATCAAGAACCAAATAAAGAACAAATTTTAGTGGTGAATCTCTCTGGTCGTGGTGATAAAGATATTTTCACCGTTGATAAAGTTTTAAAAGAAAAAGGAATGCAATAATGAGCCGTTTTGAAACTAAATTTGCAGAACTTGCAGCGAAAAAAGAAGGGGCTTTTGTACCTTTCGTTACATTATGCGATCCAACATTTGATCGCTCTTTTGAGATTATTTGCACTTTAGTCGAAAATGGCGCAGATGCTTTGGAATTAGGCTTTCCATTTTCTGATCCGTTATTAGACGGTCCCGTTATCCAAGCAGCCAATAATCGTGCATTGAATGCCGGACATAGCACAGAAGATAGCTTTAAATTGCTCGCTAAAGTGCGGTCAAAATATCCAGAAATTCCGATTAGCTTACTCCTTTGTGCGAATTTAATTTTTGCGAAAGGCTTAGATAATTTCTATCAACGTTGTGCAGAAGTCGGCGTGGATGCGGTGTTAGTGGCAGATATTCCACTATTGGCAAAAGAAGACTATGTTCAAGCTGCTAAAAAGCATGGCATTCAACCTGTCTTTATTTGCCCACCAAATGCTGATGCCAAAACGGTACAAGGCGTTGCTGAAAACAGCGAAGGCTATACCTATTTAGTTTCTCGTGCAGGTGTAACAAGTGCGGAAAACCAAGCTCATGCCGCAAACTTAGATACACTTGTAGAACAACTTAAAGCCCATAAAGCGCCACCAATTCTACAAGGTTTTGGTATTGCTCAACCTGCTCAAGTGAAAGAAGCCCTTCAACTGGGTGCAGCAGGCGCAATTTCAGGTTCTGCAACGGTAAAAATCATTGAGCGAAACTTAGATAATCAGGCTCAATGCTTATCTGAACTTGCCGAATTTGTTCGCAATATGAAAACGGCAACAAAATAATTAATAAAAATTTTTATATTACAGCTTAAGGAACCCCAAAAATGTCTTTTCTAAGAAAACAATTCGCTTTCTGGCGTATTTTTCTTTACTTCCTAGTTTTTACCGCAGTTTATGCCAAATTGGTATTTCAATTCTTATTCTCAAACTTAACCCTCCCTACGGGGACTGGCGTCTTAAGTAATTCAGTTTTATTTGTCTATACTGCTTTTTTTTTGGGAAGTACGCTTTTTTTAATTTACTTTATGCTGATTTGGGGAATATCCACCGGATTTATTCTCGGATTATGTCAATTTAGGAGAAGCGTTAAAGGCATTCTTAGTGCAACCTTTATCGGAACAATCACCGCTGGAATTTCTTTTTATATCATAGTAAACGATATTGATGACCTTTACCCCTTCTGCCTTTTCCACGGTGTATTAGTTGCAATTTTTGGTCTAATTGCTTTTCCAAATAAAGCGGGAGTTCTCTTAGAATTCCAAATCATGCATAAAATACTGCCTAAGGCAGTTTCAACGGGAGTAAATCTAACTGACCAAGTCATAGAAAAAAAAGGCTTTGCCTCTTACCGTTGGTTAATTCCTCTTGTATTTACTTTGCTTGGCACTATTATCTTTGGCATCACATCCATATTATTAACGCAAGTGACAGATCTAGCTAGCATTGTAACATTAATGCTTTTAATGATGGTTATTGCTGCGTTGCCGATGTTATTCACTGGTCTTACCGTCATGTTTGCACGATTCCACAAGAATTTTCGCCATCTTGCCTTTAGCGTTCTGATTGGTGTGTTATATTACAGTTTGATAGCTTCTTTATTTAATGATAGTAATATTGAAATCATCAGATTATTTGCAATACAAAACTACATGCCCTTAATTATTGCCATTATTTTATCTGCATTGATTTCATTTAAAAAGATTACACCAATTAACAAAATCCAATAGACAAAAAAAGTGCGGTCAAAATTAACC
>OGJY01003817.1_pt1 | contig 11817 bp, 8 predicted proteins | sample 1572231 | NCBI WGS metagenome assembly OGJY01 (sample SAMEA2582121, study PRJEB24529) | metagenome | biome: Human gut stool | place: China | collected 2011
GGAATGCGGTGCAGAACGGCAGCCATACGTTTATTCTGAATCATCCCTCTTAAAAACGATTCTATCTATTATGAAAGAACAATCCTGCCGATTATTCGATGGGCAGAATGATGATGGATAAGACGCCTAGACTGTGGGATGTAGTAGGCAGCAATCTGAACTATGCCTTCATCATCAACAACGACACCATTCTGGAGAAGACAGCCGATGGTGCCCTGGATGTTTATGATGCCCACATGAATCCGGTAAAGAACTACCGTCTGCCAGCCAAGCAGTTCGACCAGACCATCAAACAGCTCAACAGGTGAACTTGATACAACAGCACTTAATTTCAACAAAGATACATATTATGTAGGATTTGATGCTAACCAGGGTGCAGAACTTCAGGGACAGATGGTACTTGATTACATTAAGAAGAACATCGATAAAATTGATAGAAACGGAGATGGAGTAATCGGTTATGTTCTTGCAATAGGAGATATCGGACATAACGATTCAATTGCTCGTACATGTGGTGTTCGTTCAGCACTTGGAACAGCAGTTGAAAAAGCAGGAAGCGTTGATTCATCACCAGCAGGAACAAATGTTGATGGAACATCAAAGGCTGTAAAGGATGCAACTTTAGAGGTTAACGGAAAGACATACACAATCAGAGAATTAGCATCACAGGAAATGAAGAACTCAGCAGGAGCTACATGGGATGCAGCAACAGCAGGAAATGCAATTGGAACATGGACAGCTTCATTCGGAAAGCAGATTGATGTAGTTGTTTCAAATAACGATGGTATGGGAATGTCAATGTTTAATGCATGGGCTAAAGATAACAAGGTTCCAACATTTGGATACGATGCAAATAGTGATGCAGTAGCAGCTATCGCAGAAGGATACGGCGGAACAATTTCACAGCATGCAGATGTACAGGCTTACCTGACACTGAGAGTTCTTCGTAACGCACTTGACGGAGTAGATGTTGATACAGGTATCGGTACAGCAGATGATGCTGGTAACTGCCTGACAGAAGGTGAAGACTACAGATACAGTGAAGAGGACAGATCATACTACGCATTAAACGTAGCTGTAACAGCTGACAACTATAAAGACTTTACAGATTCAACAAAGGTTTACGACAAAGTTTCCAAACAGCTTGATTCTTCTAAGAGTCCATCTAAGAAAGTATGGCTTGACATTTACAATGCATCAGATAACTTCCTGAGCTCAACATATCAGCCACTGCTTGAGAATTATGATGATCTTCTGAACCTGACAGTTGATTACATCGGTGGAGATGGACAGACAGAGTCTAACGTTACAAACCGTCTTGGAAATCCAAGCCAGTACGATGCATTTGCAATCAACATGGTTAAGACAGATAACGCAGCTTCTTACACAGCTATTTTAAATCAGTAGTTTCTAACTATTTAGAGCGTACAGATTTTCAATTTCAGATGTTTCAGATTATGTAGTTGAACATACTTGCATATAATGAACATATTTTTGAGAATTTATAGTGATGTTAACAAGAAGTTAACAAGGAAGGTTTCAGGGAGAAGTTATTCTCCCTGAAATTTTCAAGAAGTAAAGAAGTAATATCAGTAAATATATTAGTTATAGGAGCAGAAAGTATGGAGGATAAGAGAGACGATACTATCTTATCGATACGTGGTATGAGTAAATCATTTGGTCGAAACAGAGTACTTGATCACATCAATCTTGATGTGAAGAAAGGAACTGTTATGGGTCTTATGGGAGAAAATGGTGCCGGTAAGTCAACAATGATGAAATGTCTTTTTGGTACATACCAGAAAGATGAAGGAAATATATATCTGGATGGAAAAGAAGTAAACTTTTCCGGTCCGAAGGATGCATTGGAAAATGGAATCGCAATGGTACATCAGGAATTGAATCAGTGCCTTGAAAGAAACGTAGTGGATAATCTTTTCCTTGGAAGATATCCAGTGAATTCTCTTGGAGTAATTGATGAAAAGAGAATGAAGAATGAGGCATCCAAGTTATTCCGTAAGTTAGGTATGACAGTAAACTTGGATCAGCCTATGAGAAACATGTCTGTATCTCAAAGACAGATGTGTGAAATTGCAAAGGCAATTTCTTATAATTCTAAAGTAATTGTATTAGATGAGCCTACTTCATCTCTTACAGTACAGGAAGTAGAAAAGCTTTTTGAAATGATGAGAATGTTACGTGATCAGGGTATTTCCCTTATCTATATTTCTCATAAGATGGATGAAATCTTTGAAATCTGTGATGAAATCTCAGTACTTCGAGATGGAAATCTTGTTATGACAAAGAGTGCAAAAGAGACAGATATGAATGAGCTGATCGCAGCGATGGTAGGACGAGTTCTTGAGAATCGTTTCCCACCTGTAGATAATCAGCCGAAAGATGTTGTGTTGTCGGTTCAGCATTTGTCAACAAAGTTTGAGCCGTATTTACAAGATGTTTCCTTTGATGTACGAGAAGGAGAAATCTTTGGATTATATGGTCTGGTTGGAGCAGGCCGTACTGAATTATTAGAGACGATTTTTGGTATACGAACAAGAGCGTCAGGACGAGTTTATCTGAACAATAAACTTATGAACTTTAGTTGTGCAAAAGAAGCGATGGATTATGGATTTGCTCTTATTACAGAGGAACGAAAAGCGAATGGTCTCTTCTTAAAAGGAGATTTGACCTTCAATACGACGATCGCAAACTTACATGCATATAAAAGTGGAGCTGCCATTTCTGATTCTAAGATGGTAAAGGCAACTGCAAATGAAATTAAAGTCATGCATACAAAATGTATGGGTCCTGGAGATATGATTTCAAGTCTTTCCGGTGGAAATCAGCAGAAGGTCATTTTCGGAAGATGGCTGGAGCGTAGTCCACAGGTATTTATGATGGATGAGCCAACTCGTGGTATCGATGTTGGAGCAAAATATGAAATTTATGATTTGATTATCAAGATGGCAAAAGAAGGAAAGACAATTATTGTTGTTTCTTCTGAGATGCCGGAGATTCTTGGAATTACAAACCGTATCGGTGTTATGTCAAATGGACATCTTTCCGGAATTGTAAATACCAAGGAAACAAATCAGGAAGAACTTTTGAGACTGAGTGCAAAATACCTATAATTAAGGGAGAAGATAGATATGGCAAATGGTGAAATTCTTACGGCTGAACAGGAAAGACAGCTGAGACAGCCAATTGATGAATATGTTGGTAAAATTCAAAAAGAAATTGATGAATTAAGAGAACATGGTACAGCAGAAGTAATCGAGTACCAGAATCTTATCGAAAGTGTAAAAAGAGATAAAACTCTCTCTAAAGGAGAGAAAGAATATGAAATTAAAGAGTTTGAGGCAAAGTTAAATCAGGCAAAAGCTGTGGAAGCACAGAATAAAGATAAAGTTGCAAAACTGATCGCAGATGCAGAAAGTTACCTGAAAGAGAACTTTGAAAAACTGTATTATAATGCAGTAAAAGAAAGCTGTGAGGCAGAAAAAGCGAAAGCTTTAGAAGACCATAAACAGCGTCTTGCTCAGTTAGAGAAAGAGCATAAAGAAGCATTGGCAGGTATGTCTGACCAGGTTGAGATTAAAGAAGAGAATTACGTACATAAGAACCGTATTTCTAATGAAAAGTTAGAGCTGGAAAAAGAAAAACAGCGAATTAAAGACAGAAAACATGATGCTCTTACTTATAAGTATCATCTTATAGATTTACTGCGTTTGTCAGATTTCACATTCGCAGAAGAGATGGCACAGAAGTGGGAGAACTATAAATATACATTCAATCGTAGGACATTCCTTTTACAGAATGGATTGTACATTGCTATTATTTTAATCTTTATTGCATTATGTGTGATCACTCCTATTAAAAAAGGAACCCCTCTGCTCACATATAATAATATACTGAACATTCTCCAGCAGGCTTCCCCTAGAATGTTCCTGGCACTTGGTGTAGCAGGATTAATCCTCCTCACAGGTACAGACTTGTCTGTTGGACGAATGGTTGGTATGGGTATGACAGCTGCAACTATTATTATGCATCAGGGTGTAAATACTGGTTCTGTATTCGGACATATCTTTGATTTTACAAACGTTCCGGTTGTTGGAAGAGTAATTTTAGCTTTAGTTGTATGTATTGTTTTATGTACGGTATTTACAAGTATAGCAGGATTTTTTACAGCGAAGTTCAAGATGCATCCATTCATATCGACAATGGCGAACATGCTTGTAATTTTTGGTTTAGTAACTTATGCAACAAAAGGTGTATCCTTTGGTTCTATTGAAGCAACCATTCCAAATATGATTATTCCTAAAGTAAATGGATTCCCAACAATTATTTTATGGGCACTTGCTGCTATCGTAATCGTATGGTTCATCTGGAATAAAACAACATTTGGAAAGAATCTTTACGCAGTTGGTGGAAACCCAGAAGCTGCAGCAGTTTCCGGTATTTCTGTATTTGCAGTTACACTTGGGGCATTCGTTATGGCTGGTATCCTTTATGGATTCGGTTCCTGGCTTGAATGTGCGAGAATGGTAGGTTCTGGTTCTGCTGCTTATGGACAGGGCTGGGATATGGATGCCATTGCAGCCTGCGTAGTTGGTGGTGTATCCTTTACTGGTGGTATTGGTAAGATTTCCGGTGTAGTTACTGGTGTATGTATCTTTACAGCATTAACATACTCCCTTACAATTCTTGGTATTGATACAAACCTTCAGTTCGTATTCTCAGGTATCATTATTCTTATCGCAGTAACACTTGACTGTCTGAAATACGTACAGAAGAAATAATTAAAATTCCTCTTTGGTAATATATAAATATATGAGAAAATAGTGTCAGCAGAAACGATTTAAGGATCGTAGCTGCTGGCACTATTTTTGTTGTGCTGAGATTTACTTATGTTTGGAAAATTGATATAATAGTAATAAATGAGGAGAGAGGTTATGTATACATTATTATTAGTTGATGACGAAGAAGAAGTAACTCAGATAATTGCAAAAAAGGTAAAATGGAACGAATTAGGATTTTCCGTTGTAGGACATGCAAATAATGGACTAAAAGCGTTAGAGATGTTAGAGGAGATCCAACCCGACGTAGTGATGACAGATATTCGGATGCCATATATGGACGGGCTGGAATTATGTGGTCAGATAAGAGAAAAATATCCTGCAACGAAGTTGGTTTTATTTACTGGCTTCGATGATTTTGAATATGCCAAGGAAGCGGTACATCTTGAAATTGAAGAGTATATATTAAAGCCATTGAATGCTGCGGAAATCACAAAAGTTTTTGAAGATTTAAAGAAGAAATTAGATCAGGAAATTAATGAAAAGAAAGGTGCAGAGCTTCTTAAAAGGTATTATAAGGATTCTCTGCCCCTGCTGCAGGCGAACTTTTATTCAACACTGATAGAAGGAAGGGTTCCGGAAGAGGAACTTGAAAAGTATATTATAAACTATGAGATTGATTTTACAGGTCCATGGTATGCCTGCATTATTATACATACTTCAACAACACAGGCACCGAAAGATATAGATGTTCAGCTTTTAGCTATTTCTGTTGACCGCCAGGCTGGAGAAAAACTAGAAGAGAAGTGGCGAGGAAAGCGATTTAATTATTTAGGGGATACAGTAATGATCGTTCAGTTAGAAAGCAAAGAAGAAGTTTCAGAACTTACGGATTCCTGTGATCGTTTTTGTAAATATGTGAATCATATGATCGGAGCAGTTGTGACGGTAGGAGTTGGTCAGGTCTGTGATAACATCCTTGAGCTTGTGAAGTCTTATCAGAGTGCAAGAGAAGCAGTTTCTTATCGTGTACTATATGGAAGTAATCAGGCAATTAATTTAAAAGAGATCGTTCCAAAAAGAAAGGTAGCGACAGAGGCGGCTGATGGAACAGAACTGGCACATCTTTTTAAGATGATCTGTCTTGGGAAGAAGCCGGATGTTAAGAGTGCAGTAGAACGCTATATGGAACATAAGATTGTTCCGACAAAGTCTCTGGAGAAATATCACGTAGCAGTAATGGAACTTATCAGTGAAATGTATCATTTTATGGTGAATAATGAACTGGATGCTCAAAAACTATCTGGTGGAGCAGGGCAGTTATATACGCTGCTAAGTAATATGGAACCACAGGTGCTTGAAAAATGGCTTTTAAACTTGTGTCTGGCATTACATGAAGATATGGCAAATGCCAGAGATCATTCAAAGAGATCTCTTATTGATCAGGCAAAGGAGTATGTACACAATAATTATCAGGAAGAGTCACTTGGTTTAGACGATATATGTAGGGAATTAGGAGTTTCTAATTCTTATTTTTCCAGTATATTTAAAAAAGAAACAGGAAAGTCTTTCGTTGGTTATCTTACAGGTTATCGTATGGAAAAGGCAGCCAGAATGCTTGTAGAGACAAATGAAAAGAGTTATATGATCGCAAAAAGTGTAGGATACACAGACCCTAATTATTTTAGCTATGTATTTAAACGACAATATGGGGTATCCCCATCAAAATACAGGACAGAGTATGAAAACATTTAAGAAGGGATGTAAAGAAAATTATTTATGTATAAACCGGGAAATATACAGACAACATTGATGATTGCATTTTCTGTTATTTCCGCAGTGATCATGCTGTGTATGGGAAGTGTGATGTACTTGCGTTTTTCCAGTATGTCAAGGCAGGAGATATTAGAAAATAATCAAAAACTGATGGATCAGACCATAGAGAGTGTGGAAGATTATCTGATTAATATGCGGCAGATATCTGATGCTTTATATTACGATATTATAAAAGAAAGTGATATTTCCAGTCAATCAGATAAGATTCACAGTGGGATGAATCTTTTATATGAAGCGAATAAAGAAAATCTTCGCAGCATTGCTATTTATAACAAATCCGGAAGCCTGATGGAAGCAGAACCTGTTGTGGCACAGAAAGAAGATCCGAACGTGACAAAACAGGAGTGGTTTATGCATGCGATGAATCAGATGGAAAATATTCATTTTTCCACACCGCATGTACAGAATTTATTTGATGATGGGTCCTGTCGATATTACTGGGTTATCTCTTCAAGTCGTGTTGTCGAGCTGACAAATGGAAGTAATACACAATTGGGTGTGCTGCTTGTTGATATGGATTATTCAGGAATTGCAAGAATGATGGATAGAATTAATACTGCGGGGAGCGGTCAGTATTTTTATTTGTGTGACAGTAATGGACAGATTATCTATCATCCTCATCAGGTACAGCTTGATAATGGAATGAAAAATGAAAGCAGTAAGAAAGCAGCGACAGCAAAAGAAAGTGTGTATGAAGAAAGAGTCAATGGAGAGCGAAGAGAAATTGTTGTAGATACGATTGGTTATACAGGCTGGAAGTTAGTCTGCGTTATGCCATATTCTATTTTTTCAAGTAAGATGCTTGACATAAAGCAGTTTGTGCTTATTTTAATTTTACTGATGACGATGATGCTTACATTAATTAACCGTCTTATATCCGTAAGAATTTCACGTCCGATCATGAAGCTTAATAATTCAGTTACAGAATATGAAGAAGGAAAAGAATCAGAAATTTATATTGGAGGTTCTCGTGAAATTCGCCATCTGGGAAGGTCCATTCGAGAATCTTATAAACAAAATACAGCGTTAATGCAAAAAATTGTATGGGAACAGACAGAGAGAAGAAAGAGTGAATTGGAAGTTCTCCAAAGTCAGATCAATCCACATTTTCTTTACAATACATTGGATTCTATTACATGGATGATTGAAGGAGAAAGGAATGATGAGGCCGTATTTATGATTTCTCAGCTTGCAAGACTTTTCCGTATCAGTCTTTCTAAAGGACATACGATTATTTCTATTAAGGATGAACTGCAGCATGCACAAAGTTATATGAACATTCAGAAGGTACGCTATAAAAATAAATTTCAGATTTCTTTTGATATCGCACCGGATATCTTGGACTGTTGTATCGTAAAGCTGATCTTGCAGCCCATCTTAGAAAATGCGATTAATTATGGTGTAAGAGAAATGGATGACTGCGGAGAAATTATTGTTCGTGGAAGCAGACAGAAGGATGAAATTCTTCTGACTGTAACAGATAATGGAATGGGAATCCCGGAAGAGGAAGTGGAATTTCTCCTCACCGATACGAAGAGAGTACATAAAAAAGGTTCCGGTGTGGGACTGGTAAATGTAAATAACCGAATAAAGATTTTATTTGGAGAGCAGTACGGATTACATATTGAAAGTGAATTAGACGAAGGAACAACCGTTTCAATCAAAATACCGGCAATCATTTATTCAGAGGAAAACCGGAAGAAGTTTGAGAGTTCGTCTCAGAAAGATAAACAGGAAGAAATATGAAGAATGGAAAAAGAACCTTTATTTTAACCGAAATTGTTTTAGGGCTTCTGGTTGCAACGTTAGCTTTTTTTATGCTGTATAATAAAAATGAGCAAAAAGCAGAAAGAATTGCTGTGGTCATTCCTGATATAGAAGAGAGCCAGTGGTCTGCCTTTAAGTATGGGTTAAAAATGGCATCGCAGGAATATGGAGTGAATACGGTGCTGATCAGTAAGGCGAATATCAATATGTCGGAAGATGAGATAGAAGTTGTTCAGCAGGAAATTGATAAGGGTGCCGATGCGATTATTGTAAAGATGGTTGGAGGCAGTAAAGAGTATTCCAAGCTAAAAAAAATACAGAAAAAAGTACCGATAATGCTGGCGGGAGAAAGTCCTGATAACAACGTAGAAAAAAAATCAGCTATTCCGGTAACGGAGCCGGATCAGTACGATATGGGTGCCGCTTTAGTAGGAAAACTTCTTGAAAATAACAATGGAAATCTTAGAGGAAAGAAAATAGGTATTTATACAGAGAGCAGTCGTTCAGGAGCAGATAGCAAGCGTGAAAAAGGAGTTCGTGATACATTAAAGGATAGTGGAGCAAAAATCTTATGGTCGGTATCCCGCGATGAAGGAATAAAGAAAAAAGTAATATTACAGTCACAAAGAAAGGTAGATATAGTTTTGGCACTGGATGATACTAGTCTTGTAGAAGCCGGAGAAGCTGCAAAACAAAATAATTTATCTGGAGCGATCGTATATGGAATCGGTAATTCCACCGAGGCTGTGTATTATCTTGATACAAGGTGGGCAGAGTGTCTCATTATATCTGATGGATTTACGGCAGGTTATCAATGTGTTGCTGAAACAGTTAAGAGGTTGCATACATCATTTTATCAGATGGAAAATCAGAAAGTACCGTATACGATACTTACCAGACAGAATCTTTTCTCACAGGAAAATCAGGATTTGTTATTTACACTCAGTCAATAAAACGAGACAAACAAGTTTATTAAATATAAAGTGAAAGAACAGATAACAGGAGGACAGCATGAAGATAAAAATCACAGGAATAATCATAATGGCAGCGTTTGCAGGGACTTTGATTTTTTCTATGTGCAGTAAAAACCAGCCCAAAACGGATCATCAGATTTATATAGGTGTTGCCTGCTATGATCAAAAGGACACCTTTATTGGAGAATTGTTAGATTCATTTAAAGAAGAATGCAGTTCAATGGAAAAACAGGGCTATGCCATAAGTATGACGATCATGGATGCGGCAAAGTCACAAAGAGTTCAGAATGATCAGATAAAGCAGATGATAAATGATGGATGTAATGTTTTGTGTGTGAATCTGGCAGACAGAACGGAACCATCTGAAATTATTGATGCAGCAAGAGAAAAAGATATTCCGATTGTTTTCTTTAATCGCGAGCCAGTAGAAGAAGATTTGATGCGATGGGATAAACTTTACTACGTAGGAGGAATGGCAAAGCAGTCTGGAGAATTGCAGGGAGAACTTGCAGCAAACTACATTAAAGACAATAAAAAAGTTGACAGAAATAACGATGGAAAAATACAGTATGTTATTTTAGAAGGAGAGATGGGACATCAGGATGCAATCATCCGTACAGAAAGTGTTGTAGAATGTCTAAAAGCCAATGGAATTGCTTTGGAAAAACTAAGCTATCAGATTGCAAATTGGAATCGTGCGCAGGGACAGACAAGAATGATGCAGCTGATCGGAGAATATAAAACGGATATAGAGATGGTAATCGCAAACAGCGATTCTATGGTACTTGGAGCGGTAGATGCTTATGAAAAGCTTGGATATACAGAATCCAATATCCCTGTTTTCTTTGGAATTGATGGTACGAAAGAAGGATTAAAAGCAGTGCAGGAAGGAAAAATCGCCGCAACGGTATATAACGATAAAGAAGGACAGGCAAAAGCGATGGTGAAACTTATCACTGCCGCAGTCACAGGAAAAGGAATGGAGAACATTCCATTCGAAAATAAAAAATGTATTTATTTGCCATATAAAAAAGTAACAAAAGAAAATGTATCAAGCATGATTCCATAAAAACAAACAGAATTCCCCACTATAGTTTATAGTGGGGAATTCTGTTTTATTTCTGCTTTTTCTTAATAGATTACATAATTATAATATTTTTGGCGGGGTAAGTTATAATGATATTGTTTCAAAAATATAATTTGTAGTGGATTCAAATTTTTCCCCTTTTCTTAAGATAACAGAAGGGTTTTCTTCGGTATGAATCGCATTTGGCATAAGCTGTGTTTCTAGAGCAACGCCTTCTCTGTTTTCATATACTCTTCCCGCTTTTCCGATACAGCCATCCTTCAGGAAGTTACCAGTGTAAACCTGCACAACAGGAGCGGTTGTTGATATAACAAGTCTTCTGCCAGAAACCGGCTCTTCTAAAGTTAACTGTCGTTCCTCTCCCTTTAATACAAAAGAATGATCATAGCCGAAAGCATTCTTTAATTGAATATGATCCTCTTCAATATCCTGTCCGATTTTCTTCATTTCATTAAAATCAAAAGGAGTATCCTTTACAGGAAGCAGTTCACCCGTTGCAAGACAAGTATCATCTACGCAGCCGATATGATCTGCATTAATCTGAAGGGAATGTTCTGTAACTTTTTCTAATGTATTAGAAAGATTGAAATACAGATGATTTGTAAAGTTTACGATAGTATCCGCATCCGTATCTGCCTCATAATGAATGGAAAATGTATTGTCATCTAAAGTGTACGTTACATACAGATTCAGATTACCCGGATAACCCTCTTCTCCATCTTTTGAAAAATAGTGGAAACGAAGACCATTCTCTAAAGGAGTAACATCAAAGAGTTTCTTATCAAATCCTTCTTTTCCCCCATGTAAATGATTCTTTCCATTATTAGCATAGAGTTCATAAGTCTTTCCATTTAATGTAAAACGTGCATCTCCGATTCGGTTAGCAACACGACCGATGACAGCTCCAAAATAAGCAGGGTCATTTGCATAATCTTCAATATTCTTAAGACCAAGAATCACATCAGACCTTTTCCCTGAAGCATCAGGTGCAAGAATTTCCATAATTCTACATCCCATATTTACGACAACAAGCTTCAAAGATTCATTCTCCATAGAGTAAAAACGAATGCCGTTATCCAGTTCTTTTAATAGTTCTACTTTAACCACAATAATCTCTCCTTCTCATAGATTAAGATATTAGAATCAAAAGGTATTTGTCTCTAATATCATATTAAGGTGCTAATCTATATAAAATTATAGCAATTCTATAAAATGTGTCAACAGATCAGTCAGCCAATATAAACATATATTATCATGACATTTTATAGAAAAACATTTGATATTCTACTCAAAAAATATAAATTTTTACTATTTGATTCATTAGGAGAAAACAGACGAAAATAAAAAGAATAGACCA
>OGJY01003832.1_pt1 | contig 11782 bp, 6 predicted proteins | sample 1572231 | NCBI WGS metagenome assembly OGJY01 (sample SAMEA2582121, study PRJEB24529) | metagenome | biome: Human gut stool | place: China | collected 2011
GGATAAGAATACCTACCTTTTATTTAATAAGCTAGCTTAGCCTGACGGCTATGGGTACCACCCGTCCCGACGAGCGTAAAATTACAACAATTTAAACCTATCTCCAAATTTTATCGCCAGTTGTTGTGCAATGGCTCCCCAGTTAGCCAGTGGCATGGTCCATTTCTTACGTATATTGCGGTAAGCGAGGTAAACCAGTTTTTCAAGGGCGGTGTCGTTAGGGAACACGCCCTTGTTTTTTGTCACTTTCCGTATCTGGCGATGATAGCCCTCAACTGTATTTGTGGTATAAATCATACGGCGTATATCCGATGTGAACTGGAAGTATTCAGTAAGTTTTTCCCAGTTGTCCTGCCATGACTTGATGACGATAGGATATTTTTCTCCCCATTTCTCATTCAGATTAAAAAGTTCCGTTTCAGCTGCTTCTTTACTTACCGCACCATAAACCCGTTTCAAGTCTTTGAGGAATTCCTTCTGATGCTTGCTACCGACATATTTAATGGAGCTACGTATCTGGTGGATGATGCAAAGTTGTACTGTTGTGTTCGGGAAAACACTTTGGATGGCATCCGGAAAGCCTTTCAGACCATCAACGCAAGCAATAAGGATATCATGAACTCCACGGTTCTGCAAGTCCGTCAGTACGTTTAACCAGAAATTGGCTCCCTCATTTTTAGAGATATACATGCCAAGCAAATCCTTGTGCCCTTCCTTGTCGACACCTAAGACGTTATAGATTGCGCGGGTAACGGCACACCCTCTCTCGTCAGTGACTTTATAATGGATTGCGTCCATCCAGACTATCGGATAGACAGCATCAAGGGTACGGGAACGCCAAGCCTTTATTTCTGGAAGAACACGGTCGGTTATGGAACTAATCGTTTCGGCAGAGACACGGTTGCCGAGATTTTCCTCCATCCAGTCACTGATCTCGCGTGTGCTGTTACCAAGGGCATAAAGTCCGATGATACGGTCTGCTACGCCCTCCGCCAGGATGGTCTCACGTTTCTTTATAAACTGAGGATCAAAACTTGAATTACGGTCACGAGGGGGAGACACTGTGACTTCACCCAATGGAGTCTGGACTTGCTTCTGCATTTTACCATTACGACGATTCCCCAACTGACGTTCTTCATCTGTAAGATGGGCATCCATCTCACCTTCCAATGCTGCATTCAAGATACTTTCCAATAAGGGGGCAAAAGCACCATCCTTACCTAACAAAGGCTTACCAGCTTTCAGCTGCTCTATTGCCTTGTTCTTGATACTTTCAAAATCAAATTCTTCTTTCATAAAAAAAAACTGTGTTAGCAAAGTTAATATTTTATTCCTTGCTGACACAGTTTAAATTACATCCTCGACAGAGTGATAATAATAACATCACCCTATTACTTTATCACCCTATCACTTTATCATCTCCCCTCTGTGTTGGGAGCCATGAGACCTGTTACCGCCGTCTGCGTGGGCATTCTCATCTTCGGAGAAGCCTTTACTCAAAGTATCGCTTCAGGCATCGCATTGATTATTTCAGTGGTGACGGTCATTATATTGAAACGATAACTTCTATCATCCGCACCTCTGAATTCAAGCAATCACTGTATATTGACTAATACCCGGGATTCTGATAATAAACACCGCCATCTTCCAGATTCTCAAGGAATGACTGCGGGAATGGTCTGACTTCGTGCTTACCATTTACAAAATACTGGCCGACATCCGGATTCTTCGATTTCAGGTAGGCATCAGTCAGCTTGCCGGTACGCTTCAAGTCATAGAAACGGACATACTCTCCGCATAACTCACGTGCCCTCTCATCCAATACGGTTTCCACTGTAGCCGCACCCGACAATGGCTTTGCACCGGCACGCTCGCGCACCATATTTATATATTGCATTGCATTCGCCCCGCCATTCACATAGATGTCAGCCTCAGCAGCAATCAAGAAGACTTCGGGCGTGCGCATCATAAAAGTGGCATTCAGGTTGCCAAGACGCTTCTTGCCCAAGTTGTTAATGTAATAGTGGCTACTGTTATGCTTCGCCAGGGACGGATAGAAATTAAGCCAGGGACTGACCACATCCGTATCATCATAATCTCTGTGATAATTCATGATTACTCGATAATCCTCACCATACAGATCTTTGTAATCAGTATACAGGATTTTTGTATTCTTCTTGTCACCCGCCTTTTCAGCATATCCCTCATCTCCCGGACGGATAAATTCCAGCGCTTTCTCACCAAAAAGGAACTTCGTATATTTCCGCACCAGTTCACCGGTTTTCGGGTCAATCTCCATAGCGGAAATCTCAGGAGATTCCAGATTCTTATCAAACTGCTTCACTTGCGACTCACTCCACGACTGACCTTTATCTTTATTACAGGTCCAGGATGTTTGGAAGAACTCATGATATCTCGGGTCCAATGTACCATCCTCCTGCATATACAGGTCAAGCAGAAACTTCGAGGGCATAAAGGTTCCTCCGGCACGTCTGCCATAAATCTGATAATCGGACAAGCCATCATATTCATTGCCGGAATGTAAGTCCGTCTTGAACTGAATGGCCGAGAAAGCTGTAAGCGGGCAATAAAACTGTTCATCATTCTGATTCATAATCCAGGCCTGGTTACTCACACCACCCACTACATAGCGATGTTTCCATAAGGCCTCCTTATTCTCGAAATTGTTGCTTTCGGCAAAGACATCTTCTATGTTTTCATACATATAAACTCCCAAAGCAGCTCCTCCCGCCTTGCAATCTTCCACCATCTCTTTGGCAACCTCCAAAGCCCGTTGCGCATACTTCTTAGAAGAATCGTACTCTATGGATTGCAGGCAGGCTCTCGCCAGCATTCCCATCGCCGACTTCTTGGACGGGCGGGTAGTTCTTTCTTCTACCGGAAGCCACTGAACGGCAAACTCCAGATCGGGAATGATACACTTCTCATAGATATCCCAGGGAGTGTCCTTGCCAGGATGCAAGTCTACATCCTCGACAGGCGCCATTTACAGCGTCACTCCACCCAATTGCTCCACCAGGTTATAGTAATATACCGCTCTCATAAAATGAGCTTCCGCCAGTTTCCGGTTTTTCTCTTCTTCGGAAGTGAAAGGAACTTTATTGGCTTGTACGATTGCCTGATTACAATAGCAGATACCGTCATAACAGCAGTTCAGAGTGTTTGCCATCATATTATTGGCAAAGTCCGACCCCATACCATACTTTAAGTAGAGGTTATCACTGTTCTTCTGGGAGGTCCAGATGTCAGTTCCGCCCTCGGTCATCTGCATGAACTGCCCATACCCGTAGAGTGCTCTCTCCATACCGAAATACACATTGTTGAGTATAGTCTGATAGCCCTCTACCGAAGCGGACAGCGCATCCATTGTGTATCCCGAAGGATTATATTCGTCAAGCGTACAAGAAGCGTTGCTCATTGTTGCTGCCATTGCCATCACAGCCAGCCAGTTTTTCATTTTTGTAGTCATATCTATTCTTGTTGAATTATTAATTAAAATGATACGTTAAGTCCCAAAAGAAAAGTTTTGTAAAGCGGGAAGGTATCGGAACCGTTATTTTCGGGATCCGTGTGCTTCAGCTCGCTCTTAAACGGCAGTACAAACACATTATATGCCGTTGTATAAAGTCGGCATTCCTCAAGGCCCAGGGTCTTACACAATTTCTTAGGGAAGGTATATCCTAAAGTGATGTTCTTAATCTTGGCATAAGAACCGTCGATATACTTCAGCGAACCTATACCCGTAGTACTGGCAATACCTGGCCGGGGGAAGTAAGCCGACTGGTTTTCAGGAGTCCAGTAGTCCGTGCCTTTGGGTTGGTTATTACCATTAGCAGAATACCAGCCGATTGTTTTGCTTTCTATCATCTGTCCGTATCTTATCATAGCGAAAACGCTTAAATCAAAATCTCTGTACTTAAATGTATTATTTACACCCAGGATACCGTCAGGTACATTCGAGCCCAATATCTGCATGTCGCGCGTGTTACTGTAAGTATGTACGCCACCATCTCCTACAAGATTTCCATTCTCATCCGTAGTGAACTGTTCCACCGTTTGAATCTTTACATATCCCGGTTGGCATCCATATTTCGCCGCTTCCTCTTCCTCGGCAGTGCTCCATATCCCGGCATATTTAAAATCGTAGAATGTCTTGATAGGATGTCCCTCGAATAACTTCTTGGCAATGAGGTCACCATCGGGCAAGTCTACAATTTTTTCATCGTTATGAGTATAAGAAATGGATGAAGACCATTGGAAATTCCTGCTTTTTATATTGACCGTAGACAATTGGATTTCATAACCCTTATTGCTGGTTTCACCGATATTCTGCCAGGTGGTCATGGGAGATCCCCAAGCGGTAATGGCCGAAGTGACAGGCAACGTGCGGCTAAACAGAAGGTCTTTCGTTGTTGAGTCGTAATAATCGAAACTCAAACTGATGCGGTTGTTGAAAAATCCCAAGTCCACACCATAGTTCCACTGATAGGTTTTCTCCCAACCGATAGAAGGATTTCCGTAAGGAGACACAAGCTGGCTTACCGAACTCAGCACACCGTCGATGGATACCGGAGAATAAGTGGCTGCCCCTGTTTGTGAAGAATAGGCTCCCATACCTCCAGAGTTACCGGTGACACCATAACTTAAACGAAGCTTCAAGTTGCTCAACCATTTCTTGGTCGGTTTCATGAAAGGTTCTTGTGAAACACGCCATGCCAATGCTCCTGCCGGGAATGACTCCCACTTATGTCCGCTTGCCAGATGGGACGCACCATCCCAGCGTGTAGTAAACGAAGCTATATATTTATCCTTATACACATAGTTGAAACGCAAAGCATAAGACATCTTCTGACTCTGAGAATAATTGGACTTCACGCCATACTTCGTAATGCCCGAAGCCATATTATAGAACAAGTAGGAATCGAGAGGCTGACCGGAAGCGCGCATATTGTTGTAGTCACTCTGACCATGACTCCAGGAGGTCACACCGGTCAACGTCACTTTATGCCCCTTTAACGGTTCCACATTATAAGTCAGCACATTATCCCATAAGTAGCTGTAACCATAACTGTTATTAATGTATGCATATGGTGCCGAATATCCATTCTCCACTCCCTGCAAAGAATGTTCGCCAATGTATTGTCCGTTACGGGAATTATTCAGCGTGGTACTGATTTGCGAACGAAATGAAAGTCCCTTCAATGGGGTAATCTCCAGATAACCGTTGACGTTAGCATAAGTCGTACGCGTCTGATTGGCATATTGATTCTCCATTTCATCTCCGAACGGGGATGTTTCCCCTTCAATGAAATCAACATTGATATTGCCATTCTCATCATAAGGCTTACCCAGAGGAAAAGCGGTCAATGACTTAGTGAAGATATTCTTACCCCGCGAATTCTTAATCGTATAGGTAAGCGCCGAACTCGCACCGATCTTTGCCCATTTCCGGATTTGATAATCTACATTAAACCTCATCCCGTAACGCGTCTGGTTTTCGTTGGAAAGCAAGCCTTCCGTATTGTTATAGCTGAAAGAGGTATATATCTTAATTTTATCACTTCCACCTCGCAATGACAGGTTCACGTCTTTCTGAGAAGCATTCCCTTTGGTAGCCTCGTCAATCCAGTCTATCCACTGATTGTTTGCATAAGCCTGCTGTATGGCCTCGGAAGTAAACATCCGGGAGAAATCTTCCGGATATTCCCCGTTCTTAGTACGATAGTATTCGCTCTGATACCGGTACCATTCGTCCCCTATCATACCATGTACGAAGTTGGCTCCTCCCGAAATACTATATTTGGTATCCAAGTTGACCGTAACCTTTCCTGCAGCACCCCTTTTCGTGGTGATGATAATAACACCATTGGCACCCGCCGAACCGTAAATTGCTGTTGACGACGCATCTTTCAATACGTCAATCTGCTCAATATCATTCGGATTCAGCTGACTATAACTGGCACCCTGCACACCGTCGATAATGAATAAGGGGTCATTGCTTCCGTTGATGGAACGGGAACCACGTAATAAAATATCTACGTCTTCTCCTACTGCACCGGACCCCATCATGATATCGGCACCCGCAATTTTACCTTGAAGGGCTTCCATCACATTGCTGGTCGGCGTACCTTTGATGTCCTCCTTACTTATAGACACCACTGAACCGCTGAGGTCGGCCTTCCTCACTGTACCGTAACCAACCACAACCACCTCATCCAGCGTATTCGCATCTTCTTCCAGAACGATACTAAAAGTCGTTTTCCCTTTCAAGCTGAAGACCTGCTTCACGTACCCTATATAAGAGACCTCAATAGGATACTTCCCGGAAGCTCTCAAAGTGAACTGACCATTAACATCGGTAATTGTTCCGTTACTTGTCCCTTTTTCCATTACAGAAGCACCTATGACAGGCTCTCCCAAATTGTCTTTTACAGTTCCCGTAATGTTCTGCGCAATGGCATTTACACTTAGGAAAGCGAATAGCATAATGAGCAATACTCGCATGTTTTTCACATTAATAAATGTTTTCATCAATCCTAATAAATTAATTAATAAAAGGTTATTTGCTACAAAACTAATCCCGAGCATTTTTTTAACTTTGTATGAGCGTACAATATTTGTGTTTGTCCGTCTATTGTACAGCTATGAACCTGTTATTTCGATTTAAAAACCAATTAATACCAAAAATGAAACTGCACCTGTCGATGCTGTTGCTTTTGTTCTGCCTTTCTGTATCCGGACAACCTCAGCATACAATTACCCGATACAGCATTGAAGACGGACTGCCGCAACAAACCATAACCGACATCACCCGAGACAGAAACGGATATATGTGGTTTAGTACCTGGAATGGACTATGCCGTTTCGACGGACATTCGTTCGTGACCTATAGAGTAATGCCCGGTGATGCAAATGATCTGGCAACCAACCGGATTGATGACATAAAGATAGACACCCACAACCACCTCTGGGTGTTGGATGACGAGAATTCCCTTTACCGCTTCCATCCGGAAAACAACAAGTTCCACCGCTTTACGTCACAGACTGCTCCTATCCTAAACATGTTTACTCTCTCCGACGGGGACACCTGGTTGTTCCAGTCAAATGGGCGCTTACTGAGAATTACTCCGGATGAGCAAACAATGGCTTGCCGACAAGTTCTGGACAGTTCGTATGGAGTCCGCAGAGTAATCAGTCTCGTGCAGGATAAAGAGATCATCTGGATTATCTCCGACAAAGGTATTTATAAATATTCCAAGAAAGAAAACAAGCTGACCTTATCCCTATCTACCCAAAAACATTTCCACAGTTTCAGAAAGTATGCAAACAGATTTATAATCGGCTCTGACAACGGGCAATTATATATTTACGACCCGAAGAAAGAGGATTACTCAATAGTAAAGTTCAATACTTCCGCTACCCTGACAAGAATCAAAGCTTATGATTCCGGTCATTTACTTATCACGGCTGAAAATGACGGCTTCTTCCTGACAGACGGTTACCGGGGAGAGGGAGTACACTATACGACTTCAAACCAGCTGTTAAGCAATGAAGTGAATGCACTGTATGTGGAAGATACCCAGAAACATATATGGATAGCCTACAAAAACACGACAATGATTACCCGCATCGACTCACTCGGCACTTACCACAAGCATTATCAGCTAAAGATGCAGAAGTATGACGATTCCTCACGAAAAATATCACAGGACCATAACGGACGGTTATGGGTATTCTCCAAAAACGAAGCCCTTAACTATTATGATGAGAAAGCAGATGAATTCCTCTTCTTTGCCATCAGCAAGACCAGGTGCGGCTCGACCCCTCCGAAAATAAAGAAGATATACTTCGACAAGCAGAACAACCTATGGATAGCCGAACAGCCGAAAGGACTTATAAAAGTATCTTTCAAGAAAGACCTCTTCAATCTTTCCGCACCTGACCTGGCAGAGTATTCGTCTACCAACGAGTTGAGAAGTATCATGGAAGATGCCGACCACAACATCTGGGTTGGAAACAAAAGCGGAGACATACAAGTATATGACCCGAACAAGCGTTTCATCGGTTTCTTGAACTCCAACGGCAGATTATCCCGGCAAGCGGAGAATTTCGATGCCGTATATGCTTTGCTACAAGACAAAGAGGGGAATATATGGATAGGAACACGCAATAAAGGCCTCATCCAATTAATCCCCAACGGTGAACTGAATTACCGGCTCAAATACTATAAGAATGATCCAACGGACAGGTTCAGCCTGAGTTGCAACTCCATATTTTCACTAAAAGAGGATGAACAAGGGAGAATCTGGATCGGCACACTGGGAGGCGGAATCAACTATATAGACCGGGACGGGCGTTTCATACATCCGGGCAACGAGCTACCGGATTATCCAACCCGCTTTTCGAGAATCAAGAACATCTGTATAGACCATCAGAACAACATCTGGCTGGCTACGACATCGGGAATATTATTCTGCAAGTGGAGTAACGGCAAACTGGCATACACTCCCATTGTACGCAATTGCAACGAAAAGAACAGTCTGAGTTGCGACAATGTATACGACGTGTTTGAAAGCAGCAAACACGAAATCTTTGTCGCGACTTTTGGCGGAGGTCTTGACAAACTGACGGGATTCGATAAGCAGAACAATGGAATCTTCAAGAACTACTCTTCCCCGCAAATGATTTCCAATGTCCCGCTGACACTGACGGAAGATCACGAAGGTAATTTATGGATTCCATCGGAAAATGGTTTGTACCGGCTTTTTACAGGCAATGACTCTATCGAAGTATACGACAGCAGGTTCCTGCCCGAAGGACTTCTACTCACCGAAAGCAGAGCCTGCCGCCTTTCAAACAATGAAATGCTTTTCGGAACGGACAAGGGATTATTATCTATGAACCCTGAAAGGATGAAGCGGGATTCGCATACATCCAACCTCCTCATTACGGATATCCACATCAACGGAGAAAGGAAAGAATCTGCCGACAACTCTTCCGAAATCATCCTTAGCCACAAAGAGAACTCATTCAGCATCAACTATGAAGCGCTCGACATGAAGTTTCCCGGCAAAATAGAATATGCCTACCGTCTGGAAGGATTTGACGACTGGAACTATGTAAAGAACAACAGGATGGCAGTCTATACCAATATTCCGAAAGGGAATTACCGTTTCCAGGTAAAATCAACCAACAGCGACGGCGTATGGAGTAACCGGGCTAAAGATATTTCCATCACCATATTACCCTCATTCTGGGAGTCTGCGTATGGCATCATACTGTATATCATCCTGTTCATCCTCATTGTTACTATTTCAGCATACATCCTGTTCGTCATCTACAAACTTCGGAACCGGGTGTCGGTAGAAAAGCAGATATTAGACATAAAGACCAAATTCTTCACCGACATCATTCATGAACTCCGTACTCCGTTTACACTGATAGTGGCTCCCATCGACCATATGCTCACGCAGAAAGGGTTAAGTCCCGTGATACAACAAGACCTGGCTTTGGTGAAGCGGAACACGAAGTATACTCTGAAAATCATCAATCAGGTACTCGATTTACAGAAGATACAAAACGAGTCCAGACTGACCGTACAAAGAATAGAAATGAAACCGTTCATCAGGCATATCATCAACAACTTCCAACCGGTTGCCATCCAGCAAGAAAGTGAAATCACATTCCAGACCAAAAATTCGCCTATATACTTATGGGCAGATCCGGATAAACTGGAGAGTATTCTGTTCAATCTCATTACGAATGCTTTCAAATATTCTCCCAAAGGAACAGTCATAGAACTGTCCGCTCAAGAGACTGACACCAACATTGTCCTGCAAATATCCGACCAGGGATATGGCATCAGCCAGGAGAAGCAGAAAAACATTTTCAACCGTTTCGAAAATTATGTAAGCTCTGACATCTTCAAGAAGCAAAGTACAGGCATAGGCTTGTCTTTAGTAAAAGAGTTGGTGGAATTGCACAAGGGACGAATCGCCCTGCAAAGTAAGGTGAACGAGGGTTCCACCTTCACCATATATTTCTGCAAAGGAAAAGAGCACTTTGCTCCGGGCACTGAGTTCATCCTGTCGGACTATAACGAATGTCCCCAGTTGTCCGAAGACGATACTCTTTTTCTGAAAGACGATTACGAGATAGAGGAAGATTGCAAGGAGTGCAATAAAAACTCTATTTTGGTGGTAGATGACAATCAGGAGCTTCTTTTCTTCTTGCATACCATTCTTGCCGAGGATTTCCGCGTCATTACGGCATCCAATGGAAAAGAGGGATTGGAAAAGGCTATCAAGTATTTGCCCAATATGATTGTCAGCGATGTAGTGATGCCGGAAATAACGGGAATCGAGATGGTGAAAAAGCTACAGTCCAATACTTGTACCTGCCACATACCGATTGTGCTGTTGAGTAGCAAAGCAGATGTAGAGAATCAGAACGAAGGTTTGGAGTTGGGCGTAGATGATTACATCACCAAGCCGTTCAGTGCCAGCTATCTGACAACCAAGATATGGAATATCATCAAGCAAAGGAAGCGTATTCAAGCCCTGTATTATTCAAAGCTAATACAAAGTAAAGAAGAAACCGAAATCAATTCCGAAGAAAAAGAGGAGCTTCGTTCACTTCCGCAAGCCGACAAGGATTTGCTGGACCAAATCGTTTGCTTCATCAACGAGCATCTGGATGCCCCGGATTTGAGCGTAGATACACTTGTTGAAAATATAAGCATCAGCCGTTCCGCCTTATTCAAAAAGATAAAGACTCTGATAGGCATCTCGCCGATGGAGCTGATTAAAAACATCCGTCTGAAAAAAGCAGCGGAACTGATAGAAGAAGGGTCGGACAACTTTACTCAAATAGCTTATAAGACGGGATTTAAAGATTCACAGCATTTCAGTAAATGCTTCAAGATGATTTATGGAGTGACTCCTTCGGAATACAGGAAAAGTCAGGGCATCCGCTCAATAGTCTAAACTGGTTTCTTTTATGGGGATTTGAGGCAAATGAGATTTTAGACACGGATTTCAATTAATTGGCATTAATCTCTTTTCTGATGGGTTATGAATTAATTCACCACAGAGTAACACAGGGTATCACAGAGTTTAATCAATTTGAAATCAAAAGAATAGAACTCCGTGAGACTCTGTGTTACTCTGTGGTGAAAACTCATTTCTGTACTAGTTTTAATCAAAAAGCATATGTTCTGGTCATTGAGTGGATGCCCAGGAAAAAAGTCAGAACATCTATAACAGTTTCAAAAATAGTTTTTTCAATTTTGTCAGCACACCAGCACTAATAGTCCTGAAACCCTTTATCAGTCAGGGCTTGACGGTAGTGACGACAAACGTTTTGTCAACACTGTTTTTTCAGGCAGTTTTAGGCTTATACAGCTGTCATTCAGAGATATACCCCGTTTTTTTCATATATCGAATAAACTCTCTTAATCTGTGCGAAAAAGAGCTTAATCAGGTGTTTATCGAAGCCGGAAGCTCCATATTCTGTTATATTTTAATTAACGGGATTAGAGGTGATAATCAATACGCTACAGTTCAGTTTTCTTATATCCATGATACTATGTCACTGCAAAGCAGGTGCAGTGTCACTGCAAAGCAGGTACAGTGTTACTGCAAAGCATATGCAGCGCCACTGCAAAGAATATGCAACACCACTGCAAAGAACATGCAGTAACGTTGCATGTCTTATCCTAAAAATGGTTGTCACTATTCGGGGCTGGTTACTAAATAAGTTG
>OGJY01003842.1_pt1 | contig 11765 bp, 17 predicted proteins | sample 1572231 | NCBI WGS metagenome assembly OGJY01 (sample SAMEA2582121, study PRJEB24529) | metagenome | biome: Human gut stool | place: China | collected 2011
TCATCCTGTTGCCCGGTTCGAAAAGCACTTTGTCCGATCTGTATGAGTTGCGCCGTAACGGAGTGGCGCAGGCCATCGTCCGTGCCCACCGCGAGGGTGCCACGGTGATGGGCATTTGTGGAGGTTACCAGTTGATGGGGCAGGAGGTTTGCGATCCCGATCATGTGGAAGGTGAGATAGAACGCTTGCCGGGATTGGGATTATTGCCCGTCAGCACCCGTATGCAGGGAGAAAAGATTACGCGGCAGGTACGTTTCCACTTTCTTGAAGGCAGCGAGACCTGTGAAGGATACGAGATACACATGGGCACAACGACGCCCCTTGCCGATGTTCCCGCTTCGCCACTCAACCATCTGGCAGACGGAAGGGAGGACGGATATTTTGCCGACCGTACCTGTATGGGGACATACGTACATGGCATTCTCGACAATCCTTCGGTCATCGACTATCTGCTGGAACCTTTCGCCAATAAGCTGAAGGAGACCACTTTCGACTATAAAGCGTTTAAAGAAGAACAATACGATAAACTGGCAGCTCACGTCCGCAAGCATGTCGACCTGCCGCTTATCTATCAAATATTGACAGACAATGATTGAAGGACACGGAGACGATTCTTATAAATACCTCCGCCCGATACGGAGTAATTTCAGTTCGAACGTATATAATAAGGTAAACCTTGACGGGCTGCGGACGCATTTGTGCGGGCGTATCTCCACCATTTCCGCTTATCCCGAACCGGAACCTTATACATTAGAGGCCCGTCTGGCCGACCGTCACGCTTTGCCTGCCGCTTCGGTTTGCGTGACGAATGGTGCCACAGAAGCCATTTATCTGATAGCGCAAACCTTCCGGGGGACGAATACGGCCATCCTGATGCCTACGTTCAGCGAATATGCCGATGCCTGCCGCATGCACGGGCATAGGGTCACATCCCTGTATACGCTGGAGGCAGTGCCGGAGGACGTGCGTATGGTATGGCTCTGCAACCCGAATAATCCGACAGGAGAGGTGCATGGTAAGGAGCGCCTGACCGAACTGATCAGGAAACATCCGCAGGTTTGCTTCGTGATCGATCAGTCGTATGAATACTTTACGTTGGAGGAACTCTTCACCGCACGTGAAGCTGCCGGATTTCCCAATGTGATCCTCTTGCATTCCATGACCAAGCGATATGCCATACCGGGGCTCCGTCTGGGATACGTAACTGCGCAGCCGGGGCTGATGGCCCGTCTGCGTACGAACCGCATGCCTTGGTCGGTCAATCAGCTTGCCATCGAGGCAGGTCTCTACCTGCTTTCCGAGGGCATTCCGGAAGCTCTCTCCATGAAGGACTATCTGGCAGAGTGTGCCCGTCTGAAAAGTTCGCTTGAAGCGATAGGCGGACTGGAAGTATGGCCTACCGATACGCACTTTATGCTGGTTTGTTTGCGATTCGGTAAAGCTGCCGCCTTGAAAGAGTATCTGGCCCGTGAAGAAGGAATTCTGATTCGTGATGCTTCCAACTTCGAAGGGCTGGACGAACGTTTCTTCCGAGTTGCCACCCAGACACCGGAAGAGAATGATGAACTGGTGAGGGCCATTGCGGAGTGGATGGCGGAATAATGACAGATTAAGGATGTATCAGAGTATGGACGAGATGTTTTTTGGGTTTGTTTGCCTTGTATATTTCTGCCGGCTGTCCCCCTTGCCTTTGGCTTGGCTGCTGGATCGCTGGTTGGGAGACCCTGCCTGGTTGCCGCATCCTGTGGTGGGATTCGGCAAACTGATAGCTTGGGGAGAAAAGTCGATGAATGTGGGGAGTGCCCGCGTTTGGAAAGGTGGGCTGGTATCGGCAGTGCTGATTGCGGGAGTCTATCTTTTCACTTGCTTCTTTCTCAGGGTGACCGAAGAGTATTCCATCGTATTGACGGCTCTGATAAAGACCCTGCTGATATTCTGCTGCCTGGCCGGAACGACGTTGATACGTGAGGTCCGGATGGTTTTCGAGGCGGTGGACCGTTCGTTGGACGAGGGACGCCGACAGGTGGGGCGTATCGTGGGGCGGGATACTTCTGCTTTATCTGCGCAGGAAGTGCGCACGGCAGCTTTGGAAACCTTGGCGGAAAATCTGAGTGACGGAGTGATTGCACCCCTTTTCTGGTATGCTGTGCTGGGAGTACCCGGCATGATGGCGTATAAGATGGTGAACACGCTCGACTCGATGATTGGTTACCGAAACGAGCGCTATCGTCAGTTCGGCTGTATAGCGGCCCGGATAGATGATGTCGCCAATTACATTCCTGCCCGCCTGACGGCTCTGTTGATGATAATCGTCAGCGGACGGCTTTCTTTATTCAGGTTTGTGGGTAAATACGGCAGTCGCCATGCCAGTCCCAACTCCGGTTATCCGGAGGCGGCATTGGCAGGTATCCTGAATTGCCGGTTCGGCGGTCCGCATTATTACTTCGGGGAGGAGGTATGGAAACCGTTCATCGGTGATAACGAACGGGTATTGACAACAGCGGATATGAGGAAAGCGGTATCCGTCAATCAGAAGGCAGAGACGTTGATGGTCGCGTTGGTGTGGCTGACTGTTCTGCTGTCTTTGGGTTAAGTTGCAGCCGGACTATTCCACCGTAAGGTGTCAGTGCGCCGAAAGCATCTTCCATCTTTAATGTTCCTGCATAGATCTGTGCACAAATCAGTACTCCGCCATGTGCGAAGACAGCCACGCGCCCGTACTTTTGCCTGCTCACTTCATCCAGAAATTCGGAGACCCGTTGAAGTTGCATCATAAACGATTCTCCGCCTGTGGCTGCTACATGGAAATAGTCGTCATACCACTCTTGCAGTCGCGGATCATCTATTTTGTCGAACTCCTTCATTTCCCATTCACCGAAGTCCAGTTCTTTCAGACGGGCATCACGGATGGCATCCGGATAGCCACAGTGCTCTGCCAGACGGGTGCAGCGGCTCAAAGGACTTGTGAATACGGCATCAAACACATCATCCTGCAACTGTTGAGCCGTGATTGTGGCTTCTTCTTTAAAACTATCCCGTAAGGGAACATCGGTCTGGCCATAACAGACGCCTCTGGGAACATCGACAGAGGTATGTCGGATCAATATGATTTCCATGATCTTATTGGTTTAAGTATGAGTTTGATTCACCACAGAGTAACACAGAGTATCACCGGTTTTTAAATTATTGTCTATAAGATGTTTAAGAGATAAATCATCTCAGTGGAACTCTGTGTTACTCTGTGGTGAGTCAAACTATATGAATATAAGAATAACTACCCCCAGGTAGAAGGACAGTTCGCTTAAAAGGAACAGTGCACCGCAGCAATCGCCTGTATACCCTTGTAACTTTCGTTTCATCAGCCTGTATAATAGATACAACACTGCCAGTGGGAATATAATGGCAATCCAGTACCTGTACGGGAGCAGGAGCGTCAAAGGAAGTATTCCGCATAAAAGTCCGAAAGCAAATTCTCCTTGCGACATTCTATTATAAACCACCTTCGCCTTGCTCTCTTCTTCTTTCCGTGCGTAAGGCAGGAAGTTAATGATCTGTGATGAAGTCAACTTGCTCACAGTGTCGCCTGCAATCAGTACAGAGCAGGCGAAGGAGAGAGGAAGACTTGTCAGGAGATTCCATAGCAGGAAGAAGTATACGATCAATCCGATGACCCCATAACTGCCGATGTGCGAATCCTTCATAATAGAGAGGATACGTTCCCGGCTGGTGCCTCCGCCGAATCCGTCAAAGAAATCCGCCAGTCCGTCTTCGTGCAATGCGCCTGTAATCAACAATCGGCTGGTAAGTGCCAGCAATACGGCAACGGTGAAGGGGAGGACCTGTGCGGCCGACCAGAGTACCCCCGCCATGACGCCGCCCGTAAGCCATCCTGAAAGGGGCCAGTAAGGCACCACGTGCTTAAAACATTCTGCCGGAACTTCCCGGATGCGCCAGAAGGGGAGACGGGTGAAAAAGATAAATGCTGCTAATATATTCATGTGGGGCTTCTTTAAAAGTATTTGGTGATGGACGCATGCGCAAAGTTGTCCATTTCGTTGATCATCCGCACCGCAGAGTCTACGATAGGATAGGAGCAGATGGCTCCGGTCCCTTCTCCAAGGCGCAAACCCAGATTCAATAACGGCTTGGCTCCCATGGCATCAAGCAGAAGCTTGTGTCCAGTCTCGTCTCCCTGATGGCCGAAGATGGCGTAGTGCATTACTTCAGGGTAAAGCCGGGATGCCGCGAGGATGCAGTTTGTCATGATGAATCCGTCCACCAGGATAATCATTTTCAGTTCGGCTGCCTGAAGCATGGCACCTACCGCCATTACCATTTCCAGGCCGCCGAAGTAACGAATCAGGTCGCGTACGCTTCCGTCTCCCTGATAATTGTCCAGTGCCCGCTGCAATACGCTGTATTTATGACGGATTCCGGCATTGTCGAGTCCGCTTCCGGCGCCGACGCATTGTTCGAGGGGAATACGGGTGAAGCAGGTCATCCACATAGAGGAGGATGAAGTGTTGCCGATTCCCATTTCACCCAAGGAGAGCACATTGCATCCTTCGGCGTGGCACCGGCGGACTATCTCTGCCCCGCGGTCTATACACAAGTCCATCTCTTCTTCCGTCATGGCCGCTTCATGCAGGTAGTTGCGTGAACTTTTGCGTACTTTCATATTGATAATTCCCTTGTCGTAAGGCAGATCGTAATCCACTCCGGCATCCACGATCTTTAATTCGAATCCGTGTTGGCGGCAGAGGAAGTTGACACCTGCCCCTCCATGAAGGAAGTTGCTGATTTGCTGCCAGGTGATCTCTTTGGGAGAGAGGCTGACACCTTCGTCGACAATGCCATGATCGGCTGCAAATATAATGTTCTGCGGACATTTCAGCGTGGGAGTCAGTGTCTGCTGGATAAGCCCGATTTGCAAAGCCAGTTCTTCAAGTGTTCCCAGAGAACCTTTGGGCTTGGTCAGATTGTTTATTTTGTCAGTCAATGCTTCCCGGATTGTTTCGTCCGGTCTGGTGATTTGAAATGTTTTCATTTTATATAGGGTTAGTCTATCGTTTGTTTTTCATCTTTTACTTTCACGGGAATGCCCGATACCATTAATAAGACCTGATTGGCCCGGGTGGCAATATACTGGTTCATCCACCCCTGCATATCGGTGAACTTTCGTTGTATAAGGTTTTCTGAGGTGCCTCCCATGCCGATCTCGTTGGTGACGAAGATAAAGGTGGCTTCCTGTTCTGTCAGCCGGTCAAACTCGGTTTTTATGGCGGCGAGTGCCTTGTCTGTATCCGCTTCAAGGTCGAAGAAGTAATTGGTACACCAGAGTGTTACGCAATCGATCAGCACTACACGCCCTTGCAAAGAATGGCGGCTCAGTTCCTTTTCTTCTTCTATGTTGGTCCATTCCGGTCCCCGGTTGGCCTGATGACGTAACACCCGTTGACGGAACTCTTCGTCCCAGATGCGTGAGGTGGCCAGGTAGACCGGATTGGGGGAGAGAGATAATGCTAACCGTTCGGCATAGCTGCTTTTGCCCGAACGTGCCCCTCCGGTGATAAGTATGATCTGTTTCATGAATCTATCTGTGTATTTTCGGTTAGCAAATGTACGGTAATATTTTATATTTCCGTTCCCGGATGCAAAATATTGTGCCATTGCCATGGGTATTTCAGAAACAATATTTATCTTTGCACTGCTTTACAAAACGGAAGCAATTATATTGCGGTAGTAGCTCAGTTGGCAGAGCGGCGGCTTCCCAAGCCGCAGGTCACGAGTTCGACCCTCGCCTACCGCTCCATTGAAAATCAAGCGTTTACCTTTATAGGTGAGCGCTTTTTTATATTATTAAGTGTATTCTATTTCCATTTTAGGGCGTTATCTCCGTTTATTTATTGTATTTTTGGTGCAAATCTGGTGCAAACTTTTGCACTAATAAAACTATATATATGGCCACTGCTAAAATCTACTTAGACACACGAAGAGAGAAAAAGGACGGACAGTATCCCATAAAGATAACCATCCGGCATAAAGGGAAATTTCTTCTTTCTACGGGATTCGATACTATCCTCAATAATTGGAACGGGAGCGAATATACGAATAAAGAGCCTAATTACAAAGCCAAAAATGCTTCTATACGAAACATTATTAGTAAGATTGAAAATGAAATATTCCGGCTTGATATGGATGGCAAGTTAAATAGTACATCTGATCAGGCGTTAAAGAGCTTACTTGAAAAATGTCTGCCTAAATCATCTCCTGAGAAAGTAAAGAGGTTCGTTGATTATATAAATGATTTTATGGAGTTGAAGGAGAAGGAAGGTACAAAGAAAGTATATGTAGCGACCAGGAATAGACTACTCCGATATGATCCTGATTGTACCTTTGAGACGATGGATGTTGCTTGGTTAATGAGGTTCGAGAAATGGATGAAGGAAGAAGGCTTAAAAGTAAATGCGGTAGGAATTAATATGCGGAGTATTAGGGCTGTTTTTAACTATGCAATTGATGAAGAGATTACAAGCTTGTATCCTTTCAGGAAATACAAAATAAAGAAAGAGGAAACACCCAAAAGAAGTCTTTCTGCCGAACAGGTTGTATTGCTTCGTGATTACGCCTGTGAGTCGCATCAAGAGCGTTATCGAGACATGTTTATTCTTATGATATACTTGATTGGAATAAACGGGATTGACTTGTTCTCTTTAAAAGGTGTGGTTGATGGGCGTATTGAATATCACAGGGCCAAGACCGGTAAATTTTACTCTATTAAGTTGGAGCCGGAAGCCATTGAAATAATAGAAAGGTATAAGGGTAAAGAATGGCTGCTAAATGTTTTGGATACATATAGGAATTATGCCGATTTTTTGCACCGCATGGATGTTGGTTTAAAACAGATCGGGCCGGTGATCCGTAAAGGGCTGGGAGGGAAGAAAGAGCGCTCTCCTTTGTTTCCTGAAATATCAAGTTATTGGGCCCGCCATACTTGGGCTACTGTCGCTGCCAGCCTTGACATACCCAAAGAAACAATATCGGCAGCACTGGGGCATGAAATAGGCTCAGAAGTAACATCAATTTATATTAAGTTTGATCGGAAGAGGATCGATGAGGCTAATCGGAAAGTGATTGATTATCTTAATGACATTTATCTTTAAATAAAGCCCCGGACTGATTGGGTTCCGGGGCTGATCAGGTGAATTTGTAAAGTTGTTAATCAAACAAAGTTCACATGACTTAATTCTTTGCCAAAGTTTTGCAGAGCATTTTGTATTTTTTCGATTGTTTTCTTACTAGGCCGGCGGCGTCCGGTAACGTAATGGCTTAGCTGACCTTGTGCTACACCGGTAATACGTTCCAGTCCGGCAAGTGACAGTCTATTGCTATAATATGCCAGAAAAGACGGTATATCATAACTGAACTCAAACTCAACCTCTTCAAAATATTTGCCCGAATCTGCATAATGTTCCTTCATTCCTTCGTAGGCATCATGAAAGTCTGATATTGTTTCATCGATAGACATCCCTGTACCTATAATTCCATAGGAAAGGTTATTATCGTCGGGCATATAAGCACTATAATTTCCATCTGATGCTCTTTCTATAAATACTCTAACTTTTTTCATCTTTATCTGTTTTTTATATTATCTGGTATTTTATGTCGGGGTTATTCAATCCCCGACATTCTTTTGATACTCTTTAGTGTTCCGGATGCTACTTCTTCTTTTCCGTGATGACTCGTTGTGAACTCCATTCCCGTTTTCGGACTATACCATACAGGATGTCCCGCTCTTGTTTTCCCTGTTTCATAACATCCGTTTTTCTTTAAAATTCGATGTAATTCATTATACTTCATGTCTCTTTGTTTGATTAACGATACAAAGATAATGATATTAATTTTAATATCAAATGGAATAGAGTATTAATGATATTGTTTTTAATATCATTAACGGTGGGGAGCAATAAAAAGCCCTAAACAGTTTGGTTATAGGGCCTTGTTTCTTTATATTTAATAACGATTAAATTTTATTACCTGTGGATGCGTCAATTTTTATCTGAATATCTTCTTTGTGACCGCTATAGTATATCACGCTCAAAGTTACATGTATAATATCGTCTGATAAGGATTTAGATTTTATGGATAGTTTTGGGGCATGAGAAGAGATAGATGCAGTATTTTCAATGTAATAACTTAACTTATTTTCCCAAACGACACCTGTATTAAAATTTTTTCGGCTGATAGACTCGGAAAATTCAAAATATTCTTCATTTGAAATATTAATGCTACTGTATAGAGAAGGAATATGAATAAGATGTGGGTATTTTTTGAAGAATATAGTATTGCCAGAAATATCTATGTTTGTAACAAGACTTTCGGCATCAGTTTGTTTTACTATCAAAATAGAATTTTCGCCAAATGTGGTTACCTCAGATGGTAAAAACTCTTTTCCCATATACGGGTCAAAGGAACTTATACTATCAAGATTATACGTATACATTGTTGCTAAGAATAATTTTCCATATAACATATTAATAGGTTTTTGAATGAGGAATATTCCATCCTTCAGAAATATGGGATAACTATTTTTAAAAGATACCATTTCAGTTTGTCCATATCCTAAATCTATTACTTTGTTATTGTAATATGCTTTTTTCTTTGTTATTTCTTTATTCTTTTTTAATAAAATAATTTCATTTTCGCCAATAGCGATAGATATTGTTGTATCAATTGGAGATTGTATCTTGTTATAGGATATGAGTGGTTCAGGTATATCATTACTTTCGTTAGAACAACTATATAAACAAAATAAAACAAAGAGAATGAAATATATATTTTTCATATTTAATTATTTTAGTATTAATCAATATCCACCCTCCCACCCATAGGCGTTAGGTTTGGTTCTTTTTTATAATTTTGTTATCAATATTAGGTACAAGTGTCAACCCGCAAGTTCTTTACTTAAACTTTCTTTTTCTTGATACTTAGCTAATTCTGCCTCTAATCTTTCATTCTTTTCGATAAGGGCATCTATCGAGGCTCTTAATCTTTTGAGTTCTTTTTCCATTTCTATGTTTATTGTGTCACCATCTGCATTGATGGGTGATGTTTTGCTTTCAATGAACATCGTTCCTTTATTTCGGGTGATCCATTCTGGATTTATATTAAACTCGGATTCTAGCTTTTTTAAAGTGTTGGGCCCTACTGGAAGTTCGCCGGATAGCATCTTCTCTACGCTGTATTCTTTTATACCTATCTTTTCGGCGAGTTGGGCACTGCTAAGGCCGAGTTCTTTTATAATCTCTGCTAACTTTGATGTTTTGTTGATAGGGGCGCCATTGAGCATATTGCCTTCCCCTGTTAATAGCCAACCCATATTTAATTCGGGATAAACGATAGATATTTGCTCTAATTTGTCGTATCCGAGACCTTTCCGCATTGAATTAATATATCCATTGGAAAGACTAAGAGACTTTTCAAAGGATGAATTAGTCATTCCAATGGAGTTTATAAACTCTTTTATTCTTTCTTTTTGATTCTGAAAATCAGCCATATAACATTATTTAATATATTAGTATGTAGAATATTGTTCTAATAAATTTTCTTTTATAGAACGATGTTCTATATTTGCATCATCAATCAATTACAAATAGATTTTATAAAGCAAAATCGCAAGTGCGATTTACAAAAATAGGAATTATTATTTAAAAACATAAAGATTATGGCAAAAACATTAACAGTAACAAGAGGGTCAGTATCCAAGCTGGCAAAGCAATTTACATGTACAGAGCAAACTGTACGGAATGCGCTTCGGGGTGTTACATCCGGAGAGATGACAGAGCGTATCCGTTTTGAATCGGTAAAGTTGGGGTTTGCTATTAAAGTGCGCCCTTTGAGTCTTGAGGAATATAATGAAAAATATAGGGAGGACTAACAATGACTACAGGAACAATTATCTTTTTAGTATTAATCGCCGTCCTCGTGCTGACGTTGGGATTGGCTGTCATTTGGCAATGTTGCGATATAAGGAGCTCAATTACTGAATTTAGAGAGCAAACATATAAAGAAGAAATTCTAAGGCTGATGCGTAGGCCAAAGCAGCCTGAATCAGGGGATATATTTAAATCCAGCCTCAGCCCCGAAAGCGTTACGCTTAAAGGCACCACGCCGCCTTTATGTCTTAGTGATATAGAACTTCGTAAATACTGCATAGAGCAGACCAATAAAGATCAGGTGTATCTCCGGATAGAAGACGCTCAGCGACTTTATGAATACATATTGAATGGTAGACAGGAAAGAAAGGAGGAAAGCAATGGCGAGTTCTAGAATACAAGTGAAAGTAGAGTCAGTTCCAAAGCGCTGGCTTAGTAAGCAAGAGGCTATGGCTTATCTCGGGGTAGGTGAGGCTTTCTTAGATAAGTTACGTAATGAAGCTCTTATTTCTTTTTCTCAGTTCGGTAGTAAAATGATTTGGTATGATTTGGCTAGCCTCGACAGGTTCATACTTAAAAACAAAGTTATATGATGAAGAATATGAATAGTCTTTCCAAGCACTTACTTACTGTTGTTATGGCAATAGTTACCGTCGCCGGTTGCATCTATGCCGGCAAGGTAGAGATGAATGATGATATACTCTCAGGTATGAGTTTTGAGAAGTACCAGTACATCCATGATCGTATCGGTGATCGTGCCACTTCATCGGATGTGGTAAAAGAGTACTTGCGTAACCGGCAGTTCTATGATTCAATCGCCTATTAAATTCAAATCCAAATAGAAATGAAGCAAAAGATAGAAGAAGCAAAAGGAAAAATTAATCGCTATTATAGCGACTTTATTGAAAAATGCCTTGAAGTACATGGCATTGATTTAACAACAATCATCAGTGATTGTGTAACGGCTGGTTATGAATCCCGTTCGGATGAAATCATAGAGCTTAGGAGAGAATTAGACAGCATAGAAGAAATGAATAGTGATGGTAATAAAATTCTGGATGCTATTAAGAGAATGGCAGCAGATGACAATAAAGGTTTGAGAATGACCACTACGATAGTCGATGTTAAAGATGATCCGCGCGGCTCAATCGTTGGCTTTGGGACTGAAAAAGTTTGCGGAGATGATGCCCTTGCCCAAACAATGGGTTTACCAGGTAAGTATATGGCATGTGCCTTTTTTATAGATCGAGAAGAACTAAAGAAATACCTCTAAACAAATAAAAAATGAGCAAAAAGATAATAGTTGAACTTACAACGTTCTGCGGAAGGTGTATAGAAGCCATTCATTATTATGTATCAGTTGAATACTACGATAGCTGCGATGACTTCCGTAGGGATAAATTAAAAAGACCCATCACGCAAAAGGAGATAGATTCTAACGGTGATAGGTTTTATTCATACGAAGCAGGAGAACCAACCGAGTGTTTCAATTCTTGGAAAGATGCACTTCAAGCAGCACAAGAATACATTGCATCTAATGACTTGGAGGGCGATATTTACGTTTATGGAGTTCCCAATAAAGGGGCATTGACATTAGAACAAGCCATTGCCCCGGAATTAGATACAAGGAAAAGGTGCTCAAAGTGTGGCAAAGTGTTTGGAGACGGAGAAGGGTTTTACAACTTTCCTGAAGGGGCACTCTGCGTTCAATGTCATAAAAAATAATATTCAAAACAGAACAGAAATGAGCAAAATAACAATATCAGAAAAAGTACAGCAATTTATTTCAGAGCGTACAGATAAAGCAGGTGGCTACTATGAGTATATCGA
>OGJY01003854.1_pt1 | contig 11730 bp, 8 predicted proteins | sample 1572231 | NCBI WGS metagenome assembly OGJY01 (sample SAMEA2582121, study PRJEB24529) | metagenome | biome: Human gut stool | place: China | collected 2011
ATAATTATGCCGGTGAACCTTGGAAAGCACAATACTGGTTGCGTGAGGTTATGACGCGGCAAGCCCCCGTATTGATAGTGCCCGGATAGCGATTCGGGGTGAAAGTAATCTGTACCTGACAGGTATCACCTGGCTTCATCACATCGCCCTTCACATAAGAACTGGTACATCCACAGGTGGTTCTCACCTGTGTGAGGTGCAGTATCTTCTTGCTCACATTCTTACCCACGAAGGTAAAGGTGCGAGGTGCATCGTCCTCGGTCATCGTACCAGCATCGATAAGCGGATGTTCAAACTTCAGCAATTCCTTCTGGGCATTCGCCACTGTTGGCAAAGCCAAAAGAAAAGCCATCAGCACAGTCTGAACCGAAGCCTGAAACAGCGACATCATGAAAGCAAATTTCTTCATATCCTTTATACCTTATTATATAGTAATCCTTTTTATCAAACTCTCTCTCCGATTACATCCAACCGTTGTTACCGGCGCTCTTACGAACAGTTACTGTCACAGTCTGGCTGGTACCGTCGGCAGCAGTTACGGTGAGCGATGTACTACCCGCAGCGAGACCCTTCACAGTGAGCATCTTGCCATCTACGGTAGCAGAAGCCACGCTGGTATTGGCAACCGAGCAGGAGTAGCCCTCGGTCTGACCTGCGAAATAAGCAGCAAGGTTGAGAGAAGTAGTCTTCTCGATACCCACATACATATTAGGCAGCTTCATCTCCGAACTGAGTTCCTTGTTCTGGATGCCGTTCAAGAGCTGAGCCGCATCAATCAGACCCGCACCCATCTTGCCGATATACTTGGAAAGCTCGATGGTCTCAGGCGAAGCACCCACGGTGGTATGGTTCATGTAATAAGTCTTGGTAGCACCATTCTGATAATGGCTATCCAGATCCTTCACCGATTTCTTCATCAGGGAGATGAAGTCGGCAGCACGATAGTGACGGTTTTGCTTGACAGCATAGGATAGACCCAAGGCTGCCACACCCGATACGTGAGGACAAGCCATAGAGGTTCCCTCCATATAACCGTATGCAGGCTGACCGTTCTTTACCAAAGTAGAGAGCACGGCACCCTTCTGCTCGCCAGTCTCAGCCCAATATTCATCCTCAGTCTCCCCAATCTTACCATAGTATTCCAGGTCACCGCCCGGAGCACTCAAGGTTACGAGCGAACCGAAGTCGGTATAGCAGGCAGGAGTATAATCGGCAGCCAGCGACGCTACGCTCACACACTTGGAGTAAGCACCAGGGAATGCAGGATTGCCCGCATACTCGTTACCGGCAGCAAAGACAGCAATACCGCCATCGATTACGCCATTTGGCGAACCAGCATTGTTGATGAAGTAATCCAGTGCTTCCTTCTCCAGCGGATAGGTCTCAGCCCATTCCTTCTCGGTAGCAGGTCCAGGAGTGTAACCACTCAGCTCGCTACTCTCAGAAGAGTTGTAACCCCAGCTGCACTGCAGGATGACTGCACCGTTATCGGCAGCATACTTGATGGCTCTCGCCTCTCCTGCCAAGGTAACACTGTTCTGACCGGAGAAGATCTGGCAAGACATGATCTTGACACCGGAGTTTGGAGTACCATCACCACCAGCCACACCGCTCACGCCGATACCATTGTTGTTGGCAGCAGCGATGGTTCCAGCTACGTGGGTACCATGACCAGAATCATTGGCATCCGACCAGGTGATGTTTCCGCTCTCCTCTACGAAGTTATATCCGTGAAGGTCGCCCTCATAACCATTTCCGTCGCCATCAGCCTTCGCACCCTGGGAAGTTTCTCCCGGGTTGCACCACATGTTAGGCGCCAAGTCAGGGTGAGTGTACATCACGCCCTCGTCGAGCACAGCCACGATGATGGAAGGATCGCCTACGCAGGTTTTCCAAGCCTCAACGGCATTCACATCACATCCAGCCTCAGCACCAGCCTGATTATCGTTGAGATTCTCGAAGCCATAGTTGCCGGCACCCAGATTGCGATAGTGCCACTGATAAGCGAAGCCTGGGTCATCAGGTTCACCAGATGCAGCCGCACGGGTTGCCTTCTGCTGAAGCGCCTTGTCGCTGAGATAGATGCGCTTGCTATCGGTATTGTAGGCACGCTTGATGCGACCATTGGTCTGCACCTTGGTAACTTCGCCCAACTGCTTCAGGCGCTCAGCGGCAGCCTTCAGGTCGGTGCTCTTGTCAAACTTCACGGTGTACCAGAGGTGGAGTCCCGCCTCACGGGTTCTAGCCTCGGTGTTTGCATCAACAGGGAAGACACGCTCGAAGCTGTAGCTTCCCAGGATGTCGAGCACCTCGTCGGTAGAAGGAATACCCGAACGGGTAGCCATTCCGAAACGAGTCTTGCTCATTTGCGCCTGGTCGAGAATGCTGCTCATCTCTGGGGCAAACTTGATGAGCAACTCACCAGCCTCTGCATCAGAAGGGATGGTGATGTCTGCCTTGCCCTCAGAAGAGTCGATGGTTGACAGGCTGTCAGAACAGCCTGTCAATGCCAAAGCGACCATTGCTATATAGAAAAACTTTTTCTTCATTGTTTGCTTCTATATTAATTATCTACTTACTTTTCTACTTCTCTTGTACTTGGCAAGTGCCTCTTCGCCAGATTCATCTCCGGCAGCCACGTAGGCACGGTAGTACAATGGATAAGCTACGCCTTTCACTTCCCACTTGGAACCTGGATCCTTAGAGCCATAGTAGTACGCTGCGCTATAGGTATCCTCAGCCATGTTGGAGAATCCGGCAGCCTTACCTTCTGTGTTGAAACCACGCTCCGTCTGGTTGAATACCATGGTGGCAGGGCTCCACAGCACCATGCGAGGGTGGAACAGAATCCACTTAGGCACCGCACCCGTGAAGAAGTTGAGGTTGAGCGCCAGAGAGCGGCACTTAGGCAACACACGTGGCACAGACATCGGATAGACATCCTTGTAAACGATGGTGCCATCCTTCTGCTTGCAGGTTACAGGGTTGTTCCACTTAGAGAGCAACCACTTGCAGGTATCACCCACCAGCTTATCCTGCCATTCTGCCTTGTTGGTAGAGAAGTCGGCAGCCGTATAGCGTGTAGGCTTTCCGGCAGCCTCCAAGGCCTCGTCCATCTCCTCATCGGTAGGAAGTTCACCCTCCAGGAAACAGTAAGAAAGCTCCAGGGCTCTCAGGTTGTCCCAGGTAAGAAGCGAGAGGAATGCCTGGCGCTCTGAATATTCGCTGCTGATATTACCATACATACCGATAGGATAAGTATTGTAGATATAGTTGCCGTCGCTATTCTTGTTCAATCCGCTCATATTGATGCAGACATCGGAACGGCGCTGGGCATAGAGAATCAGCTCCGTGAGGTGAGGGAAGTTCTGGGCATTCACCACCTTGGTGATATCCGACAATCTGTTGAAGTTGTTACTTACCAGATTGAGACTCTCCAGCGACTTACCCAACTTCTTAAAGCCCGCAGGCAACTTAACCAGTCCGAACGCCTGTACGGTAAGATGCTTGAGATAAGCCAGCTCGCAGATGTCCTCGCCGAGTTGCATCTCTCGAATCTGGTTGTTGTCATTACTTGCCACAGAGAAGCTCTCCAGGTACTTCAGGTTCTTCACCTCCTTAGGAAGCGTCTCGCCCGGCTTGAGATTCAGCATGCTGAACTTCACGCTGCGCACACGTCCCACAGCCTCAGGGTGCTGCTTCACGAAGGCATCGGTAGCCTCCCAGAGGGTTACGCTGCTCCAGTTGCGCATGTTGTCGCTTGTATCGTAAGTAGCCATCCTGTTGAGCTTCTGGTTGATCATGATGACCGAGAGGGAATCTCCGGCACGGGTATCCTCAATCTTAGGAGCCGCAGCCTGGCGAACGGTAAGGATCACATCATCCGTCTTGTTGCCGTCAGCATCCACAAGCTCATCTTCTGCATTCACAGGAACGAGATGAACCTTAGCCACGCGCACAGCAGGAACGATGTTCATGTTCCAGCGGAACTTGAACTTCACGCTGCGAGGACGCGCCTTGCGGTCGAGCACGATACCCAGGTTGGTACCGGTCAGCTTATCCTCGTTCTTGGCGTTCAGGAGCCATCCTTCACGCTCACCTTCGTTCTCCGCCTTCTCGGCATCCGTCATATCGCCCTCGAAGGAATACTCGATGCTTCCGATCTTGCATTCCACATTGGCAGAAATCAGACTTTCGAAAGCACGCTCATCGTATGAGCCAGAGTTACCGATTTCCACAACAGGGTCCTTGATGTCTATCTGCTTGCCATAACCAAACTGTACGACCGAGATGGTACGGCGCTGACCGTTATCGCCGATGAAGGCGATGTCGGTGGTACGGCGGCCATTGGTCAAGGTAGAATCTACGATTACCGTAGCAGTGGTAGAACCCACACCGTTGGCAGGAGTCAGCATCAGCCAAGGCTCAACCACGCTGCTCACCCAGTTCTGAGAGGCAGCAATGGCGAGCTGTTCGCTTCCGCCCTCAGCTCCTATTTCTATCTGCTCCTTGTCGATGGCGAGTCCACCAGGGATTTCCACATCATCATTGTCGCTGCAGGATGCGGTCATCAGACCGGCACCGAGAACGAGGAGCCATGTAAGTTTCTTAATATATTTCATATTATCTTACTTCCTTATAGTTTAATTTTCGAGATCCAATGCATCGCAGCCACGGATGTCCTGGGTCTTGTCATAGAACAACTTGTACAAACCTGCCTTGATGTATGCGCAGACACTGGTTACATCGATAGAGATGTTAGGGTTGTCTGAGATGTTCAGGATATACATGTGAGAGGTCAATGTCTCATCCACCTTGCGGATATCGTTGGAACCAATCTGGAACTGAATCAGGCTTGGGCACTTGGTGATGCCTGTTGGCCATGTGCGGAGAGGACGGTTGCCCTGGGCATCGCGCTGATGGTTGATACCGAACGCACGCAGGTTGGCACTGTTCAATGGCTGGGTAGGTACCTCGCTGAAGCAGTTGTAGCTCAGGTCGATGTTGGTGATGTATGGCATGTTATCACTCAAGAAGTCGTTAGAGAGAGCTGTCAACTTGTTGAAGCGGAAGTCCATCACCTGCAAGAGATAAGCATACTTACCCTTGATGGAACCCTTAGGGATGCTGGTCATCTGGTTGCCGCTCAGATCGAGGGTGATGATTGGTGAACCGGCAGCAATCAGCTCTGAAGGGAACTTGCTGAACTTGTTGTTGGCAAGCGATACGGTTGAGGCATTGATACCCTTGTAACCGCCTGCGTCATCCACACCCGAAATCTCATTGTTGGAGAAATCTACAGAACCCATCACGTGTACAGAGCTTGCATCAAAGATGTTCGGGATCTTCTTCAACTTATTATAAGAGAAGTTCAGACTCTCGGTATTCTCTGAGAAACCGCACAAGTCGGCAGGAATCTCCTCTATCTGGTTATTGTTGAGATAGAGTGATGAAAGCATGACCTCCTTGGTGAATGGATGCACCTTCTTGATATTGTTGTTGGCAAGGTCGAGCAAGCCCAGCTTCACCATGTTGCGGAGTGCCCATGTGGCAGGGAACTCTTCCAGGTTGTTGCAGCTCAGGTAGAGAATCTGCAGGGTCTTACCTATCTTGCTGGTTGCCATCTGCTCCCAGTCGTCACGCAGCTGAGCTGCCTTGATACCCTTGTTACGTGCCAGATTGAACGCCTGGATATTCGGCAGGTTGTAGTACACATCCGGCAGGCGGGTCAGCTTAGGGCAGTTGTAAAGCTCCAGGTCGGTGAGAGTAGTCATCTTGTCCCATGCCTCCTCGGTATATTCCTCGGCAAAGCGATGGTACTCTGAATTCTCATCATCGTAGAACTTGGTACAAACCTCATCCGCAGTGATTGGTGAGTTACCAATATAGAACTGCTGCATCTTGGTCAGGCGATAGATTGCCTTCGAGATACCTGTAATCTTGTTGGTGGTCAAACCAATCTGAGCATCCTTCAGCTGGATTCTGGAATCCTTCTTGATGAAGTTCTTGGCATTCTTGCTATCAGAGTTGAAACTCTCCACGATCATCTCCGACATGTGGGCACGTGGGTCATACTTCAGGAACTTATTCTCATAATCATGACGCATTGCCATCTTATGAGCGGCACTCAACTTGCTGGCATCGTAGTCGGAGAAGAGGTTGGCACCAATCTTCTCGTCATGCGAACCGAAGTTCAACACCTGGAGTTCTGTCAGCTGACCGATGGCATCAGGCACGATACCCTTGGCACCGAAGCCAGCGATGACCAGACCGATGACGCGGCCATTGCTGTTAAGCGTAACGCCAGGCTGCTCACCCCACATATCGAGTTCCTTGTTGAAGTTCCAGTTGGCACCGTGGAAGGTAGCATCACCATAGAAGCTCCAGTCCTTGCCCTGCAGAGATTCCCAGATAGCCTTCAACGCCTTGTAGTCCTTGATGTATTCCTTGGTCTCTGAGAGGAGGATAGGCACCTGTGCATTGTCGGTAAGCTTGTTGTCGGTTACCACGAAAGCCTCGCCCTTTACCGGCTGAGTCTCGTAGGTAATCTTCACCGCACCGGTCTTGCCGTATGTAGTATAAGAGGTAACCTGATAGGTACCTGCCGGGAGCCATACGGTAGAATCGCAATGGGCAATAGCCACATCCATATACTTATCGTCTTCGTTGTCCGGATTCTGATTCTCCTTGCTTCCCTCCTTGTATTTCACCTTCAGGTTGGCGAAGGTGAAGGTTTCACGGGTGAAGAGGTTGGTTACGCTCACATCAATCATGCGGATACTGGAGAAGAGATACTCCTGGTTTCCGGCACGGGTCTTCTCCCACTGCTTGATGAGGTCGAACTGCACCTTACCACGCTCTACGGTCTCAACCATCAGGTCCTGCTTGGTCAAGCCGCCTCCCACAACGGTGAAGGTCTCGCCTGCAGAAGAGGCAAGCAGCTCCTCATCTACGGCATCATAGAGATAGAAACCGATGATGGTGTAAGAACCTGATGCCAGCTGCAGCTTATCACTTCTCAATCCATACTCCGCATTCTCAGCATTGTAGGCATTGAGCGACAATGTCTGCGATACGGTTGTACCGTCATGTTCCATCACCACCTTGATTTTCTTGGCATCGCCGAGCTTCTCAAGCTTATCGATGGCAGCGGCACGGGTGGCTCTCGCCGAAACCTTCTTGGAGAGCATGAACTGCACATAACCGTATGTGCCGTCCCAGCCCTCGGTGTTATCGTCGGAGCAGCTTGTCACTACCAGGGTCATCATTGCAACCAGGAGCAACAGGAATGCCTTGCTATATCTTTTGAATTTCTTCATTACTTTCTCTTGCTTCTAAATCCCATATTATTGATAAAGACTACACGCTTGCAAGCGCCCTGGGCATCGTTGAATCCTGCGAAGATAGGGAACTTGAGTCCATCTACATTCATTCCTACATAGATACCCTTCTCGTCCTGTCCTACCTCATAGTCACCCATCTTTTCGCCTGTACCATCATAAATCACGACAGAGGCACCATCACCAGGATTCCATCCGTCGATCTGTGGATAGATGGCTACATAGCCACCATAAACAGTTGACTCGAATACCTCGTTGCCTGTATAGCTGAAGAAGCCCTCGGCATACATCTTATAGTCGGCATTGCTTGTCAAGGCGCAATCTGCCTCCATACCCATGCTGGTTACGATAGGAGCAGTAACTGCAGACTCACCCTTCTTGTCCTCCTTCTGTACGATGTCCATCAGGAAGTAACGGTCGTAATCACTCTTCACGGTCATGAAGTCATCCTCCAACATACCGTCGAGTCCATTCTCCAGACTCTCGAATACGCTCTGTGGCAATGCATAGACCAGAAACTCACGGCTTCCGCTGCCCAATGGAGCGACTGTGAGCTTCACATCACCCTTCTCGCCCAGCAACTGAACAGCGCCTGAAGCATCCTCGAACAAACCATTCTCCTTGTTCTCGAAGACTACCAGCTGATAAGCATCACCAAAGGTCTTGAGGGTGAAAGGAACGAAGTTGTGGAAAGTAAACGCATTGGTGGTCTCGCCATTCAGGCTTGAACCGTTCTGGGTGAATACCTTGCCATCCAGAGATACATTCCATACTGCCCACTGTGAAGCGGTAGGATATGTAACATCCAAGGTGTTGGTGGTCATACCATTATAGATAACCGGTACGGTAACGGCAGCCTTGCCATCCTCAGAAGAGAAGGTAACGGTGTAGTTGGCATCCTTGGCAATGGCATACTTGGCGCTCATGCCCTGGTTCTCCTTGAAGGCTGCACCGCCTACGGCTGGCTTGTTAGGTGTACCTACCAGGAAGCCGCCTTCCAACTCTACCCAGGCAGGCGTGTTGGTAACAGCAAAACGATAGTTTGCCTTGACAGAGAACTTGTTGTAGATAGGCTGACCTGCGATATCCTTGTAACCAACGGTAATACCTGTCTCGGTGATATCGTTGCCCAACTCATCGTAAACCTTGAGCTCATAACCGGCAGCCGAACGCTTTACCTCAGCGATGGCAACCTTCTGACCACCCATGGTCAGGAAGAGCTGAGCCACGCTCATATCCTTGCTGGCATCATCTGCCGTAATCTTTACCTTGAGGGTCTGCTTGCCTGCTGTACCATTGAGCACGAAGGCATCAGCATTCTCGCCCTGCGCCAGCTTACACCAGATGGCAGAAGAAGCGAGGCTCCAGTTCTCGTTGGCATCGAAGGTGAAGTCCAACTCGTCGCCAGCTGCACCTGCGATAGTCTGTACCTGTGGGAACACAGGGTTTACGGCATCGTCGTCATCGCTGGAACAAGCAGTGAACAGGGTCACTGAAACCAGCGCCATGAGTACGAGCCAATATTTTGAAATCAATGTTTTCATTTTACTTTATTCTGTTTTTAATATCCTTGTTCTTTTAATTTCTCTGCCTCTGCATCGCTGATCCATTCATACATGGTGATGAAGGTGCCCACGGTGCCGAAGGATGAACCATCCTTGTTGTCAACACTCATGGTGACATACTGCAATACATAGTTCTGGCAGGTATTATAATAAGAGGTGTAGAAAGATGGCTGGCTGATGCGCAACTTGCCATCTCCATAGATGGTGCCGAACGCCTCACCGGTCTCACCGGCTATCTGATCGTCCATCTCTACCTTTGGCTCCAGGATGTTATCGGTATTGAACTTCAACTTCAGGTTGTAGCCCTTGTAGTAAACATCCTTCAGCAGCACGGTATTCTCCTCGCCTTCCACTACCTCGGTCTTGATCAGACGGTTGGTTACGTTGTTCAAGTACTGGCTATAGAAGGTAGATGTTACCATGCACCAGCCAGAGAAGTTGTGGATATCGAAAGGACAAGACTTCTGCATCACCACGTGGGTGTAGTCCTTGTAGAGTTCTGTCCAGTTATACTTCTCCGGAATCACCAGCTTCAGGGTGAAGCCCAGAGAGTCGGTCTTTCCGATATTCTCATAGATACCCTGCACCTGCACGTTTCCTACCATCTCTCCCGCCTTGATCGTAACGGTGTTGTTGAGGATGCGATAGTGCTGTCCCTCGATGGCATTGCTCTGCTTATCTACAACCTCCACGCCGAAGGTGCGGTCGTAATCAACCTTCTCGGTAGCCGAAACAGGAACATTGAAAACCTCGTTGGTTTCCTGCACGGCATACTGATAGAGCGTATCAGAGAACATGATATGACTTGGACCCGAATAGGTGGTATAATCCTGCGAACAGCTCGCAAGAGCGATGAGTACAGCCACGGCTGCCAAACATCCCATCATTATTTTCTTCATGATCGTCTCCTTATTTTATTTGTTACTTTCATTAGGCTCAATCTCCGAACCCGGTGCCTCCAGCTCATGCTGTGGGATAGGCCATACGAAGAGTGGGTCGTCCTTTTCTACCTTCAGGCTGCTCTGTACGAAGTTGGCTGCAGGCTGGTCGCTCACCTTGCGGGCGAACCCCTTGTGCCAGCGCTTGAGGTCGTTCAGGCGGAAGCCTTCCATATAGAGTTCCTTTACTCGCTCCGACTCGATAACGGTCAAGGCATTGCTCTCGCTCAAAGAGGTGTTACCACCATAAGAAGAGTAGCGGGCGGTGCGCAGGGTTGAGATATCCTTACCTGCCTTGGTGTAGTCCTTCTTCATCGCATAAGCCTCGGCACGGATCAGATACTGCTCGGCAAGGCGGAATACCATTGGCTGGTGAACGTGAAGGATGTTGTTGCTCAAGAAAGTGGCATCACCGAAATACTTGCTCAACAGAGGCCACTGCAAGCCGTGCTCATAACCTGTTACACGAGTAGTGAAGATGGCTGCGGCACGAAGGTCGTTGCTGTCGAATGAATTGATAACCCAAGTTTCAGGCACATAGTCTGGACGATAAGTTACGTAGTTGTAGTTATCGAAGATGGTACCCAGGGCACCACCATAACTGTTCACCGTGAAACCAACCTTCCAGATAGCCTCGCGTGAATCACCGTAGGCCCAGATGTACTTGTAATCCTTCACCTGGCTGGAATAGGTGTTGGAAGAAGCCTTCTCCAGGGTATAGAACTTGCTGCCGATTACCTTGGATGCATACTTGATAGCATCGTCGTACTTGTGCATATATAAGGATACGCGCGCACGCAAGGCATGGCAGGTATATTCATTGAAGTAAATCTCGTTGTAGAGACTTCCGGTGAAGTCATCACCTACCTTCAGATATTCAGTAGCCTTATCGAGGTCACTCAATACGAATTCGTATGATTCCTTCAGGGTAGCTCGCTTCTGAACCTCATTACCCTTGTAGTGCTCTGTAAGTACTACGCCGAGTTCCTTCTCTGCCTGCTCATCGCTATCGTAAGCCTTGCAGAAGCACTTGATCAGTTCTGAGTAAGCCAGGGCACGAGCAAAGTAAGCTTCACCCTCATACTGCTCCAGCTTGTCAAGCTGCTTGTCATCATTGGTTGCTGCCTTAACCTTTTCAACATTGTCGAGCAGGAAATTGCATCGGTTGATTACATCATAAAGGTCGGCATAAACCGATTCGATGTCGGTATTGGTTGCCTTGATGTCTTTCCAGCGATAGATATCGCCATAGGCATTAGAGTAGCCCTTTACACAGAACACGAAGTCTGCCTGCAAATCTGGCAGGATTGTCAGATTGCCCGAATACAAGGCGCTGCTCTTGAAACTGTCGTAGATACCGATCACCAGCTTATCCACATCTTCCACCTTGTTGATAGCCTCATCCATGCGGATGGAATCCTCTGGATATTTATCAAGACAGGAAGACAGCGAGAGGGTCAGGATACCCGACAGGATGTATGTCTTTATATTTCTGATATTCATTTTATTTTCTCCTTTCTAGCTTAGAATTGCAGTTCCACACCCAGGGTAAACTGGCGTGAAGCTGGATACTGCGCCTGGTAAATATTGGATGAAACCTCTGGGTCCAAGCCGTTGAAACCGGTAATGGTGAAGAGGTTCTGTGCCTGTCCGTAGATGCGAACCATAGAGAAGAAGTTGGTCTTGCGCAACAAGCTCTGTGGCAACGAATACGACAGACTGAGATTCTTCATGCGGAGGAACGATGCGTTCTCCAGGAAGCGGTCGTCAAGCTGGGTTACCTCGCCCCAACGTGGGATGTCGGTAATATCGCCCGGCTGCTTCCAGCGGTCGTACAACAGACGGTGAGACGCGTTACCTGCAACGCTCTAAATTCGGTGCCAATGC
>OGJY01003857.1_pt1 | contig 11719 bp, 7 predicted proteins | sample 1572231 | NCBI WGS metagenome assembly OGJY01 (sample SAMEA2582121, study PRJEB24529) | metagenome | biome: Human gut stool | place: China | collected 2011
TACATCGACGACTCCCGCGTACAAATCGTCCTTGCCGAAGCCGGAGGAAAAGGAAAACAAGAATCTGATTCAGAACCCTGGATATTAATTCGTAAACATAAAAAGGAATTCATTATGAAAAATATAATTAAATCAGCTCTACTCGTTGTCATGAGTTTAACTCTCATGACAGCTTGTAGCGACGACAATGACTCTAATCCGTCTATTCAGACACCAACAGAGTTCAAATTGAATACTCCAGCATTGGTGAATACACCAATCGACCTGGCGAATTCGTCTAAGATTATGTTGACCTGCTCACAGCCTAACTATGGCTATACAGCTAGCGTTCAATATACAGTACAGGTTGCAACAGATGAAAATATGACTGATGCTGTTGAGCTTTCAGAAACCAGCAACAGTGCCAAGGTTGCAATTGATGCAGCTTCATTGGCAAGTACCTTGACTAACATCTATGTGCAAAAAGGCAAGACTGAGGCTGATTTCCCTATGGACGTAAAGGCTTACTTCCGCTTGAAGGCAAATATTGTGACCAGCAATGGTAATGTTGTAGAGGGAACAGAGATTCTTTCTAATGTAGTTTCACTCAACAATATTCACCTCTTGTTCTCATTGCCACCAGTCAATTTGCCTAAGAATGTATATGTAGTAGGTAACTTCTGTGACTGGAAATGGGACAATTGCTTCGATATGGTTCAGGTTTATGGTACAGAGGATACATTCTGGCATCTTGTCTATATCGACGATAGCGGTATCAAGTTCAATACTGCAGAAGCATGGAATAATAACGAAGTTGGTTATGCTGGTATTACTGTTTCTGGCGACTGCAAGGACGACATCATTGACAATGGAGGCAATATCGCTTCCAAGAACCCAGGCTGGTATCTCGTAATCGTAACAACATCTGTTGTAAACCGTGAAATCCACTATGACGTTCAGTTCAACAAGCCAACAATCTGGCTCATTGGTCCTGCAGCTGGTAGCGACGATTTCGCAGAGGAAGCTGAAGGCTGGTCATTCACCGTACCTACAACCAAGGACGGAGAATTCGTATCTCCTGCATTCGTAGGTTCAGTTCCTGCTGGTACTGATAAGGGTGTACGTATGTACGTTAAGATTCCTGGACACGAATGGTGGCATTCTGAGTTCGTCACATTAGACGGTAAGATCAAGTACCGTGCAACAGGCGGCGACCAGGATAGAGCTACAGGTTCTGTAGGTCAGCAGGTTCACCTCAACATCGCTAAGGGAACTGGTGAAATCAAGTAAATAACGATTTAAAATCGAAAGACAATGAAAAAGTTATCATTATATATCTCTATCGCACTTGCAGGCCTCTTTATGGGGTCCTGCAGCGAAGATTTCAAAGACTGGGCAGATCCTCAGACTAACCCACAGGAAGATGCCATCACAATTCCTGGCTACCAGGCAAGTGCAGTTGACGCATTAGACCTGGCTAAAGTAGCAGAAGACAGCGTGAATGTTTATACCATCAGCTCTGCCACTCTTCCAGAAGGTTTCGAATTGGGAAACAGCCGAATCGAACTGACCCCTAAGGGTGTAGAAAATGCAACTGCCACAGAAGTAAAGACTTCCAATGACGGTAAAGCTGCCAAGGCAGACTTGCAGGCTCTTATTGAAAGCGTTTATGGAAAGGCTCCTGTTGCTCGTACATTCGCCGGTCACGTTTACACAACTGCCGTAAAGGATGGACAGGCTGCTTTGATTGACGCAGGTACTGTGGAGGTTACTGCTACACCTGTAGCTCCTAACATCTCACAAAACTACTATATTATTGGTGGTACTAAGGATTGGACAGCTGATGCAGCAAAGACCCAGAAGTTCAACCATAGCGACATTAATGTTTACGATGACCCTGTCTTCACAATCACAATTCCAGCAAAGGAGGGTGACGATACTTGGTTCGGTATTGTAGATGATAAAGCTTGCGAAGGTGTTGCTGCTGGTGACTGGTCTTCTGTTCTCGGAACAGCAAAGGGTAACGGCAATAACGCTCTGAATGAGACAGAGCAGTTGGATACCCGTGCAAAGGTTGGCAACGAAGCATCATTCAAGGTTCCTAAAAGTGCTGGTGCCAAGTACATCAAGGTTGAGATCAATATGTTGGAATACACCTACAAGATTACTCCTCTCTCATTCGGTGAGTACTTCTATGAGATTGGCGGTGATTCTAATTGGAAGACAACAAATGCTCTCTATGGTGGAAATGGTGATGGCAAGTATCAGGGATTCTATTACCTGAATGGCGAGTTCAAGTTCAAGCCACAGGCTGGAACTGCTGACTGGACTGGTGACTATGAATTCGATGGCGAAGGCAAGATTGCCGACAATGGCGGCAAAAACTGCCCTGACCCAGGTGCAGGTTTCTACAAGATTGACGTTGACTTGCAGGCTGGTACATACGCATTGACTCAGATTAAGTCTATCACTGTCGTAGGTAACCACAATAAATGGACTGTAGACGATGCAAAATGCCATATGACATATAATGCAAAGGCAGGTTGCTGGGAGCTCACCACAACATTGCAGGATGGCTTCAAGTTTGCCATGAACGATGCTTGGGCTATAAGCTGGGGTGGCGCCAACGGCGATGCTACCGCTTACGACAACCTTTCAGTGAAGGATGGTAAGGACCTCAACGTTCCTGCTGGCGAAGGCACTTACAAGATTCAGCTCTACCTCTCTCACGAGGGTGCTAACAAGGTGGTTCTCACCAAGAAGTAATGAAAGAGTAATAGATTTACTTCATCACGAATATATATAATTTATAGGCGACTCTCAGATTCTGGGAGCCGCCTATTTTTCTTTATCATCATCCCTATATTTTTCCCAAAAACCTTGGAAGTTACGAGGAAAAGTCGTATCTTTGCAGAAGAAAAGCTGCACTCGGCAAATTGAAAGCAAGCTTTCTTTGCGCTCGTTTGCATTTTCTTTGTCCCAAAATCCGTATGCCTTCTGTTAGAAGACCAAATTAAAACATTACTCTATGGATAGTTTGATACAATATAACAATGCTGTCAACGCTATAAAGACAGCCATACTTCAAGGACAATATGAAGCAGCCAAAGATGTGAACCGCATACAACTTGCTTTATATTTTGCCATCGGAAAATATCTTTCACAACATACCCGCAAAGGAGTATGGGGCGAGGGCGCATTAGCATCCATCAGCGAACAACTTCGCAAGGAACTACCAGGTCTTCGAGGATTCTCGGAAACTCAACTAAGAGACATGAGACGTTTTTATGAAGCATGGGATATGCTTGACAGTAATTCAACGGCAGCAACCGCTAAATTGTGCTTTGAGAATTCAGCGGTTGCAACCGCTGAATTACAAAATAGTGAAAATCAGATAGATATATTCCATACTTTATCTATTTCTAATATTCCAGATTTTCCTGTTGAGGACTTCTTTAAAGTACCATTCACACACCACTCTGCCATCATTAGTGGACCAAAAGAAACTTCGGCACGCTTTTATTATATTCACCGCACTGTAGAGGAACATCTTTCCGTAAAGAAGCTCCGCCAACTTATAAAGGAGGATGCTTACCATAGCCAAGGACGCATGCCTAACAATTTTACCAGGACCATCAACAATCCTAGGGAAGCTCGACGTGCAGTAGAAATGTTCAAGGATGAATATCTACTTGACTTTATCAATGTAGAAGAGATTGGGGAACGCGAAAAAATAGATGTCGACGAACGAGTTGTAGAACAAAGCATCGTTCAGAACATCAAGAATTTCATCATGACCTTTGGCAGAGACTTTGCTTTCATCGGCAACCAATACCATTTGGAAATCTATGGTGTTGAACAATTCCCAGACCTGCTGTTTTTCAATCGAGAATTGAACGCTATGGTTTGCATAGAGCTAAAACTTGGCGAGTTTAAGACCTCTTATCTTGGGCAACTTTTTGGCTATCTCCAAATTCTCGACGACAAGGTGCGTAAGCCACACGAGAATCCGTCTATTGGAATCATTCTTTGCCAATCAGCAAACTACTCTTATGCAGAATATGCTGTTCGAGACTACAGCAAGCCGATGGGAGTTGCTACCTACAAGACGTTGGATGACATGCCTGAAAGGTTACGCAAGGCTTTGCCTGATATGAAGAAAATGATGGACTTGCTAAAAAACAAGGAAGAATAATATCCCCCTAAACATTTGGAGATTATTAGAAGATTAAAGAATAACATTCAATAGGCGGCTCTCAATTTCGGGAGTCGCCTATTTTCTTTTTCTCCTTTCCCCCTCAAGTATTTTTTCCTAAATCCTTGGAAGTTACGAGGAAAAGTCGTATCTTTGCAGAAGAAAAGCTGCACTCGGCAAATTGAAAGCAAGCTTTCTTTGCGCTCGTTTGCATTTTCTTTGCCAACGAATAGCAATATTGCGTCCACGACCTTATAAAGCGTAAGCAGATGGCAAGATTTATAGACCCACGTGTCGATTGGGCTTTCAAGCGAATCTTTGGAAGCGAGGACACTAAAGAATGCCTGATAACATTCCTCAATGGACTGTTTGAAGACGAGTTGGTAATCAAGGACGTGACGTTTGCCAAGACCGAAAAACTTGGTTTGCGCCCCGATGACCGTGGTGTGGTCTTCGATGTCTATTGCGTCACAAACGAGGGCAAGCATGTCATCGTCGAGATGCAGAAGAAAGAACAGGAATACTTTGCCGACAGGGCATTGTATTACACGGCACGTGCCATTGTGCAGCAGGGCGTTCGTGGAATCTGGGACTATCACTTGGCTCCTGTCTATACGGTATGTTTCATGGATTTCGTGTCGGATAGTCCAATGCTAAAGGAGTTTCGTACCGACTTGGTGCTTACCGATTTACAGACACGCCAGCGAGTGTCCGACAGGATGCGTATTGTTTACCTCCAACTGCCATTGTTCGACAAGCATACGGAGGCAGAGTGTATGGATATATTTGATTGTTGGATTTATATAGTGAAGAATATGAACATGTTTGAACAGATGCCATTCAGCGAGAAGTATCCAGTCTTCCGCAAGTTGGCAGAGATAGGCGACCTCCGCAAGCTTTCCCGAGAGGAACTTGAGCTTTATGACGAGGACATCAAGAATATGCGTGATATATATGCCACCAGAAAGTTTGATGAGAAGAGAGGTATGGAAAAAGGAATGGCGAAAGGTATGGAAATAGGAATGGCGAAAGGAATGGCGAAAGGAATGGCGAAAGAAAAGATAGCCACAGCTCACCGCCTTCTATCAATGGGCCTTTCAGATGAGCAAGTATCAACTGTCACCGAGCTTCCACTGGAGGATATTCAGAAAATGAGGAAAAAATAGAATAAATGCAACGAGTTCTTAAGCATGTGCTTAAAAGGGTCAAAAGCTGAAAGTAGTGCTTTGGCAATCATTACTGCTGCAAAGATCAATGGTGAGTTAGAAAATCGGATGGCAACGGGAGAGGTGAAATTCAAGATGGTCGGATAGCCATTTCAACCGTACAGGTCGCAAAAGTCCTTAATCAAACCGTTAAGCGTAACATAGAGCGATTTCCCAACGATTTTCGTTTTGAATTGAGTAAAGAAGAATGTTTGAGGTCACAAATTGTGACCTCAAACGGCAGAGGTGGTAACCGATACTCAACTTATGCCTTTACAGAACAAGGCGTGGCAATGCTTAGTAGTGTCCTTCGTTCGAAAATAGCTGTTGAAACATTCCGTTTATCACATGACCGCTTTCTTTGCATAGATGATGACGTTTATCATATAGGTGCTTCTATCAAGGATCTTCCGAGAGCCGCATATTTTCTTTTTGCACTAACCCACAACATTTCCTCAAAAGCCTTGGAAGTTACGAGGAAAAGTCGTATCTTTGCACCGAATAAGTACAACATTTATATTTTTATGATTATGAGAACAGGCGACAAAGTATTAATATCTCCAGACTTGACACATGCCAAAGACTGGACACAGGGCGAAGTGATTGAAGTTGAGAACAATCCTTTCGTAGGAATTGTCATCTCCGCAAAAACCGCAGATGGAAACATATTCTTTGGATATAAAGACTTATTTGAGCCAGCAAAGGAGGCAGTATGTACGCACTAGCATTTGATATGGTTATTTCTGATTTACAGAAATACTATGGCGAACCTTACAACAAGGCTTACTACGAAATAAAAGAGCTTTACAAGTGAAGTCTGGTGAAAAATATCTCTTAAGGGAAGATTTTATTTCCCTTAAGGAAAAAAACATTTTCCCTTAAGGAAAAAAATAAATATCCTTAAGGGAAAATTTTCAATCTCTTCTTTTCCCATTTTCCGAGAGTTTCTCCTTGACTGTCTCTTTCTGGAATATCATTTACATATCGTAATCTATATGCCAGCAGAAATATGACTGGACTATAATGTGATTCCCCCTCTCACCAGCCACTTCGCAAAGAAGCGGTCACTTACTAAATAGCCGTTTGGGGTCTTGCTTACCAGCTGCTTATCCACCAATGCCTTTAATGCCGTCTTCACGCTGCTCGTGGCTGGCAGATGGTGGGTGCTGATAAACTGCTGGCTCAATGGCGAAGATACCAGGTTACACTGCCCGACTGCTGATAGATATAAGAAAAGACGGATTCGTCTATCACCCTATGCTGAGATGACAACAGACGATTGGCAAACTTACGATAAACCGGTTCTTCGATGCGAGGCAATGACAACACCAGCGAACTCTGGAAGAAAGGATAGAAATCATCTTTCAGTTGATGTAAGTATTTATATCCATATTTTGTCTATTGATCAGTGGGTAATCTAGAAGCGAAAAAAATGACTTCAACATACATCACTCCCCTATTTCATAAATAAAAAACTGCAGTTGTACGACAAAAACACCTATAGTTGTACGACTATAGAAATCTCAAAAAACGCCCTTGAAGGGCAAAAACATAACCATCTGATTTTCAGCATATTCACATCACACCTCATATTTTCAATATTCATAAACAAATAAGAATCAGATAAAAATACGAAAATCTCAGCAAAGGAAAGCTAAAGAAAAATCGTCACAGATGCAAACGTTTGCGCATTTCTTTTGCTCAATTTACACCAGTTGGAGAAACAACTCACCGATTTTCATCGTAACTTTGCAACGGTTATCAAAGCAACAACTCTAACTGAATAAATATGAAGAAAATCTACTTAACACTCGTTGCCCTACTGGCAACCATCAATATGTTCGCACAGGGTTGGCCTGCCAACTATAGCGGCGTGATGCTGCAGGGATTCTACTGGGATTCCTTCAGCGAATCCAAATGGACCAAGCTAGAAGCACAGGCTTCGGAACTGGGGCAGTACTTCAACCTCGTATGGATTCCACAGAGCGCCTACTGCGGCAACAAGTCTATGGGTTACGACGACCTCTACTGGTTTTCCAACTACGAAAGTTCTTTCGGAAGTGAAAGCGAACTCCGCTCTCTCATCAAGACTTTCAAGAATAACGGCATCGGTACCATCGCCGACGTGGTGATCAATCACCGCAAAAATGTATCCAACTGGGTGGATTTCCCTGTGGAAACCTACAAGGGCGTAACTTACGAGATGAAATCCACCGACATCTGCGCCAACGATGACGGAGGCAAAACCAAAGAATGGGCTGACGAAAACGGCTATAAGCTCAGCAGCAACAATGACACGGGCGACGACTGGAGCGGAATGCGCGACCTCGACCACAGCAGCGAGAATGTGCAGAGCATCGTAAAGGCTTATCTCGATATGCTCCTCAACGACTTCGGCTATGCCGGATTCCGCTATGATATGGTGAAAGGATACAGCGGAAAGTTTACAGGTATCTACAATACTGCTGCCAAGCCTACCTATTCTGTAGGAGAATATTTGGATGGTGATGTCAGCAAGGTGAAGAATTGGCTCGAGAGCACCAAGGTGAGCGAAGAGATTACCAGTGCTGCCTTCGACTTCCCTATCCGCTACGTGGTGCGCGATGCCATCAATGGCAAATGGTCAAACGTAAAGACAGATGGTCTGGCCAACGACCCAGCTTACAAGCAGTATGCCATCACCTTCGTAGAGAATCACGATACTGAATACCGCTCAGCCAGCGAACAGCAGGATCCTATCCGCAAGGATACCCTGGCTGCCAATGCATACATCCTGGCATCTTGCGGTACCCCATGCGTATTCTACAAGCACTGGATTGACTGCAAGCAGGATATCAAGGCGATGATCAATGCACGTCAACTGGCTGGCATCACCAATACCAGCAATACCACCTTCAATGCCTACAAGGGCGATGGATTTAATGGTATCTTGACCACCGGCACAAAGACTTCGCTCCTTGCCATCGTGGGGCCTAACGCCAACAAGTTTGAAGTGTCTAACGCATACGCTGAAATTCTCAACGGCTATCACTACCGCTATTTCATGTCCAAGAAGGCAAACGTGGCTTGGGTAAATCTGGCATCAGGCGAATACGAGGGTGCCCAGAAGGCAAAGCTCGTGGCAGTAAGCAATAAGGATAATGCACAGCTGGTTTATACCACCGATGGCACCGAACCTACAGCCAGCAGCAAGAAGGCAAAGAGCGGCGAGGAAATCGAACTCCCTATCGGAGAGACAACGCTCAAGGTAGGTTTGCTGGTAGATGGCGCTGTAAGCAGCGTGATTACCCGCACTTATCAGATTACAAAGCCAGTTGACTTCGAGCCATACGATATCACCGTATATGCCAACGCAGACCAGGTAGGATGGAACGATGGCTTCAACTTCTGGGCTTGGTGCGATAAACCAGATGAGAATCTGACCACCACTAAGAAATGGCCTGGCGATAAAGTTACACAGTGCAAGGAGATCAAAGGCAAGAAATGGTATTATCAGACTTACAAGATCAAGAGCAAGGACTATAAGGTTTCATTCGTATTCAGTACAGGAACAGGAACTCCACAGACCGTAGATTTTACGGATATCAACAAGGATACCTATCTGGAGGTTCTGAATGAGAAGAACAATGAAGGTCACTATAAGATCAAGGATGTAACTGCCGATATGCCAACAACAGGCATCACCGATGCACCGGTCATCGACAAGACAACAAGCACCAACAATGCCTGGTACACCCTGGATGGAATGAAGATGAATCAGAAGCCACAGCAAACTGGCATCTATATTCATCAGGGCAAGAAGATCGTTATCAGATAAAATCGTTCAAGACTTTGTACAATATAAGATATAGGTTTCAAAAAGGTTTAGATTTATTTTAAAAAAGGTTTAAGATTGTTGATTGAATAGAAGTAGGTTTTAGTTTGAATAAGGTATAAGATTGTAAGGGATAGGTTTTAGTTTGAATAAGGTTTAAGATTGTTGATAACAAGGTTTAGGATTATTTAAAAACTAGATTTAGGTTTTCAGGGTAAAGATCAAGCAGAAACGCCTGGTGTAGCAAATCAAAAAAGCTACATCAGGCGTTCTTCTTTTTATAAGTCCTCTTCCTTATCCTATCTCTGCCTCTGATCTGCTCCCCACATCAGCTTCTCTCTCAGCGTAGAGAAATATCGCTGGTTGCGCTGCTTCACAATCTTGATAGAGTGCGGCGCCTTGCGGATAATCAGGCGGGTCTGCTCGGTCATGCGTTCGCTTCTACCATCAATCGCCACGAGATAATTATGGCTTCGGCTCTCCACATCCAGCACGATCTCTGCCGTATCATTGATTACGATAGGGCGGATGTTCAAGCTATGAGGTGCCACAGGAGTAAGACAGAGACTGCCACTCTGCGGAATGATGATAGGTCCGCCATTAGAGAGATTATAAGCCGTAGAACCCGTAGGCGTGGTCACGATAAGACCATCCGCCTGATAGGTAACCAGAAACTCGCCATCCACCTGAGTACGGATGGAAATCATCGAAGCATCATCACGCTTCAGCACGGCGATGTCATTCAGGGCAAAAGGATAGCCCGCCAAGATGCCGCCCTCAGCCTTCACCTCGATGATGGCATGCTCCTCTATCCTGCATTCGCCGGCATAGAGACTATCCAGCGCTGAATCTATCTCGCTAGGCAGCACATCGGCAAGGAATCCCAATCGGCCCATATTCACGCCGAGGATAGGTGTTCCCTTGGCTCCCACACGGCTCGCCGCCTTCAGGAAGGTACCGTCACCACCCATCGAAATAACATAATCTACATCAAAATTGTAATCCTCGAATACACCTGCTGCCTGCACTTCAAGGTGCTCCACCTTGGTAAGAAAGTCGTAGAAGAGACTTTCGATATACACTTCAGCCTCTCTTTTCTCCAGATAAGAGAGGATTCGCATGATGGAAGCACTCTTTTTGGCCTGATATTCATTGCCAAATATAGCAAATTTCAAATGTTGTTGTGCCATTATTTTGTTATTTCAATTATTATTCTTACATTTGCAGTTGCAAAAATAGCATTAATTATTGAATTACGCAATAAAAAAGATAAAATTATGGCTAAGGTATATGAATTTCTTGCCAACGGCTTCGAGGAAATCGAAGGATTGGCTCCTGTTGACATCCTGCGCAGAGGTGGCGTGGATATCAAGACTGTAAGTATCACCGGAACAGAATGGGTAGAGACTTCCCACGGCATCACCATCAAGGCTGACCTCAAGTTTGAGGACATCCAGAGTTTCGAGGATGCCGATATGCTCCTCCTGCCTGGCGGAATGCCTGGCAGCAGTCATCTCAACGAGCACGAGGGTGTACGCCAGGCTCTCATCGCCCAGCACAAGGCAGGCAAGCGAATCGGTGCCATCTGCGCTGCCCCTATGGTTCTGGCAAGCACAGGTATCCTGAATGGCAAGAAGGCAACCTGCTATCCAGGATTCGAGCAGTATTTCAGCGACAGTACCGAATATACCGCTACCCTCTTCCAGGAGGATGGTAACGTGATAACTGGCGAAGGTCCTGCAGCTACCCTCCCATACGCCTACAAGATATTGAGCTACTTCGCAGGCGATGGCATCACTGACGAATTACAGAAGGGCATGATGTACACCCACCTGATGGAAAGCAAGTAAAAGAACAAAAAACAAGAAATATGGATTATGTAATCATAGTAGCCGGAGGCAAGGGCCTCCGCATGGGAAGCGAGATTCCCAAGCAGTTTCTGCCAGTAGCAGGCAAGCCTATCCTGATGCGCACCATCGAGCGCTTCCACGAGTACAGCCCAGAGTTGAACATCATCCTGGTGCTCCCGGAAAGCCAGCAGGAATACTGGCACCAGCTCTGCCAGAAGCATCATTTCAGCATCAAGCATCAGATTGCCAATGGCGGCGATACCCGCTTCCAGTCATCCAAGAACGGACTGGCGCTGGTTCCTGATACAGAAGACGGTGTGGTAGGTTTCCACGATGGCGTGCGCCCTTTCGTATCTACAGAGGTAATCGATGAATGCTACGAAACGGCACGCGAGGAGTATGCAGCCATCCCGGTATATGCCGTTACCGATACCCTGCGCTACATCGACCAGCACGGAGGCGGAAAGAATGTACTCCGCAGCGATTACCGTGTGGTTCAGACTCCCCAGACCTTCGACATCGGTCTAGCCAAGCAGGCATTCAACCAGGAGTACAAGGAGCAGTTCACCGATGACGCATCGGTAGTAGAGAGCCTCGGCTGCCAGGTGGCAATGGTAGATGGCAATCGTGAGAACATCAAGATTACCACCCCCTTCGACATCAAGATTGCCGAAGC
>OGJY01003864.1_pt1 | contig 11688 bp, 10 predicted proteins | sample 1572231 | NCBI WGS metagenome assembly OGJY01 (sample SAMEA2582121, study PRJEB24529) | metagenome | biome: Human gut stool | place: China | collected 2011
ATTCCGGGTCGTCCTCGCGGGCTTCACTGGCATTTATCATTTCAAGCAGCGTCGTGAAGTTCTTTTCTTCCTCCGGGGCTTCGTACCAAATGTAGCCGATAAGGGCGCAGTAAAAGAGCCGTTCCGATTTTACCCAAAAATCCTCCCCGGCTTTTTCCCCGTCCCCTTTGGTGTTGGCAATCAAGGTATTTACCAGTTTCAAAATGTCTTTTTCGCTGCGGAGATAGGCAAAGGGATTGTATTTCATGCTTTTTTTGAAGTTAATCGTGTTCAGCACTTTTATCCGGTAGCCGCCCCGCTGTAAGAGCTTCCCGCACTCGACTAAAACCGTTCCTTTCGGGTCGGTTACAACGTAGCTGCTGTGCATTTGCATTAAGTTGGGCTTCACGAAAAATCTCGTCTTGCCGCTGCCGCTTCCCCCGATAACAAGGATATTTTTATTCCTTGCATACTTCGGCTGCTTCGGGCGGCTGTTCATGGTAAGCCGTTCCGTCTGCGTCAGCAGCACGTTATTCTGAAATACCGGGTCGGTGTAGGGCTTAATATCTTCGGCAGTCCCCCAACGGGCAGAGCCGTATTCGATACCTTTCCGGTATTTCTTCGCGTTCTTGCCTTTGAAGTACACCATAAGCCGGATAAGGACAGCCCCCGCAATACCGATAAGCAAATCCATAGGGGCAAAACTCGGAAGCGGGTTTGCAAAAGCCATAGAAAATCCCTCCCCAAGCGACAACACCTTGCCGGACAGGTCAGCCCCCGGCGAAAGGCGTACCGCCTGCCCGACTTTATCAAAAAGATACACAAAGAACAGATAGGGAATGTTGGGAAGCAGCAGTTTTTTCCAGTTGATAGCGTTCATCTTGCAATCCCCCTGTCTTTGTTTTTTACTTTGTCCCGCTGTGTGTTCAGAGCCGCCGCCTTTTCTTTGAGGGAAACAATCAGCTTTCGGATAGGGGGCTTTTGTTCCTGCGTCAGTTTCTTTGCGGAAAACTCCTTGAAAGCTGCGGTCAGTGCGTCCGCGTCCCGTCCCTTGAAAAACACAAGATAGCGGGGCGGGGTTTCGGTGCTGTCTTTCTTTAGGGCAAAGTCAATCCCGTATTTTTTCGCCGTACTCTCAAAGGCTTTGATATTGTCCTTTGTGATTTCAATGTTGGAAACGCCCGCGTTCTGCTTCATAAGCTGCTTTAGGGTCTGCTTTCCATGCGGGATTTTCTGTCTGTCATGCTGCTTTTTCATCTGTGCAAGCAGGGCTTTCATAGCCTTTTGGAGCTGCTGCGCCGTCAGCTTCCCGGTCTTGATGTAAAGGGCTATGGTCTTTTCGTTGGTTTCCTCCTGCAATGGGTGTCCTCCTTTCGTGTTCTATGGTGGTATGCCCGCCGCCGGGAAGCGGGGCGGGCATGAAAAAAAGAGCGTCCGCTTTCACGCCGCCCTGTTAAATCCGTACCCGCAGCCCGGAAAGGTCTGCCGCCCGAATACCCACAAGATACCAGTTGTCCCCGTACTCCATACGGGTCGGCTTCCACTTGCCCCGCACAAAGACTTCCATGCAGTCGCCGCAATGCAAGCCCCCGTAATAGTCGTTTACGTCAAAGCGAATGTCGTAGCGGTCAGCGGTTTCATCAAAAATCAAAGCTCCTGTTTTCTGCGTCATAATCAAATCCTCCTTTGGGTTGGTTTACAGGCTTTCGCCCTCGTTGCAAGAATAATAGTCCGGGTCGCCAAACTGCGGCTTCTTCGGTGCCAGTGCGCCGCTTGCCATGTCGTGCGCTACAAGGGACGTATAGTAGCTGTTCATAGTGGACGGGGCATTGAAAAGCACTGCCCGCAGGTATTGTTTGATGTTGCGGATTTTGGTGGTGTTCTCGCTCATGCAGGCAAGGACAAATTCAATGTGGCTGCTGTCAAGTTTCATAAACCTTGCCTTGACAAGCCCTGCCGGATAATCGTCCCCGGCGATACGGATAGTTTTTCGTTTAGTGCAGACCGTTTCAAGTATGAGGGTCACAATCTCATTGATGAGGTCTTTATCAAGGCGGTTATCCTGCATGAGTATGTCATACTCGATATTGTCCTTGATGATTTCCTCATAAATATCAAATGCGCTCGGTTCCGTTTCCTTTCGCTTCCGTTCCGGCGGCTGTGCCGCGTCCTCTAAGGGAGAGGGATTTAGGGAACGGAAAGGAATGGAATGGGTACTTGATATATCTGTATTTAATTTTTCTTTTGTTGGTAAGTTAGTCTTTAATAGTTCTTTATTTAATTGCGTTGGATTTTCCAACGTAGGTTTTTCCAATGTTGGATTATCCAATGTTGGTTTTTCCAATGTAGGTAAATCCAACTTAGGCGGCTGCTCATAGATAACATACGTTGTACCGCGTAAGCATCCTTTCTCATCACGTTCCCTTGAACGCTGTATATATCCGGCATTTTCCAGTTCCCGTACTGCTTCCCGGATAGCGTCAATTTTTTCCCGGTTGATAAGGGACAGTCCTGCAAGGGTGTAGTCCCAATCTTCGGGAAGTGAGAGCATTTGCGACAACAAGCCCTTTGCCTTTAGGGAAAGTTCCTTGTTGCGTAAATGGTGGTTGCTCATAACCGTATAACCTTTGTTCTTTTCCACGCGGAAAACTGCCATAGCTTCGTCACTCCTTTTCGTTGGATTTGTTACGCAGTAGAAACGCGGTTTTGAGGGAAAAGGTATCAACCCTTGTCCTTCTCATTTCCGCGCGCTAAGAGCCGCATAAATCAAGGCTTTGTTTGCCCTTACTGCGTAACATGAGGGCATAAAAAAAGCAGCGTTCCTGTTCTCCTGTGTAGGAGTGAGAAACGCCGCCTTATAGGTGGTGCTTATTTTATTTTTTCTTTTCGACGTGCCGCGTAAGGTGGTGCAGCGGTCTATCCGGCAGTCCGCAGGTGCTTTTTGCATATCAAGGCTCAATTCGTTAAAAGTAGTAAATGAGTAGTAAAATCAATCTGCAAACCTGCGAATATGCCTGCAAATCAAGCATTTTTCAAGACAATCAACTAATTTATAAAAAAGATAAATATAAAAAGCATCCGGTGGCTAAGCGGATGCTTTTTATATTACGTTCAAATTTATTTTTTAAAAGGAAGGAGAGTTAATTGCCTCTTCCGGCAATCAACATATGAAAAAGAAATTTTATAAAAATAACGTTGGCTTTATTATTTTTATGGCTTTAGTATATCCTGCAATTATGAGAAAATCGTGTTTAAGATGTGAAAAAAATTTGAACAAATGTCGAAGGAATTATGAAGACAGAAATTGGGATATTTATTTTACAGAAGGCATAAGATTTCTGATATAATGAGCCGGTAAATGAAAATGCCTGTTCATTGTCTGTAATCTGCTGACAGTGAAAAGACAGAGACTTATTATTGACTGGCAAAAGTATGGAGGTAATTAAATCATGAGAATAAAAAAAGCAGGAATACTTATTATTGCGGCAGCAATTACATGTACGACACCGGCAGTACCGGCGATGGCAGCAGATACTTCGGAATCTGTACAGGAGATTATTTCTGATAATGAGATTGATTCTCTTGTATCAGATCCGGACAAAGTAGTTGATATCATTATGTATGTGAAAAATGAGGCAGCAAAACAGGATATTTCAGATGATCAGATCAGATCGCTGATCCAGACTGCGGAGAGTACTGCAGGAGTTAGCCTTTCGGAGGAAGAAGAGAACAGAATCATAAAGATCGTTAAACAGATCAAGGATTCTGATATTGATGAGGAACAGCTCAGGAGTGCTGTGACGAAGGCATATGATAAACTGGAAGAAATGGGGATTGGTAAAGAAGAGGTAAAAGGAATCCTGCATAAACTGGCTGATTTTGCAAAGAGTCTTTTTGAGTAAAATCTGCTCATTCTCAAATCGTAACTGTGAAAAGACGAAATAGTTATGGAAGATTATGGGGGATATACAAGATAGACAAGCATAAAATAAAACAAGAACTATAAATATGTGGTAATTCTATAAAAAAATATTAAAAAATATAAAATAATTGTGCAAATAAACGAAAAGTTAACTGCAAGTTCATAATTTATTCACAAATGATTGCTACTATATAGATAGTTCGAAAGAACCTACGAAAGACGTTGTAATGTGTTATCATTACACATAAATTTTTTTCATAATAATAGCCCCGGTAAACCACTGCCGGGGCACTCCTCGTTTTACGGGGATTTTTTATTTTTTATCTGATAATTTTCCATATTTCTGGATTTCATTATTGAGTTCTTCCATGCGGGTATCCAGTTCTGCTACATATCGCGCACATTCTCTTAATTCTTTTGTGATATAGTCAGGTCCGTCTCCCTCAAATTTGTAATGCATCTTATGCTCCAGAGTCGCCCAGAAATCCTGTGCAACTGTGCGGATCTGAATCTCTACTTTGGTATCAATGATACTGTCGGAGAGAAAGACCGGTGTGGTAACCAGCATATGATAACTGCGGTAACCGCTCTTTTTAGGATTTTTCATATAATCACGTCTTGCAAGGATCGTCAGGTCATTTTGTTTGGAAATCATATCTGCGATCAGATAGATATCAGATGTAAAGGAACAGCTGATACGGATTCCTGCGATGTCATTTACATAGCGTACCATGTTCTCGATACTGGATTCATATCCATGTCGTTTCAGTTTTTTTACAATGCTTTCCGGAGTTTTGATTCTGGATTTTACATGTTCGATCGGATTGTATTTATGTCTGTGCTGAAATTCACCGTTTAGAATATCAATCTTTGTTTCTATCTGTTTAAGGGCAGACTGATAGACAAAAATAACTGTCTCCCAGTCATTCAGTTCTTTAAAATCCCTCAAGGGGACAGAATCATAATCCATGTATAATAATATCCTTTCCTGATACAGGCAGTTCCCTGTTGATTTTTGTAATCTCACAGGGGACTTGTTTATAGATTTGCTGTAGTTGGTTGATGATATTATTGTAACATATAAATATCCGTTTGTGTGAACTATCTGTATGAAAATTCAGATTTCCATTATGAAAGTGATTGTGTTATAATGTTTGAAAATAGCTGAGATGATATACTTTATTTGTAACTGTTCAGTATCCTGTAACAGATGGAGAAGAGTTACATTTATTCCAGGTAAAGGAGAAAACAGATAATGGCTGAATCAATGAAAGATTACGAAACAGAACTGGAAGCCTCTTTTAAGAAAATTGAAGAAGGGGATATTCTTACAGGAACTGTTATCAGTGTAGATGAAAAAGAAGTTGTGGTAGATCTGAAGTATTATGCGGAAGGCATTATTCCGGCAGAGGATTACAGCAGAGAACCGGGATTTTCTTTAAAGGAACAGGTGAATGTGGGAGATGAAGTTTCTGCGACTGTTGTGAGTAAAGACGATGGAAATGGAAATATTCTGTTGTCCAGAACAGAAGCAGCAGATGTGCTTGCATGGGATAAGCTGAAAGAATTAAAGGATTCAAAAGAAGTAATTGATGTGGTGGTAAAAGGCATTGTAAATGGCGGCGTGATCGCCTATGTAGAAGGTGTACGTGGATTTATTCCCGCCTCAAAGCTTGCCCTGAATTATGTGGAGGATACAAACGAATATCTGAACAAACCAATCCAGGTTCAGGTTTTCGATATTGATAAAGAAAAAGGAAGATTAATTCTCTCTGCAAAGGAAATATTAAGAGAAAAAGCAGAAGAGGAGAGAAAAACAAAAATCTCCAATGTGCAGGTCGGACTTGTAACAGAAGGTGTTGTTGAGAGCTTACAGCCATATGGTGCATTCGTAGATCTGGGAAATGGTCTGTCAGGTCTGGTTCATATTTCACAGATCTGTGAGAAGAGAATTAAGAAACCATCAGAAGTTCTGACAGTTGGAGATAAAGTAAAGGTAAAAGTAACTGCTGTCAAAGATGGAAAATTAAGTCTGAGCATCAAAGAGGCAACAGATATGATGGCTAAGGAAATTGAGGAGGAAGTGATCGAGCTTCCAGATTCAAAGGAAGAGGCTTCCACATCTCTTGGCGCACTTTTTGCAAACATTAAATTAGATAATTGAGGTTAGAATCTGTATGAGAAATCAGGAAAAAATATTTGTAATAGGTCACAAGAATCCGGATACGGATTCCATCTGTTCAGCAATTGCCTATGCGGACATCAAAAACAGGACTTCTCAGAAGGTGAAATACATTCCAAAACGTGCAGGACAGATCAATGAAGAGACAGAATATGTGTTGAATCGTTTCGGCATGCAGCCGCCGGGATATCTGTCTAACATTGGAACACAGATAAAAGATATGGATATCCGTATGAGTCCGGAAGCTGATAAGAGTATGTCTCTGAAAAATGCATGGGATCTGATGATGGATAAAAGTATCGTATCTCTTCCGATCAGAGACAGAGAAGGACAGCTGGAAGGTCTGATCACAATCGGTGATATTGCTAAGACTTATATGGATACAACGGACAGTTATCTGCTGTCAAGAGCGAAGACACAGTACAGAAGAATTGCCGAGACAATTGCTGGTACCGTAGTAGAGGGAAATGAGCATGGATATTTTACAAAAGGAAAAGTTCTGGTGGGAACTGCAAATCCGGAAATGCTCAAAGCCTATATTGAACCGGATGACCTGATAATCATGGGAGACAGAGAAGAGGATCATCTTCAGGCGATTGCGCAGAATGTTAGCTGTATTATCGTTGGTATGGGAATTGAAGTCAGCGAAAAGGTGATAAAGCTTGCTCATGAGAGAGAAATTGTAATTATTATGTCTCCGTATGATACATTTACGATCGCAAGACTGATCAACCAGAGTATTCCTGTACGGTATATTATGAAAACAGATAATCTGGTTACTTTTAATACAGAGGATTTTACGGATGATATTCAGAATGAGATGATCAAACACCGTCATCGTGCGTTCCCTGTAATTAACAAAAAGGGAAAATGTATCGGAACAATTTCCCGAAGAAATTTCCTGGATATGCACAGGAAAAAAGTAGCACTTGTGGACCATAATGAGAAAGATCAGGCAGTTGACAATATCGATAAAGCTGAAATTGTGGAGATTATTGACCATCATAAACTGGGTTCTCTGGAAACTATGGTACCGATTTCTTTCAGAAATCAGCCGGTCGGATGTACAGCAACGATTCTGTATGAAATGTATGGGGAGCAGAAACTTGAGATTTCACCGAGTATTGCGGGGCTTCTCTGTGCTGCGATTATTTCAGATACACTGATGTTTCGTTCACCTACCTGCACATTATCTGACAAGATGGCGGCAGGTGCGCTGGCACTTATTGCAGGAATCAATATTGAGCAGTTTGCAAAAGAGATGTTTAAAGCAGGAAGTAACCTGAAAGACAAATCACCGGAAGAAATTTTCTATCAGGATTATAAGAAATTTATTGCTGAGGATGAGATCAACTTTGGTGTTGGACAGATCAGTTCTATGGACAGCGATGAGCTGGCAGAAATCAAAGAGCGTCTGGTTCCGTTTATGGTCAGCGAGTGTGGCCGTCATGGTGTTACCCGCGTATTCTTTATGCTTACCAATATTATTGAGGAATCTACAGAGCTTCTCTATTATGGTGAGGGAAGTGAGGAAATGGCACGTATTGCTTTCCATATGGAGCCAAAGGATGGTGTATTTGATCTGAAAGGCGTTGTTTCACGTAAGAAACAGCTGATTCCGGCACTTATGGAAGCTGCACAGGCCGGACAGAACGATTACAACTGATGGCAGCAGACAGAATAGCTGAGGATAATAAGAAATGGAAAAAGAAACCTGGAAAGCAGGAAATATGCTTTATCCACTTCCGGCAGTTATGGTAAGTGTTTCTGACGGAGAGGGGAATGACAATATTATTACAGTTGCATGGGCAGGGACTGTCTGTACGAATCCGCCGATGGTGTCTATTTCTGTGCGACCATCCCGTTTTTCCTATGATATGCTCAGAAAGACGGGAGAATTTGTAATAAATCTGACAACAGAGAAACTGGCATATGCAACGGATTACTGTGGAGTCCGTTCCGGCAGGGATGTTGATAAATTTAAAGAAATGAAGCTTACCAAAGAGAAGGCGGATTTTGTGAAAGTTCCCATGATCGCAGAATCTCCGGTGAGTATTGAATGCAAAGTAAGGCAGGTTCTGGAATTGGGTTCCCACCATATGTTTCTGGCGGATGTGCTTGCAGTTCATGCTGATCCGCAGTATATGGACGAGAAGAAGAAATTTCATCTGAATGATGCGAAACCTCTGGTGTATTCTCATGGTGAATATCTGGGAATTGGTAAAAAACTGGGAACATTTGGATACAGCGTTAAAAAAAAGAAGAAAAAATCCGGAAAAAAGAAACAGTAATCCGCAATTTGCAGACTCAGACAATGTATGATAAAATGAAAGGACATAAACATGAATAATGTGACATTAATAGGAATGCCCGGTTCAGGGAAAAGTACAATAGGAGTTATTCTTGCAAAAGCATTGAGATATGAATTTCTGGATTCGGATCTTCTGATACAGAAACAGGAGAAAAGAAAGCTTTCAGAGATCATAGAGCAGGACGGACCGGAAAAATTTAAGGAAATTGAAAATCAGGTTAATGCAGACATTCATGTGACAGATACGGTCATTGCACCCGGCGGAAGTGTTATTTACTGTGATGAGGCAATGGAACATCTGAAGTCTATAGGTAAGGTTATATATCTTAAATTATCACTGGAATCTTTATCCAAAAGACTGGGAAATCTGAAAGGCCGCGGAGTTCTGTTAAAGGACGGTCAGAGCCTGAAAGATCTGTATGAGGAACGTGTACCTCTGTACGAGAAATATGCAGATATTACCATTGATGAAGAGGGGAAAGATTTGGATGAAAGTCTTCGGGCAATTCTGGAGATAATACATATCAAAGAGCAGGGAAAGTGATTATTACAGCTCGGGAAAAGGACAGTGGTAAATAATTTTTGTTTACAAATGATAAATATATGATATAATATACAACTGACTTTAAAATAGGATGATCGTTTAGTATAAACATATATGCATTTGAAACAGAAGTTACATGTTCGCAGAAAACGAAAAACAGAGTGAACAGTGACCATTAATTCTGCTCATGGAGTGAAAATAAATAAGAGGTGTGATATGGAACAGTATGTTATAAAAGGAGGCAACCCTTTAGTCGGTGAAGTTGAGATTGCCGGTGCCAAGAATGCGGCACTTGCTATTCTTGCAGCAGCCATAATGACTGATGAGACGATTCTGATAGAGAATCTGCCGGATGTAAGGGATATCAATGTATTGCTTGAAGCGATCGCTGGTATTGGAGCACAGGTAGACCGTATTGATAAATCTACTGTGAAGATTAACGGATCTACAATTGGAGATGTAAGTGTTGATTATGAATATATCAAGAAGATCAGAGCTTCCTACTATCTGCTGGGAGCACTTCTTGGTAAGTATAAACATGCAGAGGTACCGCTTCCTGGTGGATGCAACATTGGAAGCCGTCCAATTGACCAGCATCTGAAGGGATTCAGAGCACTTGGTGCAGATGTAGATATCATGCATGGAGCAATTGTTGCGAAAGCAGATGAACTTCATGGAAGCCATATTTTCCTTGATGTTGTTTCTGTAGGTGCAACGATCAATATCATGATGGCAGCCTCACTGGCTCCGGGACGTACTATTCTGGAAAATGCTGCAAGAGAACCACATGTAGTCGATGTTGCCAATTTCCTGAACAGTATGGGGGCAAACATTAAAGGTGCAGGTACAGATGTAATCCGTATTAAAGGTGTGGAGAAGCTTCACCGTACAGAGTATTCTATTATTCCGGATCAGATCGAAGCAGGTACATTTATGTTTGCAGCAGCAGCAACAGGCGGAGATGTAACAGTTAAGAACGTAATTCCAAAGCATCTGGAAGCAACTACAGCTAAACTTGAAGAAATTGGATGTGAGGTTGAGGAGTTTGATGATGCAGTTCGTGTACGTGCACCAAAGAGACTTCACCGTACTCATGTAAAGACGCTCCCATATCCTGGATATCCCACAGATATGCAGCCGCAGATTGCTGTAACTCTGGCACTCGCAGAAGGAACCAGCATTGTAACAGAGAGTATCTTTGAGAACAGATTTAAATATGCGGACGAGCTTTCACGTATGGGGGCAAACATCAAGGTTGAAGGTAATTCAGCAATCATTGATGGAGTAAAGAAGTTTACAGGTGCAAGAGTAAGTGCTCCGGATCTGCGTGCAGGTGCAGCTCTGGTAATCGCAGGTCTTGCAGCAGAGGGAATCACAGTTGTGGACGACATTGTATATATCCAGAGAGGATATGAGAATTTTGAAGATAAGCTGAGATCCCTGGGTGCTGAGATTGAAAGAGTATCCAGTGAGAAGGAAATCCAGAAATTCCGTCTCAGAGTGGGATGATAAAAAATACAAAAAATTGCTTGACATTTGTAAGTGTTAAGTATATTGTATGGTGTGCAGCAATCTTATAGCAGTTCTATAAAATTAATGCAAGTTAATAATTAGTAATAGCCTTTTATTCAGAGTGGTGGAGATACAAAGGATCTGCGAAGCCACGGCAACCCCTGTTTGTGTAGGAAGGTGCCAACCTGAGCGAGTGATCGAACAATAAGAGGATTGTTGAGATAATCAGACAGTCCGATTACTTCGGGCTGTTTCTTTTTGTTAACGGAAAAGTATCAGCAGAGAGAAATAATCTGTTGATACAGTACATAAATGGCTGTGGGTTATTCTGCGGCCGGGAAACAATTGTAAATGAATAAAAAAGGAGAACACAATGGAGAAAATTTTATTTACTTCTGAATCTGTAACTGAAGGCCATCCGGATAAAATGTGTGATGCTATTTCCGATGCTATTCTTGACGCTCTTATGGAAAAAGATCCTATGAGTCGTGTTGCATGTGAAACTGCTACAACTACAGGTCTTGTACTTGTTATGGGTGAGATTACAACAAATGCATATGTTGATATCCAGAAAATCGTAAGAGATACTATCCGCGAAATCGGATATACACGTGGAAAATATGGATTTGATGCTGATACATGTGCTGTTATCACAGCAATCGATGAACAGTCTGCTGATATCGCTCTTGGCGTAGATAAAGCTCTTGAAGCAAAAATGGGTGAAGACGAAATTGATGCCATCGGAGCAGGTGATCAGGGTATCCAGTTTGGTTATGCTTCCAATGAGACAGAAGAATATATGCCATATGCCATCAACATGGCACACAAACTTGCACGTCAGTTAACGAAGATCCGTAAAGACGGTACCTTAAAATATTTAAGACCGGACGGAAAAACACAGGTTACTGTAGAATATGATGAAGCCGGAAAACCATGCCGTATCGATGCAGTAGTATGCTCTACACAGCATGATCCGGATGTAACTCAGGAGCAGATCCATGAGGATATTAAGAAATATGTATTCGATGAGATCATTCCGGCAGATATGGTAGATGAGAACACAAAATATTTTATTAATCCGACAGGACGTTTCGTGATCGGCGGACCTCATGGTGACAGCGGACTTACCGGACGTAAGATCATCGTTGATACTTACGGTGGAACCGGACGTCATGGCGGCGGTGCTTTCTCCGGTAAAGACTGTACAAAGGTAGACCGTTCTGCTGCATACGCTGCAA
>OGJY01003865.1_pt1 | contig 11688 bp, 7 predicted proteins | sample 1572231 | NCBI WGS metagenome assembly OGJY01 (sample SAMEA2582121, study PRJEB24529) | metagenome | biome: Human gut stool | place: China | collected 2011
CTTTCCCTACACGACGCTCTTCCGATCTCCAGACACCAGACGTTGGCACGCCATTGCCAGATTGCCGAGATCGCGGCGATCATCAGCATGTGCGGCGGTGTTTCCATATCCGAAAAAGATCATTACAGTTTAAAAATCCAGACAGAAAACGTATATGTTGCAAGAAAGTACTTTACTTTATTGAAAAAAGCATTTAATATAGAAGTTGAAGTTTCAATCAGGCAGGGTACATTTTCAAAAGGAAGCCGTACATATACGGTGGCGGTGTTGAACCATGAAGATGCGATACGTATTCTGAAGGCGGCCAGGCTGTTCAATGCGGATATGGAAATTGAGGAGCAGTTTTCTATCTCGGACAATCTGGTGATTCAAAAAACATGCTGCCGACGGGCTTTTATACGAGGTGCTTTCCTGGCGGCGGGTTCCATCAGTGATCCGCAGAAATTTTATCATTTTGAAATCGTATGTGCGACGGTTCACAAAGCAGTTCAGCTTCAGGAGATCATGAATGATTTTGGCGTGGACGCGAAGATCGTACAGCGAAAAAAGCATTTTGTAGTGTATCTCAAAGAAGGATCCCAGATCGTAGATATGTTAAACGTGATGGGAGCTCATGTTTCTTTAATGGAGCTTGAGAATGTACGCATCTTGAAGGAGATGCGTAACTCAGTCAACCGCAAGGTCAACTGTGAGACAGCCAATATTCATAAGACAGTAAGTGCGGCAGTCAGACAGATCGAAGATATCCGCTATATTCAGCAGAAGATCGGTTTTGAGCAGCTGTCCGAGGGACTTGCAGAGATTGCAAGGCTGCGTCTGGAGCAGCCGGAGGCAACGCTCAAAGAGCTGGGGATGATGCTTTCAACCCCGGTCGGAAAGTCCGGCGTAAATCACAGACTGAGAAAATTAAGCGATATTGCGGAAACGCTAAGAGATAATGAGGAGGAAAATTATTATGATTAAGAAACCGATTACCATTCAGATTCCAAGTGGGCTGGAAGCAAGACCGGTAGCACTGCTTGTTCAGGTTGCCAGCCAGTTTGAAAGTGATATCTATGTAGAGAGCGAACAGAGACGCGTCAATGCAAAGAGTATCATGGGTATGATGACATTAGGACTGACATCAGGGGAAGACATCATGGTGTCTGCCAGTGGTGAAGATGAGCAGGAAGCAATTGCAAACATCGAGAAATACTTAAGCGGCAAGGCAAATTAAATACAAACTGCAAAAGAAAATGTGCAGCCCCGATTTTTTCGGGGCTGTTTTTATACAGGGAGGTAGCAGTGCTATGACCGATATTATGCTGGTAGATGATGAAGTACTGGCACTGGAATATCTGAAAAACATGGTGGACTGGGAAAGAAACGGCTATCATGTGGTGGGATGTGCGACGAGTGGGAAAAAGGCTCTGGAACTTTTTGACAGGACGCATCCGCAGATCGTGATCTCGGATATCCGCATGCCGGGAACGGATGGTCTGGAGCTGACAAGACAGATCAAAGAAAAAGACAAAGAAACCGTTGTGATCCTGCTTTCGGCGTACCGTGATTTTGATTATGCTCAGAAGGGAATCCGCTACGGCGTATCCAATTATCTTCTGAAACACGAGCTTTCTTCGGAACTGATTCTAAAAGAGCTGGAAGAAGTGAAAGAAAAGCTGGAGAGAGCAGGCAATAAGAAAAAAATATATCAGAAATATTTTATGAATCAGCTGATCTACCATCGGGTGACGGCAGAAGAACTGGATAAGAGCATCCTGGGCAACCGCTTCTTTCTTCTGCTTCTCCACAAACGTAATCCAGTCATTCAGGGTGAGTTTGCCGAGACAAGGTGGACCGAAGAAGAGCAGGAGGCTGTGCGGAACATTCTGGAAGAGAGCCTGGAAAATATTGTGTTTTATGCGGCAGATGTGCAGATCACGGAGAACAACTGGATTTTACTTTACCGCATTGAAAATACAGCGAGCAAATACATGGTGAACAGTCTAATCCTGCGAAAATGCCATCAGATCGCAGATCAGCTGGAGCTGTGTTTGCAGATGCATTTTAACATGGTCTACAGCTACGAAATCACACCGAAGGAGATCAGTAAGACTTTCCGCACCATATCACGCCAGATCCGTTATTCCGTGTTCTGGGAAGATGAGGCGATCTGTGCAATGGAAAAAATGCCGGAAAAAGAAAAGAAAGCAATCTGGGGCGAACAGATCCGCATACTGCGGGAAGCGATCTATGGTTCAGAAGAGGAGCTGGAAAAGCAGATCGAGGTAATTTTTTCGGGAATCCGGGAAAAGGAAGATCTGGAAGACTGCAAAATACTCCTGCCTTCGTTAAGCAATCTGCTCGGGGAACTGTGCGAGAGTGAAAACTGCAAAGAGATCGATCTGAAAGAACCGCTTTATACGATCCGTGAGATTGAACAGTATTATTGCAGGAATTTTTCGTACATACAGCAGAAATATGCAAGAAAAGCCCGGCTTGGTTATTCCAGAACGGTGCTGGATATGATCGATTATATCGAAAAAAATTATCCGCAGGAGTTAAGCCTGGAGCTGCTCGGTGAGAAATTTCATATGAACGGGGTATATCTCGGACAGATCTTTAAAAAAGAAACCGGACAGACCTTTCTGAAATATCTGACCAATGTAAGAATTTCCGAGGCAAAGCGTCTGCTGCGGGAGGAGAACAGTACGGTCGCAGAAACAGCCCAGATGGTCGGCTACCGCACAAGCCAGTATTTCAGCCAGATCTTTATGCGGAACGTAGGGATGAAACCGCAGGAATATAAAAAACAGAGGAAAGAATGAAAACAGAGCGAAAGAAAAGGGACAAAAAACATTTAAAAGGACGGATCCTGCGGAGTATTTCTCTGATTTTGATATGTTCCATGATTTTGAGTACGCTGATCGGCTATTTATATTTTAATCAGGTGGTGCGAAAACAGAGGCTTGAAGAAGAAAAAAACCGTCTGATGCAGGTTGGCAGCCAGATTGCATTTCAGGCGGAGGATAACCGCCGGTTTGCACAGAGTATTCTGGTGGATGAACAGCTGCAGTACCTTCTGGAAGAGAACGTCAAAGGGAATGAATTCCGCAGGCAGAACCAGTATGATAAGGTGACAAAACGGCTGGTGTTTTATAATAATCTGCGTACCTATCTGGAAGGGTCTGTTCTCCAGATGGCAGACGGAAATTTTTTCGGAAGCAGTTACAGCTCCAGGGACAGTGCCTATCTGAAGCAAAAATTAAAGCAGAAGGAACTGGAAGAATACACTGCAAAGAAGGAATGGATCTATTCCGATCCCTATTATGACAGTGACTCCGGAAATGATACAAGAAAGATCTGTTATGCAATCCCGATGTATGACAAACGCCGTTACGGTCATCTGAAAGCGACACTCTATCTGGAGATGAGCCTGGAGTACTTTCTGACGCAGGTGAAGGCTTATGCAAAGACACAGGATCTGGTTGCCCTGATCGGAAATGGTTCGGAAATTCTGTACCAGAAGGATAAAAAGAATGTGCTGCGGGATGCCATAAAAGAAAGAGGGCTGGATCAGGAAAATATTTATCATACTTCCGGCGGTTATTTGATCTGCATACCGGTAGAGGGGACCGGATGGAAGCTCTGTACGTTCCTTACCAATGCAGATCTTCTGGAAAACAGCAGTTTTGTGCTGAAGTTTTTTGTGCTCTCCTTTTTACTTTGCGTAGGACTGGTGCTGCTCGTTGTTTCCAGGATACTGGAGAATATGGTGCGTCCGGTGACGGAACTGTCAAAGCAGATGGAACGCACGGAGTATGGCAAACAGCAGCCGATCCACATTGTCCATACCGGCGATGAGATCGAGATTTTATATCAATGTTTCCAGGATATGATGACGGAGCTGTACAAAGGAGAGCAGGAACGTATTGCCTATGAAAAGCAAAAACGTGACATGGAATATGACATTACGCTCTCACAGATCAATCCACATTATCTCTATAATGTATTAAATACAGTAGTATATTTATCGGCGGCCGGGAAAAATCAGGATGTAGTGAAGATCGTACACTCCCTAATCTATACACTGCATGAGACTTTAAAAGTCGGGGATGGAAATGTGGAAACCACCATTGAAAAAGAACTGGAACTGACGAAATGCTATCTGGATATTCAAAGATACCGCTATCCGGATGTATTTCAGGTGGAAGTAAAATGCGAAGAGGGATTAAAGGACTGCCTGGTGCCGAAAACCATGATCCAGCCGCTTGTGGAAAATGCGATCCTGCACGGGATCCTGCCGACGGAAGCATCCGGAAAGATCTGGATCATCATTCAGAAGCAGGGAGAAAAACTCTGTGTTATGGTAAAAGATGAAGGGATTGGTGTCAGCAAAGAACAGCTGAAGCGGTTTAAGCAGGGAGAGCCCATGGCAGAAAACAAGACGCGAAAACACATCGGTGTGGAGAATGTCTGTGACCGTATCCACTACCTGTACGGAGAGGGATTTGGAATGGAGATACAAAGCACACAAGGAAAAGGAACGACAGTCATTCTGACACTTCCGGTAAAAAGGGCGGAGGAAAAAGAAAAATGAAAACGAGAAAAATCGGAAGGATTCTGACGGTGATGTTTCTGAGCGGAGGTCTGATGACCGGATGTCAGAAAAAGCAAACCGTGGTTTTACCGGAAAAAGAGCAAAAAGAAGAGGCAACAAAAACCGAGAGCAAAAACAAAGCAACACAGGAAATTTCTTTTGACGAAGAACTTCCGAAAGATTATGAAGGGACACTGACCATGTGGGGGTGGGATACCGACTATTATCAGACGGTCACACAGGCGTTTCAGAAGATCTATCCAAATGTTAGGTTTGAGTATACTTCCGTTGAAAACAAAGATATGCCAAAAAAATATGAAACAGCACTGATCGTCGGCGGAGAACTTCCGGACATTGCCTGGTCTGTCATCGACTCCAGAGGTGAAGTGTTTGAATTTGATATGTGGGAGCCACTGGAGCAGGAACCATACAATTTCCGTCTTTCGGAAGTTTATGAATATCTGCACCCGCATATGATCAACAGCAAAGGAAATGTCTGTGGGATTGAACAGTCGCTTTCACCGGCAGGGCTGGCGTATCGCAGAGATCTTGCAAAAAAATATCTTGGAACAGACGATCCGGAAGAGTTGGAAAAGATGATGCCGACCTGGGAAGCCTTTATCCAGAAAGGGAAAGAAGTTTACGAAAAAAGCAACGGCGAGGTCTATATGTGGTTTTCACTTGAGGATATCCGGCAGTTTACGCAGGAACAGTCCGATATGGTCTGGGTAAATGATGGAAAGATCAATGTGGAAAATGTTTTCGGCCGTTCCCTGTCGCTGGTTACCCGTTTCCGTAATGAGCATATTTCAGATAATCTGATCACCTGGACACCGGCATGGAATGAGGCACTTCGGGAAGACCGGCACATTTTTACCGCCTGTGCAACCTGGTCCGTCAAATTCAGCATTGAATCAAGCGATCCGCAGCAGAAAAATCTCGGACGCTGGGGGCTGATGAGTGCACCGGAGGGAAATGCCAACTGGGGTGGGACAAGTATGGGGATCACAAAAACCTGCAAAGATAAACGTCTGGCGTGGGAATTTCTGAAATTTGCGACACTTTCGACCGAAGGGGCAAGGGCACTCAACTCCATGGGACTTATGACTACGGCAAAAAAGCCATACGAAGAAGATCCGTCCCTGAAAAGCTATAAAAGCCGCTGGTTCGGAAATCAGGATCTGGGTATCTATTATATGGATCATATCATACCAAGCATTAAAACACGTACACTTACTTCGCAGGATGGTGTGATCCATGAATGTTTGTGGATGATTTTAAATGCCCTGAACAGAGATGGAAATCTTTCTTCGGAAGAAGCGGAAGAACTGTTAAGAGAAGAACTGCAAAAAGAGCTGAAAGATATTACCGTATATTAAAAAATGCAGAAAGCTGATCAAAATCGCGTGCCAAGTCTCACGTGCGTTCGACTTGAATTTCCATCTTATCATAAAACAAAAGCGGAATGCCTTTCCGAAGCATTCCGCAAATGTTAAAATAAGAGGGAGTTATGAAAAAGAAAAATTGTCTAAAGTGTTTCTTGCTTTGACAGTTATTATAATAAAATGAAAATATGAAATCCATGTGTTGTGATTGTGAAGAAATCGTGAATAGATTTTGAACGTTTATGAAAGAATTGGACGAAATGCAGAAAAAATGGTGACCGAATTGGACGGATTGACTGTTTAAGAACGAAAGTGAAAGAAAAATGATGATGAGTTTGAAGCATTATGCATAAAAAAGATAGAAAAAGAACGAAAAAGACGGAAAAAGAAAGGAGAGTGTGACGGTGAATTATAAGATATTAGTTCAATATGATGGAACACGCTACGAAGGATGGCAGAGACAGGAGCGTACCGAATCCACCATTCAGGGAAAAATCGAAGCGGTTCTGTCCAAAATGTGCGGGGAAGAAGTGCAGATCCAGGGAGCCGGACGCACGGATGCGGGGGTGCATGCAAAAGAGCAGGTGGCAAATGTACATCTGAAGGAACAGGTCGATCCACAGGAAGTGAAACAGTATCTGAACCGTTATCTGCCGGAAGATATTGCCGTATCCGAAGTGAGAGAAGTTCCGGAGCGTTTTCACAGCAGACTGAATGCCACCGGGAAGATTTATGTTTACCGAATCGCCACCGGAGAAGTCAAAAAGGTATTTGAGAGGCGTTATATCTATGATTTCGGAGAAAAGCCGGATATGGAGCTTATGTGCCGGGCGGCAGAGATCCTTACTGGGACACATGATTTTAAGAGCTTCTGTGCCAACAGGCGAATGAAAAAATCAACGGTGCGGACAATCTACAGCATTGATCTGAAAGAAAAAGAAGGGGAAATCGTGATCACATACACCGGAAATGGGTTTCTGCATCATATGATCCGGATTCTTACCGGAACACTTCTGGAAGTTGGAATGAAAAAGAGAAGTCTTTCCTCCGTGGCAGAACTGCTGGAAGTTAGAGACCGCGAAAAGGCAGGATTTACGGCACCGGCAAAGGGACTTACCCTTGAGAAGGTCTTATATTCTCCTTTACAAAAAGAAAGCGAAACATTATAATAAAAAACAGAGTTTCCGGCAGGATACCGGAAAATAAACAGTTTAGAGGAAAGGAAAACCATATGAAAAAAATATTGGATCTGATTTCAGAAGAGGTTGTCAAAGCGTTTGAAGAAGCCGGCTACAGTGCCGATTTTGCAAAAGTGACGCTTTCCAACCGTCCTGATTTATGTGAATATCAGTGTAATGGTGCACTGGCAGCAGCAAAAACCTACAAAAAAGCTCCGATCATGATCGCAAATGATGTTGTGGCAAAACTGAAGGAAAACGGTATTTTCCAGGAAGTACAGGCAGTCAGTCCGGGCTTTATCAACCTGAAGCTTTCCGGAGATTATCTGGCAGAGTATTTAAAACAGATGCAGGCAGATGAAAATCTTTCCGTAGAAAAAGCAGAGCATCCAAAGAAGATCATCCTGGACTACGGCGGACCAAACGTGGCAAAACCGCTGCATGTCGGACATCTGCGTTCTGCGATCATCGGTGAGAGCATCAAACGTCTCGGACGTTTTATGGGTCATGAGATGATCGGGGATGTACATCTTGGAGACTGGGGTCTGCAGATGGGACTGATCATCACCGAGCTGCAGGAGCGCCATCCGGAGCTTGTTTATTTTGATGAGTCCTTTACGGGAGAGTACCCGGAGGAAGCACCGTTTACGATCAGCGAGCTCGAGGAGATTTATCCTTGCGCAAGCGGCAAATCGAAAGAGGACGAGGACTATAAGAAACGTGCACTCGAGGCAACGAGAGAGCTGCAGCAGGGCAGAAGAGGATATCGTGCGATCTGGAAACACATTATGAACGTTTCTGTTGCCGATCTGAAAAAGAACTATGGAAATCTCGACGTTCATTTCGATCTGTGGATGGGTGAGTCCGATGCACAGGAGTACATTCCGGACATGGTAGATTACCTGAAAGACAATGGTTATGCACATTATGACCAGGGCGCACTCGTTGTTGATGTCAAAGAAGAGACAGACACAAAAGAGATCCCGCCGTGCATGATCTTAAAATCCGATGGAGCAGCTCTGTATGATACGACAGACCTGGCAACCATCATCCAGCGTATGAAACTGTACAAGCCGGACGAGATCTGCTATCTGGCAGACAAACGTCAGGAGCTTCACTTCGTACAGTGTTTCCGCTGTGCAAGAAAAGCAAAACTGGTGAATGATGATACCGTTCTTTCCTTTATCGGCTTTGGTACCATGAACGGAAAAGACGGAAAACCGTTCAAGACCCGTGAGGGCGGCGTTATGCGTCTGGAGCGTCTGATCGGCGAGATCAACGATGAGATGTATCAGAAGATCGTGGAGAACCGCAGCGTAAAAGATACGGATGCAAGAGGAACGGCACAGATTGTCGGACTGTCTGCTATTAAATACGGTGACCTGTCCAACCAGGCATCGAAAGATTATGTATTCGATGTTGAGAGATTTACTTCCTTCGAGGGAAACACCGGTCCGTACATCCTGTACACGATCGTTCGTACAAAATCCATCCTCGGAAAATATAAAGAAGAGGGAAATGAACTGAAGAAAGGCGCACTTCTGGCACCGAAGAGCGACAGCGAGAAAGCTCTGATGCTTTCCGTATCCCGTTTCAACGGCGTTGTGGAGAACGCATTCGAGGAGAAAGCACCGCATAAGATCTGTGCTTATATCTACGAGCTTGCAAACGAGTTCAACCATTTCTACCACGAGACCAAGATCTTAAGTGAGCAGGATGAGGCAAGAAAAGCATCTTACCTGGCACTGCTGGATCTTGTCCGCGAGGTACTTGAGACCTGCATCGACCTGCTGGGATTCTCGGCACCGGAACGGATGTAAGATTCGTCAAGAGGGAAAAAATAGATAAAAAACAGGCGATTTTTTTGGCAGCCGTCGGCTTCTGTAGTTCTTGCGGAAACGGCGGCTGTTGTGTTATACTTACATCACGATTTTTCATCCGCTTGGACATTCGTCCTGAAAAATCGATTCTATATTACTCTATCGAAGAGCCATTCGGCTCAATTTATATCCATGTACAAAAACAGAATATCGGACTGACAAACACTTTGACGTAAAAAGAGGAGGCGGGATCATTGGAAAAGTAGAACTTCCGGGAGGGAAGTATCGCCTGCTGTCAGTGCTCGGAAGAGGGGCAACGTCTGTCGTTTATCTTGCAGAGAAAACTGGATCCGGAAAGCGGTATGCAGTCAAGGTAAGTATATGTGACAGGGAAAAACTGCGCCGAGAAGCGTTTCTTTTACAGAAGTTTTCATATCCCGGGATTCCCTGTGCGGTGGAACTTCTGGAAAGTGGGACAAAAAGCTTTCTGGTGATGGAAGCTGTAAACGGAAAATCTATCGGACAGCGTATGCGTAAGGGAGAACGGTTTTCCAGCCGGGAAATTCTGAAAACGGGAATTGCCCTGAGCGGGATTCTCTGTTATCTCCATGCACAGACCCCGCCGGTTTTCTACCGGGATCTGAAGCCGGACAACGTGATGATAACAGAGCGTGGTGAAATATACCTTGTGGATTTCGGTGCAGCCGGAACAGAAGAAACGGGTGTGGAAGTCCGTTATGGAACCCGCGGTTATGCAGCGCCGGAGCAGTATAACGGGAAGTGTGACGCCCGTTCCGATCTTTATGCACTCGGCGCACTGCTTGCGGCAATGGCGAAGCATGCGAAAAAGCGGCAGAAAAGAGGACTCTGGCGGGTGATGGAAAAGTGTATGCAGAAAAAGCCGGAGGAGCGGTATGCGTCTGCCAGAGAAGTCAAAAAGGCACTGCGGCGGCTGGAAAGAAAGCAAAAAGGCAGGAAGACTCTGCGGATCTTTGCAGTTTTTGCTTTTCTGACAGGAGGAGCGGCTGCAGTTGCCAGCAGGATGCCATGGGGTCAGTTTCCGGCGGCAGACGAATGGGAGGAGCAGGGCGATCTCTGGTTCTGCGGAAATCCGGTGGAAGAAGGCAGTCTGCCGAACTACCAGAAAGCGCGGGAAGCGTTCTTAAAGGCAGACCATCTCAGTCAGGCGGGGCGTGTGGAGCAGGAACTTGTGGAATACTGTCTGGCGGATGATGCGGCAAGGGAAAAAATGCAGATGGAGCCATTGCTGGCTGAATTTTATGATGACACGCAGCAGGAGCCGGAAAAAGAAAAACGCTGCCGCAGATATCTTGCTGTTGCAGGAATGTATTTCAGTTTTTCCGAAGAACTGGCGCGTGAAAATGACATAGACGCCATGCGGAAAGGAATCGAAGTGCTGGAAAAGGCCGCAGGCGAGAATATGGAGGGGAAGTGGGAGGCGGTTATCTGGCAGAGACTGGCGGATGCGTGCTATCTTGGCGGAAAATCTGGGGATGGGGAAAGAGAACAGGACTGGTGCCAGGAGAGCTTTCTCTATTACGAACGGCTTCTGTGCAGCAGACAGGATGGAAACCGGCGGAAAAATCTGCTCAGGGCCGCAGAGCTGGCACTTCAGTTCGACATGCAGGAAAAAACAGAACAGTACCTCAACGAGGCAGCAGAAATTCCGGGAATGGAGGAGGACATTTTTTATCAGCAGATCAGAAAAAGATGGGAGGAAGCAGGATGAGAAAAAAGACCATATGCGCAATGATGACAGGATTCCTGGCCGTCCAGGGAATCGAAGTCCACGCGGAGACACAGCAGACGACAGGCGAGGCCGCAAGTGCGGTGGAAAGCGTGGAATTAGAAGCTGAAATCATCGAGAACAGTGATGTGACAGATGCAGACGGGAAAGCCGGACCGGAGGAACTGCTGCCGGACGAAAAGTCAGAAGAAGAACCGCCTATAGAAGAGAAACCAGAGCAGGAACCAGAGCCGCCGGAAGAGAAAACAGATCCGGCAGAGACCGGAAAGAAAGAGACAGAAGAAGAAAAAATGCTTCCCCCGACGGTAATTCCGGATCCGGAGAAAGAACCAGCGGAAAGGTGGGAAGAAACAGATACAAAAGAATCAGAGACAGAAGAGTCAGATTCGGAGAGAACGGATTTTGGAGAAATGGACACAGAAAAACCAGATTATGAAGATGCAGGTTCAGAAAAATCCGGAACGGAAAATTTGATGCCAGAAGATTCGGAACCGGAAAAGCCTGATATGGAAGAAACGAAGCAGGAATCTCCGTCAACCGAAAAAGAGTCAGAAAATCAAACCTCGGAAACAAAAGCACCAGAAAAAGAGGAGCCTACCGTAATGCCAGATGCCGGAAAGGCAAACACAGAAAAGCAGGAACAAACGGAGCCCGGGCAATCGTCTCCGGAGAAAGAAGAACTCAAAACAGACGAACAGCTGCCCGTTGCTGCAGCCACGCCCGAGGAGGTGACCCAAGATCCAGATGATACTCCGCTACAAACAGAAGAAAGCAGTCCTCCGCCTGCCGAAACTCCATCTGAGAGTGCCGGGGAGGAGCCATCTCAAATACCGCCGCAGATCATCGCCGATTTCATATTATCACAGATAGCAGACGAAGATTTCGAAGCGCCGAACCCCCTGATTATCCGCCCGGCCGACACCAGCGTCGAAATAGATCCCGGGTATACCCCGGAAAT
>OGJY01003883.1_pt1 | contig 11600 bp, 10 predicted proteins | sample 1572231 | NCBI WGS metagenome assembly OGJY01 (sample SAMEA2582121, study PRJEB24529) | metagenome | biome: Human gut stool | place: China | collected 2011
ACGCGGTAGCAATCGAGTGCGACGGGGAGTGCTGGCACAGCGGAGATATCAAGATCCGTGAAGATATGGAGCGGCAAACCATTCTGGAGCGCTTGGGATGGCGTTTTATCCGCATCCGTGGCAGTGAATATTACCGGGCACCGGAGCAAACCATCCAGCGTGTTGTCCAGGAATTGGCGTCCTATGGAATTGAACCGGAAACATCGACACCGAGCACCATTTCCGACAGAAATACCGAGCTTTTGTCCCGGGTTAAAAACTGTGCAGCAGCTATTCTGGCAAAAAATAAAGGTAGTTTCGGCGATAACGCTACCGTTATTGAGCAAGCACTGAACCCCAAAGTGATTGAACAGTTCCAGCTTCCAAATACGAAATCTCGCCCCCGGCAGGAAAAGCGTGCCACAATTCTTTCATTTTCCGAGAATGCACACCCCATTCCAACAGCGCCTGTAAGTACAACAGCTCTCAATCCGGATGCAAAGAAAATCTGCATTTCCTCTTCATCCCCAAAAGGTTCTTCCGCCCTACGCCAGACTGTCCTCATCCCCGGTAAATCCGGACCAATTGCTCTACAGAATACTGTTGAACAGCAAGTAATTCCCGGTATGGAAGCCCAAGCTCAAACCGGCGATATTCTTACATTGATTCGGCAGCATGGTGTTCGTTTTGTGGATAAGCGCGGCAACGGCGGTGCGCTCTGGCTGATTGGTGGAAACGAGCTAAAGCCCATTATTGCAGAAGCAAAGCGACTTGGCTTTGCGTTTCACTTCAAAGAGGATGGCGGAAAGGCAACAAAAGGTGCTCCAGGATGGTGGGGAAAGTAAAATCTACTGTTTTTCCATTCTCCCCCACCTTTCCCTCAAAAATCCACACATTTCCCGCCCGTTTCGGCGCAACCTATGACTGCGGAGAAAACCCGCGAAAAGAAACGGAAAGGAAGAGAATCACTATGAAAAACAGCAACGAACTGAACGTTCCCCAGGCCCGGGAAGCTATGGACAAGTTCAAGATGCAGGCTGCTCAGGAAATGGGCGTCAACCTGAAGCAGGGCTACAATGGCGACCTCACCAGCCGCGAGGCCGGTTCCGTAGGCGGCCAGATGGTCAAGAAGATGTGTTCCGTACGAAGTGCGAAGTATGATCGGCAGAACCGTATTGCAATGGGTCATGTGCAGACCGTACAGTACATAGCCGCTATCACAGTTTAATGCAGAGGTATATACAAAAAACACCCCATCTTTTGAGATGGGGTGTAGTTCTGCATACTAGAATCTTACCTTATTGTTTTATTCCTTACCCAGATAAGTGTCGTCCTTTGCAAACTTAGCAACGATGCCACTGAGTGCCAGAACTGCCAGCAGGTTGGGAATGACCATCAGGCCGTTGAACATGTCGGACATATCCCAAACCAGGGTCACCTTCTGGAAAGAACCAACAACGATAAACACCAGAGCGATGACACCATAGAGGAAAGTAGCCTTCTTGCTGCCCTTGAACAAAGCATTGACGTTGCTTTCACCGAAGAAATACCAGCCGACGATGGTGGAGAAGGCGAAGAACAGCAGGCAGATGGCAACGAAAGCGTTGCCGAAGGAACCGAAGGAGTTATTAAAGGCAGCCTGAGCCAGAGCGGTAGCGGTGAGCATCTGGCCGTCAGCACCGGTGGTACCCAGCATGCCGGAGGTCAGGATCACCAGTGCGGTCAGAGTCAGCACGATGAAGGTATCAATGAAAACACCGACCATCGCTACAGCACCCTGATCCTGGGGCTTTTCTACCTTAGCCATAGCATGGGCATGGGGCGTAGAGCCCATACCGGCTTCGTTGGAGAACAGGCCGCGGGCAACACCGAAGCGGACAGCTTCCTTAATGCTGATACCGATAGCGCCACCCATGACAGCCTGGGGAGTAAAAGCACCCACGAAGATGGACTGCAGAGCAGGCAGGATATTCTGGGCATTCATACCGATGGCGATGAGTGCGCCGCAAATGTAGAAGATGGCCATGATGGGAACCAGCTTCTCAGTGATGGCAGCGATGCGCTTGACACCGCCCAGGAAAATGAATGCGGAAACAGCTGCCACAACGATACCCGCAGCAATCTTGGGAACACCGAAAGCGGTGTAGAAGGCATCACCGATGGAGTTGGACTGGACCATGTTGCCCATGAAGCCCAGAGCCAGAATGATGGCAACAGCGAAGAAGCCAGCCATAAAAGTGCCCAGCTTGCCCTTGAAGGCAGCCTTAATGAAATAGATGGGACCGCCGGAGACAGCACCGTCTTCACTTACTTCCTTATACTTCTGTGCCAGAACAGCCTCACCGTAGATGGTGGCCATGCCGAAGAAGGCAGAGACCCACATCCAGAACACAGCACCGGGACCACCGGAGACCAGAGCGGAGGCGCAGCCAGCGATATTGCCGGTACCAACCTGGGCCGCAATGGCAGTTGCCAATGCCTGGAAGGAGCTCATGCCGTCCTTACCGGCCTCCTTACCCTTGAGGCTGATATTGCCGAAGACCAGACGCATACCCTCACCAAACTTGCGAACCTGGACAAAGCCGGTACGGATGGTGAAGTAGATGCCGCTGCCCAGCAGCAGGAACAGCAGAACCAGATACTTGTTCCACAGAACATCGTTGACCGCTGCCACGATGTTTGTCAGAATTGCTTCCATTTTTGTTTTACCTCTTTTATTTCATTTTGGCAAATAAAAAACGCCGCAAGCAAAATGCTCCGGCGAGAAAATGGGCGCGAACTGGTCAGGTTCGTATTGTCCCACTCTGTCCTTTTACCTGAGAGATTCAGCAGCTTCCGCTGCCTTGCACCTTCGGTACCCGTTTTCCGGGATTCTCCAGAGCCACATCCATTCTTAGTCGTTACCTGAATTCAGGTGCCAGAGAGTGTTACTCCGTGGGCAGGCAAATGCCTTTTCCTAAGAACTTCCTTTGTCGTTTTTTAGTTACTAGGAGATAGTAATACATTTTCTGGTAATTGTCAATGTGCTATTTACAGGCTGTTCAAAAATTGGTATCAATTTATGATTTATGCCATCGCGGTTGTATACATTTTGTTGAATTATCACATAGCAAAACCACCTGCTTGAGCTGATAAAAGCTCTGGTAGGTGGTTTTGTTATCATCGATTCTCTTCCCGGTAAGCTTTTGGTGTCAGCTTATCTCTATCTGCCAACGCGTTCATCTGACAAATCTGTTCTGGAGATACACCACACCCTGTTATAGCTTGATTATACTCCTATCTTCATGTATTTCAATAGACTCGAGTGAAAATTCACCTTTCTTTCACCTCATGGTATGAAAAATCACTCCTCTTCCCTTCAATGGAGGCCATCTCAAAAAATCTGCTGTTTTTCCATTCTCCCCCACCTTTCCCTCAAAAATCCACACATTTCCCGCCCGTTTCGGCGCAACCTATGACTGCGGAGAAAACCCGCGAAAAGAAACGGAAAGGAAGAGAATCACTATGAAAAACAGCAACGAACTGAACGTTCCCCAGGCCCGGGAAGCTATGGACAAGTTCAAGATGCAGGCTGCTCAGGAAATGGGCGTCAACCTGAAGCAGGGCTACAATGGCGACCTCACCAGCCGCGAGGCCGGTTCCGTAGGCGGCCAGATGGTCAAGAAGATGTGGCCCATACGAAGTGCGAGTTATCCCCGTCCGGCTCGTACCGCCATTGGGCATGAAGTCAATGTGCGGTACATAGCTTCAATTACGATTTAGGAGGATTATGGACATGAAAATGCTGATTTCTTGTAGGTTTAACATGGATACCGCTTGCGTAGAATTGAAATTCTCCGACGGCAGCAGACTTGCAATTGATACCATCGCTGTGGAGAACGAGGTTGCCGACAGTACATATCAGCGGTCGGAGCTGGACTGGCTGATTTACAATGCACCGCTGGAATATGCGCAGCTGGTATTGGGCGGTGGATTAGAAGAGTATTTGAACGGCACGCCGGAGCATCGGTTGATGGACTAAAGCAAATAAATATGGCACAGCCCACCAGTCTGCAAGGATTGGTGGGCTGTATCTTTCAATATTATCTTACACACAGGATGTCACCCGTGCTTATTGGATACTCAAATTCCAGAGGATTCTAAGTATGCGACATTTTCCATTAGCTTTAGCCATGGAGTTATTATGATTTCCTCTGTCTGCGAAATGAATGGAAGAATGTCCATCATGCTCTTCGGCTTTCTTTCGCTCAGTTCCTGCATTGTTTCCAAGTCTGTAATAGCTGCATCCGCCCTCTTCAAATGTTCCAGGTAATCCAGCGGATAGTCTTTTATGATTCGGGCCGCCCTTGGAAGATCAACACACAGGCAGGCCATAAACCGAAAGAGCTTCCGCGTGTTCGCGCATATTTGGGCGATATTTTCTTTGGAAACATCCGAGTTGGTCACTACAGTTAAGCACAGTTTTTGGGTCTGCTGACAAATCTGATAATGTTCATTGAAAGATTCCCATTCTTCACGGCTTGCATTCATTTCATTATTGCGCAGATTTGCCAGTATATAAAATACAATCCCCGTAATGCACCCTGCACAGATGCTTGTCAGCAAGGCAGATACTGCAGGTAACGAGCAGAACAGGCAAATCGATAAAACTCCAGACACAATCGTAATAATAGAAATATAAAGGATCATGCGATAATGGGGATACCTTTTGCATTGTACACACGTATTCTTGATTTTGTCAGTTAGAAGATGCCGTTCTTTTTTTACCAAAGCTTTTTCCTCCTGCATTCTAATGAATCCACGCGAGGTGCTTTCTTCATCGCTTTACGATTCCAGCTGCTGCCCTCTGCCACGCCCGATTCTTCTGTAATCATCTCAGAGGGAAAGATAAATATTTTCCAGCTGTTCGCACAGCAGAAGATTATCGATGTCATCAGACATCGTCTCTCCCTGCCGGATTCCGTTTATGAACGATTGCATATCCGTCTTCAGCTGTTTCGGCAATGCGACCCGCTCCTTTGGCGGGACCAACATCAGAAGATGGTATACATCACGGTAGTGTTTTCGGATATGGCGGGTATTCCCTTCCTCACCACCTTTTTGGCGAGCGGATAGTTCGCACCAGGCTTTTGCTTTGAATGGAATCAGGTATTTCTCGTCCAGGACGCTAAGCCCATCGACAATTCTCCTGCCTTGCAGAAGGAACCGGTAGTAGTCGTCATTCAACAAAATGGCCGAGAGGCTGGAAACATCATCCGCAATGGGGACAGGTGTCAGATGCGTTTCCGGCAGGAGGGGAATGTCCGGCGTTCTGGAAAACAGTTCAATCATTTTAGGGTATGCCGCATCTGTTGGATTCCGAAATCGGTAAAATTGGCGCTGTGTTTCTCCGGTTTCAATTCCGTTGTAGTTTGCTTCCTTGATGAATTCCCAGAATGCCTGACCGAATTCTGTGCTGATGTTCTCAACAATCAGCACAACATCCAGGTCCTTCGTTGCACGGAAATTTTCACCGATTTCATCGAATAAAATCGAACAGGCAGTGCCGCCAATCAACACATAATTATCTGTATACTTTTGAAAAAAGTCCCTGAACTTATATAATCCTTGAATGTTTACCATAAGATTTCATTCACCAAACCTTCTATTTCTATTTGCACCCGCTCATCCTTGCTGTCTTTGAACTGGGCATAAAGGGAGCATACATCAACATAGTTTCCACTTGCCAGTATTTTCGGGTCATACCGAAAGATTTCTATAACACAATAATCCCTGTCAAATACGTCATACACATTGAGAATTTTTGCTTTTTCAATTTTTTGAAAGTCCTGTGCAGAGGCGGCATAAGAATGGATACTGGTCCCGTTCAGAAAAGAAAGCCGAAACAGCGCCAGATCTCCCGACATCAGGAATCCCGGATTGTCAAACTTCATTGCAACATAGTGGCGGGTTTTCACCGGATCAAACAAATACTGTTTTCCCTTTTCCCAAAATTCCCTTCCGCTGGAAATGGTGTACTGTTTTCTGGTGCTGCTGCCTTCTGTACGCAGTAGTTCACGGAAAGATAGTTCTTTCAAAGCTCGATTGACGGAAGCTACAGAATATGGGAGCCATTCGCTAAGTTGATGGGCATTTGTTTTTTTGATTTTATTTAGCAGCAAATAGATAAAAACCACTTGCGTTGCGACAGCAAACTGTTCCCCATATTCCTGAGCAACGGATTCGGTCTCCGTCAAATTCATTGCGCAATGCGGGATATATAGCTGTTTCTCCGGAACGAGAAAGGCGATTCCCGATTGCACCAGCGCATTTCTCTGGTTCAGCCGCAGATTCTCCAGCAGTAGAACCGGCGAAAGGTTTGTATACTTTTGAATTTGCTTCAGCTGCTTCTTTAGCGTCTCAATTCTTAAATCCATCGCGGTCTTGGGCTTAACCAATAGATACCGCTCTTCACCAATTTGCAGGGAAAACAGCTGATAGTTTTCGGTAAGATACAGCGGTAAGTTGTCGTATCTATTGTAGTTTTCCAAAAACAACTGAGGACCAAACATCGTCCGCAGGTAGCTGATCAACTGCTCCATTTTCGCTCACCTCTCTGCTAAATATTTTGCATCAGTATTATATCATTTATTATGAGATAATGCAATATTTATGATACAATTATTTTTAAGCTTTCGGCATAATCTATCCCCCCGGATAATGTTGCGAAAGAAACGGGAAAGGGATAGCAGGGGGTTACGGCCCAACATAGGGTAGAAATCCGGTACATGGCACAGCTAACAGTGTGAAATGCCCCCAGGAGGTGACGTGCAAATCATCTCCCGGGGGCTTCTTCTAGTGCTTTACGATTTCAGCTTATCATCATTGTAATCATTCTTCTCATTTCTTAATCACAATGTGAAAAGGAAATACTTGGGATGCCGCTTTTTGCCGCGTCAATTTCAATGCGGAAGCTTCCCGGATTGGACATGGTGATTGGTAGGCTTTCTTTCTCCCTTTATTTCACCGCAACATACCTTTGCTTACTTGATGTAGGCTTTTCCGGAATTGTCAGCTTTAGCCTTCCCTCACCCAGCAATGGCCTCAAATACCGTGCCGCAAAGCTTTTCACAGCTTATATCCGCAGTACTCTGCTATTCCTTTTTCTCCTGGGTACATTGCAAAAGGCAAATACAGTTTCTTTCACCTTGTCTTGTGGGGCAGTTTCATTTTCACAAGTTCCCCCAGCGCTCCATGTATTTCATGCGGTGAAATAGATCCGCAATAACCGGATTTCTCCAGGCGAATAAATCTTCAGCTAACTGCGGAACCTTTTTCTATTTTACGATTTCAGTCTATAGATTCGATTCCGATTTCCACCTTCCGTCGATACCGCTCCGTCCTCTACCATTTCACCAAGAAGCTGTCTGGCCCTTGCACTCTTTACTCCAAGCATCACAGAAATATCTGCACACTTTGCAAAAGCATGGTCTGTTAGATATTCCAATATTGCTGCCTTTTGACTTGCTGTTTTCACGTTTTTGATTTTATCGCCGTCATTTATCGCTGCTTTTTTATCGCCATTTTGAGCTTTTTCCAGCGATAACGATAATACGGTTCGATCCGGCTCTGTGGATTCCGCAATGACTGGTTCTTCCCACCCCTGCTCTCGCCAAACCCGGAAAATATTTGGGATGCCGCTGCCGGCGCGTTCACCAATATCGATCAGGTTAATTTGGAAAAGGCAATCATGGTTGTCCCCCTTTGGTCTTCCATAGGAAACTGTACTTTCTCCAAAATTGTTTTTCTAATTAACCATATCATACCATACAGAAGCATTCGTATGCAATGGATTTTTCAAATACAGCAAATTCGGTCAGCGTCGAAACGATTTTGTTTTGGGCCGACAGAGAAGCATTTTTCAAATGCGCAGTCAGAACAAAGTTCTGATCTTGGGGCTTGGGGAATTTGCTCCAACAAGCAAATTGCGTCCGGGCAGCACCTGGACACTGCTTGCCGGTAGGAATGCCCGGCAGATAATAAGTGCTCCATGGGGCTTCATAAGTAAAACATGGCATTCGCATCCAGCGTTTTTTTTCGTTCCTTCCAGTCCGGCATCAGCATAGAAAGAAAGTCGTAGAAGTTTTTGGAGTGATTTGGATGAATAAAATGACAAAACTCGTGCATTACGACATATTCAATACAGTTTCGGGGGGCTTCCAAGAGCCGTTTGTTCAGCGTAATGATCCCTTCCTTCGGCAAGCAAGACCCCCATCGTGTATCCATGCTTCGAATCCGCAGGGTAGGTGCTATGACTCCGTATTTTTGGAATACCGGGTAAATTGCGTTAACAATTTCTCTAAAAACAATTTTGCATTCCCGGTCAAAAAATCTCATAACCATCCGCTCTTTTTTGGAAAAATCCTGCGGATCTTTGACCTCAAGGAATAAGTAGACCCCATCCGAATACACCTGGTTCTTACTTGCCTGCAGCACTTTCAGGCGCAGGGCTCTGCCCTGAAGATAAAAGGTCTCACCGCTGACATATTGCTTTGGCTGTAGTTTATACTGTTCCTGCAACGCAAATTTCTTTTGTGCGTTTAGAATAAACGCCGCTTTGCTTACCAGAAACGCATCTATCTTTTCCGCCGGAACCGCCACATTGGCAGATACATATACGCTTCCGTTTTTTCGCACATGAAGGTTGATATTTTTGACATTTTTTCGTTCCAATGAATATCTCAGCGTTTTTTCGCCTATCTGGATTGCCCTGAAGGTAATATCTTCCGGCATGATTAAAACCTCCGCAGGGCAACGGTTTTCACATTCTCAATGACCTTATCGATCAAATCAAATGACAATACCAGTCCCCGGCTCTTTTCATACGCATAGAACAGATCGTCAATATCCTGGGAAATCCGATTGTGGATTGTCTGGTTATTGGTCCAGTCTACGCAGCTGTGCTTCGCAATAATCGCCGTAATTTCTTCAGCAATCTCTGCCGCAAAATCAGGGGTCATTCCCTCGACTTGCGCATCATCGAACAACGCCGTTATTACACCATAAAAAGCCTGCGCGTGAACATTGTGCTTAATCCGTTCCGGATAGCTGACAGAGCTCTTTCCGGAACGGTAATCTTCCAGAATGCTCCGCATCTTTGCCAAATACTCCGCCTCGCTGATAACCTTTTCCTTGTATTGATCCAGTGCATCCTTAATCCGCTTGGAGAAGCTATCATAATATGCAGGATTCTCCTCGTACTTTGCGCTGATGCTTTTCGACAGCCTACTGGTGATTGCATCCGCCTTCGCATGCAAAGAGCCCAATTCTTCCAATTCCTGTTCAAAATCATCCTTATTCAGAATGTCAACCGGACTGGTAATCTGCTTCAGACCGGCAACAGACAAATGCGTGTCCAAAAGGTTCTGCATCAGAGGCTCGTACTCACTGTTGTCGATGGCATCACAATAGCGAATTTTTACACTGCGCCGCACCTTGGAGAAAAACACAAAACAATCCTGGTACTTTTTGCGTTCTTCTCCGGGAAGCGCGGCATAGACCTGTTCTGAATTCAGCGCAAGGTTTAGTGCTCTGCCAAAAGCACACAGAAGGTTATAGAACTGTTCGCGCCTCTTTTCGTCTGCCAGAGCAACTTCCACTGCTTCTGCATCGTCCAGATTCTTAATATCTGTAAATATGTCTATGAGATTGGTATAGGCCGTTCTCAACTGTCCCAGCGCTTCCAGAACATCGATGACAACGCCCCTTAGGTCTCCACTCTCAAAGTTTTCCAGTCCGGCACCGCTGTACATATCCATAGCGGCATCCAATTTCTGAATCAAGCCGCGATAGTCCACAATCAGACCGTACTCTTTTCCATCGTGAAGCCGGTTGGTTCTGGCAATCGCCTGCAGCAGGCCATGCTCTTTGAGTTCCTTATCGATGTACAGCACCTGACAAATAGGCGCATCAAACCCGGTCAACAGCTTACTGCACACAATGAGAATATCAATCTCACCGTCGCAAAATTTGTTCTTCATGGCTTCTTCGTAAGTGTCAGCATCGCCATACTGTTTCATCATCTTTTCCCAGTATTCGATAACCTCATGATCGGTGCCTTCATCGATGTCATCCACACTTTCCCGCATGTCCGGAGGAGAAATGACAACCGCACAAGTCAGATCGTCAAACTGCTCAAAGCATTTCAGATAACGAATGGCATCCCGCTTATAGTTGGTAGCCAGCATGGCCTTGAAGCCTGTATCCTTGAAGCCAAGGATAAAATGATTGTTGATATCCAGCGCAATACGCTTGATTCTGGCATCTGTGGAAGTTAGCCTGCGGATACTGCTCCATTTCTGGCGCAAATCCTCTTTCTGCGGATCGGTCAATCGTTTCGTGGTCTGCCGGAACCACATATCGATATTTTCTTCATCTACCTTCTGTTCTACAAATCGTCCTTCATAAATCAGGGGAACAATCGCGCCATCTTCCACGCCGTCCTGAATAGTATATTTGTGGATGAGCTTGCCGAATTTGGTCAGAGTGTTCTTTTCCCGTTTCATAAGCGGTGTCCCCGTGAAGCCGATATAGCAGGCATTGGGGAATACGGTACGCATTTTGGCAGCCATGGAGCCGTAGTTGGAGCGATGGCTTTCGTCAATGAGAACGAATACGTCCCTGGAAGTATTTCTCGCCGCCAGGCGTTCTGCCGTGTTGAATTTATTGATGATGGTGGTAACCACATCCGCTTTCCCGTTCGTCACCAGTTCCACCAGATGCCGCCCGCTGGTTGCCCGGGCAGGATTCAGCCGGGTATGGGAAAAGGTTGCCGCGATCTGACCATCCAGCTCTTTTCGGTCTGTCACAATGACCACACGGGGATTACAATCAGCAAGCACCATCAGAATGTATTTGGCCAGCATCACCATGGTCAGGCTCTTGCCACTGCCCTGGGTGTGCCAAATCACGCCGCTCTGTCGGTTTCCACGGCTATCCTGCTGCGCAATGGTTTTCATAATCTCCCGAATGGCAAAATACTGTTGATAGCGGCAGATTTTCTTCACGTTGGCATCGAACAGAACAAAGTAACGAGTCAGCTCCATCAAGCGCTCCTGGCGAAACAGGGAGATGATATTCCGGTCTTGTTCCGTAGGGACTCTGTCTGCTACAAACTGTGCCAATCCGGGATCCAGGAATGCCGTGTCCTGCTCTTTCCATACGCTCCAGAACTTTTTGGGAGTACCTGCTGTAGCATATTTTACGGTATTTTTGTTGGTTGCCATAACGATTTGGGCATACTTGAACAGCTGGGGAATATAGTCCGCTTGCTGGTTGCGGATCATCTGCTCCACGGCCTGCTCCACGGGAATATGGGGTGCTTTGCACTCAATGACCGCAAAAGGGATGCCGTTGATAAACAGCACAATATCCGGGCGGGCATTGTGCTGCTTGTCCAGACTGTCCACCGCGAATTCTTCCGTCACGTGGAATAGGTTGTTCTCCAGGTGCTCCCAGTCAATGTATTTCAAATTAAAGCTGAGGGACTTTCCGTTACCCACAGTTTCCGGATAACTTTTGCCCAGCAGCAGGGCATCGTAGATCTTCTCGCTGGTGCGCACTAGCCCATCGGTCAATGGCTC
>OGJY01003887.1_pt1 | contig 11592 bp, 7 predicted proteins | sample 1572231 | NCBI WGS metagenome assembly OGJY01 (sample SAMEA2582121, study PRJEB24529) | metagenome | biome: Human gut stool | place: China | collected 2011
TTCGTGGGCGGCGCGATCTTCGGGGCATTCTACGCACCAATCGTGATCACCGGTATGCACCAAACCTTCATTGCGGTTGAAACACAATTATTAGCTGAAATGGCGAATACGGGCGGTACCTTCATTTTCCCAATCGCGGCAATGTCAAATATTGCACAAGGTGCAGCCTGTTTAGGTGTAGCTGTGGCATTAAAAGATCCTAAAGTACGCGGTTTAGCGGTACCATCGGGTATCTCTGCATTATTAGGGATTACTGAACCGGCAATGTTCGGGGTGAACTTACGTTATCGTCAAGCTTTCTTTGCGGCGATGATTGGTTCAGGTCTTGCAAGTGCCTTTATCGCGTTCTTCAATGTAAAAGCCATTGCATTAGGCGCAGCAGGTTTCTTAGGTATCCCGTCTATCAAACCAGATAGCCTTGCGATGTACAGCATTGGTATGGTGATTTCATTTGTGGTGGCATTCACACTTTCAGTCGTTTTCGTGAAACGCGCACAAGCAAAAGCATAATCGAAATAAAAAAGAAAAAGCACGAGTTTAACCTCGTGCTTTTTTGTTTGGAAAAATGCGTCTAAAAATGACCGCACTTTCAGTAAGAATTAGCCTTCTCGACAGTTTAACCAAGCTGTTCTCATGCCTTGATTGTTTTTGTAATACACCGAATTATGCTCACGCGCAATCAGATCCACATGGCTTCCATCAATCGGCTCATAAGAGCGATAAATCACTTCAAAGCGATTTCCACGTGCATTTAAGGTACGATTTTCCACATGATCAAACGGCACGGCTTTTCCACCGTCTAATTGGAAATAAATACCAAAGTTATCTTTCATGCGGCTTTCTCTTGAAAGCGGGAAGTAAGTGGTTAAATAAGAATTCGAACCTGTTTCTGAATTACGGCAAGAATAGTAATAACGCTTGTAATCTTTCGGATTGTTTAATTCCGCTTGGCTAATGTTATTTTTAAGGTATCGTGTTTTAACGGTTTTCTTTGGTTGTTGTGTTGTTGTACAAGCAAACAAACTTAGGAATGCAGCCGTCAGTAATGCTAATTTAAATTTATTCATCGATAAAGTTCCGAGAGTAGAGTGAATGAGAAAGGGTGTATGATAGCGGAAATTGGGTAATTGAGAAAGGATAAAGTGCGGTGAGTTTTTGAGGTGTTTTTATTGAAATTAGGAACATGCTGGGAAGCGCGAGCCATCGTGGGGAGGTTAAATTTTTTTATAAAATGGGTTTTCTATGTTTGAGAATAAATTACTTAAATATCCCCATCTTGCATTATCAACATCTTTAATAAAAGCTAGTAATCCTGAAAGATGATTATAAAATCCATATGGAGTATCAAATTTTTCATGTCTAGCAGTTTCAAGCAAGCCATACTTATTAGAAGCATATAAAAGACGTTCAATTCTCTTGTACGTTTCTTTGGGTATTCTTGGTACTTCTCCATCAACTAATAAGCCTAGTACTATTTTTCTAGCTCCTGGACCTATAATTCTAGTTTTCTTAGGATTTACCAAAAAATCATGTTGTCTAATAATCTGTATAATATTTTTGTGTATATTGAATCTTTCATTTTTTGTATAAGATTTTTTATATGAAGACAACGTAATATCATCTGCATATCTTGTATAAATAAGCCCATGCTCATTAGCAAATTTAGATAATGACTCGTCTAGGTTAAATGCAACTAAATTGCTCAACATTGGACTGGTTGGTGCTCCTTGAGGTAACACTCCTTGTTGGTTATCAGCATAAAATTTATAACTACCTAAATTAAGATAATTACATTGTTGATGTATATAGCACAGTAGATGTTTAGGTAAGCAAGTTGTTGTGCATATTCTTGCTAATTCAAAAGCTAAAAGTGAGCGATATCCATGTTTGTAGAATATATCATATATATTTTTTTCATTAATAGTGTAAAAAAAGTCTTTTAAATCATATTGAAATAACCAACGTGCACCACAATGCTTTGAAGCGCAAGCTTTAATACCTCGGTTAGTGTAAAATGCAAACGATGCTGGGTGAGGTTGGATTTTTTGCAATATTTTAGTATTTATAAATTGCTGGACCTGAAATAATTCCTTTGTGACTTGATGAATATATCGCCACCCTCCAGAACGTTTTCTTATAGAAAACATCCGATAATTTGCTAATTCCCTACGCCGCATAATTGTTTTTCTTAACATAAGGTAGTCAGTATGAGTAATTTTTGATAAATGGCGTAATGTGAAAATTACAGGTAGATTTTTGTTCTGTAGATTTTGACAATATTTAAGTAGATTTTGAGCTGCGATCTCGCCAAGTTTAGGATATGCATATTTTGATAGCTGGTGTACTGACCAAGTTTCCATTTACTTACCTTTTGGGGTTCCCCAAGGGGGAACCATCAATATCAATCCTATCCCAAGTCTTCGTAGGAAATAGTTAGGATTGATATTGAAGGGCAGTCTAACTGCCTTTACATTAGATTTATCCAGAGATGCCTATCCAACATCCCCACCTATGAAACTAAAAGTTTCGTAGATTCCTCAACCTCAATATTAGAGATATAGAGACTCATAATATTGATTGATGGCTAAATAGTTATTAACCAGCACACCATGAATTAGGAATATACATGCTATAGTCCCATGATTGCAAGCTAATAATGTTTTTTTGATGAAAAATATCTAATCCTCTGGAGGTTAAACGAGAATGTTCATTGATTAACCCCGTCATTTTCAAATGCTCTAATAAATTTTTAGCATATTGAGTATCCGTATTAAGTCTTTGAGCGAGACTAGTTGGGTTTCTTATTCCTTTCTTAATTAACATAATAGCATTCAATAATTCATTACTTAATTTAGATGTAGTAATAATTTTATCGTTGTTGTTTTCTAGTAATTCTATAAGCCATGTAGGAACTGTTCTATTAGGCATTAGTGGTTCCCATTTAGATTTTGATTTTTTAGCCCATATTATTCCAGGTGTGTTATTAGGCACGCTATGATAGAAAATAAGATTTGAAAAAACATCTCCATATCCTAATCGTTTTTTAGGTGGTATTTGTTTTTGCGCTTGGCAAAATTCAATTAACGGTTCATAATTTTCTCCCCAACGAGATTTTATCCAATTCTGATGATAAACTAACTCACTGTGAAATTTAATTTTTGATGATTTTCTAATTTTTTGTTTAGCGTTATCCTTTCCTCTAATGTTCGTAATGATCTTCTTTTCAGCTTCGTGAAAACGAGAAAAGCTAACAATATGAATATTTATCCAACCCAAATTCCACCAACTTAAAAATGTTGGATGTTTTAGCATTGAGTTTATAAACTTAGATATACGCTCTCCACTTCCTATTGAATCATCAATTAGAATATATTGTCTAACTTTGTTACTTTTAAGCTTGTCTAATGACGGGTGATCTAATAAACGATCTTTATTAGCTCGCACTAAATTTGCAATCAGAGAATAGACAAGATCTTCACTTCCTTGTGATTCTCCAGGTCGGTAAATAACTTGTTTGTCGTTCCCCCAATAAGAAGGATAATTTCCCGATTGACTTAACTTTCTAACAGAATACAAAGCAAAAACAAATTGTTTATCTATAATAGATAATATTGTTTTATTTAACCATTCTGAGTATTTGTCCCTAGAGATAAATTTCAAACGGCTCAATAATAGCTTTGCAAAAGTTTGATCATTAATAGAGAATTGAGAAAGCCAATTTTGTATTTCAACTGAGGAATCTATTTTAGATGGTGATAAACTTTTAAATAATGATTCATTGTTAGTCATAATTATATCGTTTCTCTATCATAATCACTTCATCGCCACACCTAACCATTTCATCATCTCTCTCTCATCCCAACCTTTACGTTTGGCATAATCTTGAGCTTGGTCTTCATCAATGCGACCTAAAGTGAAATAGTTACTTGCAGGGTGGGTGAAGTACCAACCGCAGACGGAAGCTGCCGGCCACATTGCATAGCTTTCGGTGAGTTTCATGCCGATGCGTTGTTCGACTTCTAATAAATCCCAAATCAAGGCTTTTTCAGTATGTTCTGGGCAGCTTGGATAGCCCGGTGCCGGACGGATGCCAACATAGTTTTCATTGATTAAGCCTTGGTTGTCGAATTCTTCTTGCGTGTAGCCCCAAATGCGGGTGCGTAGCTCAAAGTGCAGGTATTCTGCCATGGCTTCGGCGAGGCGGTCGCCTACGGCTTGTAGCAAGATGGCGTTGTAGTCATCACCTGCGGCTTTATAGCCTTCCACTAATTCCATTTCTTCAATACCCGCACAGACGGCGAACATCCCCATCCAGTCTTTTTTGCCGCTTTCGCGATCGGCAATAAAGTCGCTTAAGGCAAAGTTAAACGGACTTTTGCTGTTTTTGCCCCGTTCCGTTTGTTGGCGTAAGCCATAAGCAGTGCCGATTGGTTGAGATCGTTCTTCATCAGCGAAAAGCACCACATCATCGCCTACACGTTCCGCAGGGAATATGCCTAAAATACCGCTAGGGTTGAGTTTGTGGTTTTGTTCTAATTCATCTAATACCACTTGCGCATCGTTCCACACTTTACGTGCTTCTTCACCGCCTTCAGGATAGTCGAAGGCATCAGGATAGCCACCCATTAAGCCCCAAATACGGAAGAATGGCGACCAGTCGATAAATTTACGTAATGTGGCAATCGGTACGTTTTTAAATTCCACAATGCCCGTTTGGTTTGGTTTTGGTGGCACGTAATCAGCCCATTCACCACTAAAGCCATCAAAGCGGTTTGCGCGAGCTTCTTCAATGCTAAGCTGTTTACGCAGTGGTTTACGGTTTGAGAAAGATTGTTGAATTTTCTCGTAATCTTTCTTGAATTGTTCCCACAATGCCGCACGGCTTTCGGGGTTCATCAATGTCGCACACACAGTCACCGCACGCGATGCATTCGAGGTATAGAATACGCCGTGTTCTTTATATTTTGGATAAAGTTTAATGGCTGTATGTTCTTTAGAGGTGGTTGCACCGCCAATCATCACAGGCAGATTTAAGCCTAAGCGAGTCATTTCACCTAAGAAGTATTCCATTTCATCTAAAGAAGGGGTAATTAAACCACTTAAGGCGATGATGTCCGCTTTTTCATCAATAGCAGTTTGAATGATTTTGTCCGCAGGCACCATCACGCCCAAGTCAATCACTTCAAAGTTATTACATTGCATCACCACGCTTACGATGTTTTTACCGATATCGTGCACGTCGCCTTTTACAGTCGCAATCACCACTTTACCGTTGCTTGAACCTTTTTGTTTAGTGGCGTTGATAAACGGCTCTAAATACGCCACGGATTGTTTCATTACGCGTGCAGATTTCACTACTTGCGGCAGGAACATTTTACCGTCACCGAATAAATCGCCGACTACGTCCATGCCCGCCATTAACGGGCCTTCAATCACATCTAATGGGCTTGGTAATGTTTGGCGGGCTTCTTCAGTATCTTCCACAATGTAAGTAGTAATCCCTTTCACAAGCGCGTGTTTTAAACGTTCTTCCACTGGCCAAGTGCGCCATTCAGCCACAGAATCAGCCGCACTTTCATCGTTGCCTTGATTGCGATATTTTTCTGCAATATCGAGTAGTTTTTCGGTGGCATCTGGGGTGCGGTTTAATACTGCATCTTCCACAATTTCACGTAATTCAGGATCGAGATCGTCATAAATTGCCAGTTGTCCTGCATTCACAATCCCCATATCCATGCCTTGTTTGATGGCGTGATAAAGGAAGACGGCGTGAATGGCTTCACGCATCACATTATTACCACGGAATGAGAAAGACACATTCGACACCCCGCCTGAGATTTTCGCATGCGGTAGCGCACGTTTAATCCGACCTGTGGCATTGATGAAATCTACACCGTAGTTGTTGTGTTCTTCAATCCCCGTACCGATGGCAAAAATATTCGGGTCGAAAATAATGTCTTCTGGCGGGAAGCCTACTTGGTTGACCAAAATGTCATAAGCACGGCTACAAATTTCAACTTTGCGATCTTCGGTGTCGGCTTGTCCCACTTCATCAAACGCCATCACCACCACAGCTGCACCGTATTTACGCACCAGTTTAGCGTGTTCAATAAAGATTTCTTCGCCTTCTTTTAAAGAGATGGAGTTCACAATTGGTTTACCTTGTACCGACTGCAAACCTGCCTCAATCACTTCCCATTTAGACGAGTCGATCATCACTGGCACTTTTGCCGCATCAGGTTCGGTCGCCATAATATTGAGGAAACGGGTCATGCATTTTTTGCTGTCTAATAAGGCTTCGTCCATATTGATGTCGATCACTTGTGCACCGTTTTCCACTTGGTCGATAGCAATTTCAATGGCTTCGGCAAATTTATCTTCTTTAATTAAGCGTTTGAATTTTGCCGAACCTGTCACGTTATTACGTTCACCTACGTTCACGAATAGGCTTTCATCATCAATATTGAGTGGTTCTAAGCCTGATAAACGCATGGCGGTTTTAATTTCAGGTAATTTACGCGGCGCAATACCTTGCATTGCATCGGCAAAGGCTTTGATGTGTTCTGGCGTCGTACCACAACAACCACCGACAATGTTCACAAAGCCACTTTCAGCCCATTCTTTAAGGTGTGCAGCCATCTCTTCAGCACCTAAATCATAGCCACCAAAGGCATTTGGTAAGCCTGCATTTGGGTGGACGGAAACATAGGTTTCGCTGATTTTAGATAGTTGTTCAACATACTGGCGAAGTTCTTTCGGGCCTAGAGCACAGTTCAAACCAAACGTTAGTGGTTTAGCGTGACGAAGCGAGTTGTAGAACGCTTCGGTGGTTTGCCCAGAAAGGGTACGGCCGGAAGCATCGGTAATGGTGCCGGAAATCATAATCGGCAATTCCACACCTAATTCTTCAAATACGGTTTCAATGGCGAAAATAGCGGCTTTTGCGTTTAACGTGTCGAAAATGGTTTCGATCATGATTAAATCAGCACCACCTTCAATTAAGCCTTTGGTTGCTTGGGCATAGGCATCGACCAATTCCATAAACGTCACATTACGGAAACCCGGGTCATTTACATCAGGAGAAATAGAGGCGGTACGGTTGGTTGGCCCTAACACGCCCGCAACAAAGCGAGGTTTTTCTGGTGTGCTGTATTTATCTGCGGCTAAACGCGCTAATTTTGCCCCTGCAAAATTCAGTTCGTAGGCAATAGACTGTAAATCATAATCCGCTTGCGCAATGGTGGTAGAACTGAAAGTATTGGTTTCAATAATATCGGCGCCCGCTTGTAAGTATTTCTCATGAATCGCAGAAATTAGCAGCGGTTGGGTTAAGGTGAGCAAGTCATTATTGCCACGTAAATCAACCGCACTTTCTTTAAAACGCTCGCCTCTAAAATCAGTCTCGGTGAGTTTATATTTTTGGATCATCGTCCCCATCGCACCATCTAAAATAAGGATGCGTTCAGCGAGGGATTTTTTCAGTAATTCGGTTTGATTATGTGACATAGACAGCTCTTTTTAAAATCAATCAATATTGGTCGGAATAATAGGGATAAGCATGGATACTGTCAAATAAAAGGGGAAAAAGTGCGGTAAAAAATGGAATATTTTCAAAAAGAAAGGCGGACAAATTGTCCGCCGAATGGTTAGCAATATTTGCTGTCCGAGTAAAAAAACAGATTAACGTAAAAATGCCGGAATATTTTTTTCGTATTCACTGATGGCATCTTCGTGTTGTAACGTCAAACCGATGTTATCCAAGCCGTTTAATAAACAATGACGGCGGAATTCATCCAGTTCAAAGTGATAGACTTTGTCACCTACAGTGACGGTCATCGCTTCCAAATCCACATGGATTTGTTTGCCTTCATTTGCCCACACCCATTGGAAGATTTCTTCTACTTCTTCTTCGCTTAAACGAATCGGTAACATGTGGTTATTTAAGCTGTTGTTGTAGAAAATATCCGCAAAACTTGGTGCAATCATCACTTTGAAACCGTAATCGGCTAATGCCCAAGGTGCATGTTCACGAGAAGAACCACAACCAAGATTTTTACGTGCTAATAAAATGGTCGCGCCTTGATATTGTGGATAATTCAGCACGAAATCTGGATTTGGTTTAGTGCCTTCTACATCCAAATAACGCCATTCATGGAATAAGTGTTTGCCGAAACCTACGCGGGTAATGGCTTGTAAAAATTGTTTTGGAATAATCGCATCCGTGTCCACGTTTGCCGCATCCAATGGCACTACTAAGCCTGAAAGTTGTTTAAATCCTGCCATTTTCTGCTCCTTAGTTTAATGTGACGTCACGAATATCAACGAATTTACCGAACATTCCCGCTGCGGCAGCCATAGCTGGGCTCACTAAGTGAGTGCGTCCATTACGGCCTTGGCGACCTTCAAAGTTACGGTTTGAAGTGGAAGCACAACGTTCCCATTCGCCTAAACGGTCATCGTTCATCCCTAAGCACATTGAGCAGCCCGGATTACGCCATTCAGCCCCCGCTTCGATAAAGATTTTATCCAAGCCTTCTTTTTCTGCTTGTTCTTTCACTAAACCAGAACCAGGTACCACTAAAATACGTTTTACGTTATCGGCTTTTTTGCGACCTTTCATCACAGCCGCTGCCGCACGTAAATCTTCGATACGAGCATTAGTACAAGAACCGATAAATACTTGATCTACATGGATATCTTTTAAATCAGTGTTAGCGTCTAAGCCAATATAATTCAATGCTTTTTCTGCTGAAGCACGAGTTACGGGATCGGTCATTTCTGCTGGGTTTGGCACTGGCTGATCGATACCGATTACTTGGCCTGGGTTTGTTCCCCAAGTCACCTGTGGTGCAATGTCTTTGGCCTCTAATGTGATAACCGTGTCAAATTTCGCATCATCATCGGATTTTAAGGTTTTCCAATAAGCAACTGCATCATCCCAATCTTTACCTTTCGGTGCATGTGGACGACCTTTTAAGTATTCGAAAGTCGTTTCATCTGGTGCGATTAAGCCGGCTTTTGCGCCCATTTCAATCGCCATATTACAAACGGTCATACGGCCTTCCATGGAAAGATCACGAATGGCTTCGCCACAGAATTCCACCACATGGCCTGTACCGCCTGCCATGGTGGTTTTACCGATAATGGCAAGAATAATATCTTTTGCGGTAATGCCTGGTGCTACTTTGCCACGCACTTCAATTTTCATATTTTTTGCGCGAGCTTGTTTTAAGGTTTGTGTGGCTAATACGTGTTCTACTTCAGATGTACCAATACCAAATGCCAAAGCACCGAATGCACCATGAGTGGCAGTATGGGAGTCACCACAAACGATAGTCATGCCCGGTAAGGTTAAGCCTTGTTCAGGCCCCATGACATGCACGATACCTTGTTCTTTGGTGGTCATATCGAACAATTGAATACCGGTCGCTTTTGTGTTTTTTGCGAGCTCCAATACTTGAATTTTCGCTTGGCCTTCAAGTTTGTTCACATCACGTACTTGAGTAGAAATACTGTGATCCATGGTACCGAAAGTTTTGCTTACTTGGCGCACTTGACGGCCTGCCACACGTAAACCATCAAAGGCTTGTGGACTGGTCACTTCATGGATTAAATGACGGTTAATATACAAAATCGGCGTTTCGCCTTCAGCTTCGTACACCACGTGGGCATCGAATAATTTTTCGTAAAGAGTTTTTGCCATAATTTTTCTCAATTCGTTAGAGTAGCAAGTGCGGTCAAATTTTAGGGTGTTTTTAAACCGCACTTTAATTGTTTTTATTAGATTGCGTTAGCGATTAACGTACCCATTTCCGCAGTTGAAACAGGTGCAGAATCATCGGCTAAATCACCCGTACGGTGACCATTTGCTAAGACTTTTTGCACGGCATTTTCAATCGCATCTGCGGCATCATTTAAGTTGAAGCTGTAACGCAACATCATCGCTGCAGAAAGAATTTGTGCGATTGGGTTAGCAATGCCTTTGCCTGCGATATCTGGAGCCGAACCGCCAGCCGGTTCATATAAACCGAAACCTTCTTCGTTTAAGCTAGCAGATGGCAACATCCCCATAGAACCTGTGATCATCGCCGCTTCATCAGAAATAATATCACCGAAAATGTTAGAGCAGAGGAGTACATCGAAAGATTCAGGCGCTTTGATTAACTGCATGGTCGCATTGTCGATATAAATATGATCTAAGGTGACTTCAGGGTAATCTTTTGCCACTTCAGTCACAGTTTCACGCCATAAGATTGAAGCTTGTAATACGTTCGCTTTATCCACAGAAGTCACATGTTTACGACGTTTCATTGCCGCATCAAAAGCCGCACGTGCAATGCGTTCGATTTCATATTTGTAATAAACTTCAGTATCGAATGCTTTGGTTTGTGCACCTTCACCTTCACGGCCTTTAGGCTGACCGAAATAAATCCCGCCTGTTAATTCACGCACAACCACCATATCAAATCCTTTCGCTGCAATATCTGCACGTAATGGACAGAATTTTTCTAAACCTTTATAAAGGGTAGCAGGACGAAGATTGCAAAATAATTTGAAATGTTTACGCAATGGTAATAATGCACCGCGTTCCGGTTGTTGATCCGGAGGTAAATTTGTCCATTTTGGACCACCTACAGAGCCAAACAAAATCGCATCAGCCTCATCACAGCCTTTTAAGGTTTCAGCGGGTAATGGGCAACCGCAGTGATCAATTGCAGCTCCACCCACATAAAACTCATTGAAGTTAAGTTTGAATCCGAATTTTTCTTGGACTTTGTTTAATACTTTAATGGCTTCAGCCATCACTTCTGGACCAATACCGTCTCCCGGTAGAACAGCGATGTTGTATGATTGCATATTGTTTTTCCTATTTCAGTCACACCAAAGTGCGGTTAATTTTCTTCATATTTTCACCCCTCTTTGCTAAAGAGGGGAACTCGATAGATTAATGATGTTTATGATTCTTAATATCTGCAACTTTATGTGCACGATAAATGGCATTAATTGCATGAACTAAAGCAAGTGCGGAAGATTCAACGATGTCTGTCGCTAAGCCAACGCCATGGAATTTACGGCCTTCGTGTTCAATCACGATATCCACCTGACCTAACGCTTCAGCACCTTCGCCTTTTGCAGTTAAGTTATAGTGGGACATTTTGATATCTAAGCCGGTTAAATTCAAGATCGCATTGTAAACGGCATCAACCGGACCATTGCCACCGATAGAAGAGGTACTTAATTTTTTACCATCCAATTCTACTTGAACAAAGGCAGTTGCTGGGTATTCTTTAGTGGAGTGTGCAGAAAGTTTATCTAACACTAAACGATCTTCATCACCTTGTTGCATGTCGATAAACGCCAACGCTTCCAAGTCATAATCGAACACTTGGCCTTTTTTATCCGCCAATTTTAAGAAGGCTTCATACAATTTGTCTAAATCGTAATCTTGTTCAGTGTAACCCATATCCGCCATGTGGCCTTTTACCGCTGCGCGACCAGAACGGGCGGTTAAGTTCAATTTCTCTTTCTTCAAGCCAATAGTTTCTGGTGACATGATTTCGTAGGTATTTTGGTTTTTTAACATACCATCTT
>OGJY01003905.1_pt1 | contig 11546 bp, 11 predicted proteins | sample 1572231 | NCBI WGS metagenome assembly OGJY01 (sample SAMEA2582121, study PRJEB24529) | metagenome | biome: Human gut stool | place: China | collected 2011
GAAAACAGGAAATACTGTTCGGGCTGAAGCTGGAACATGATCTGGCAGTGTAAGCAGTGAATAAATGATTGAAAAGTACATTTTGAAGAAGTTCTGTGGTTTACGCCATGGTTCGGGCGAAAGTGGATTATAGCTGAGTTGGACAAGCGTTTTTGTCCATACTGCCGGGGAGAAATTCCCGGATGGCGAAGCTTACTCTGAATGGAGAAAAGATTTATGTGGTATGTAATACAGACAGAGACTGGGAGAGAGGAAGAGATTCTCCGGCTGATGCGCCGATCTCTGGATAAAAAGCTGTGCAGCAGATACATGATTTTAAAAGCGGAGTGGCCGAAGCGTTCCGGCGGACAGTGGGCGCTTCTGCGAAAAGTTATGTTTCCAGGATATATTTTTGTGGAGACAGAAGAAGCAGAAGAGTTGTTTTTTCAGCTGAAGCAGGTTCCAAAGCTGACAAAAATTCTTGGAAACGGGAAGTTTGAGTTTGTCCCTCTGGCTAAAGAAGAGATACTGTTTCTGAAGAAGATTTCAGGAAACACAGAACAGAAAATTCAAATGTTAAGAGGGGATGGGCAAGAAGAATCCGAGAACAGAGAAAAGGATTGCTTTGTTGTCCGCCCAAGTGAAATTGCAGTGAATCAAGACGGAACAATTGATGTAATAAGAGGGCCTTTGAAGGCCTTTGAGAAGGAAATTCTCAGAATCAATCTTCATAAACGGTACGCGGTCGTACAGGTGAAAATGCTGGGAGAAAAGACAGTGTTGTTTGGGATCGTGATGGAGAAGGATGGGGAGAGAAGAAGTTAAAAAAGTAAAGGAAATGAGTAAAAGCAGTATGAAAAACAGAAAAGGATATGAAAAATGGAAAAGGCTGTCAGATATCATTCTGTCAGCATTGGGGCTGATTGTGCTGTCGCCCCTTTTTTTATTGCTGATTTTGTGGATTAAGGTAGATTCCAAAGGCCCTGTCTTCTTTAAACAGAAACGGGTAGGAATTCATAAAACATATTTTGATATTTTGAAATTCAGGACAATGCGAACAGATACGCCAAAGGATATGCCGACTCATATGCTGACAAATCCGGAGCAGTACATAACAAAAGCAGGAGCGTTTCTTCGGAAAACGTCACTAAAGAATAACGGTATAATGAGACAAACTGAAAAAGTATTGTTTGTGTATTAAAAATATAGATTTGAAAGACTTTTAGTAGATATTTACAAAGAATCATTATAAGAATAGCGTTTTTAGAAATAGAAGAGGTAATAGAAATGTTCAAACGTAAGGATATAAAGCCATTTGACCAGAAAGTTTGGTTATCGAGTCCGACAATGCACAATGGAGCTGAACTTAAGTATATGTTAGAAGCATATGAAACTAATTGGATGAGTACTGTCGGGGCAAACATCAATGAGGTAGAAAGAATAGCAGCGAAAAAAGCAGGTGTAAAATATGCAGTAGCTCTTTCTTGTTGTACCGCAGCTTTACATCTTTGTGTGAAATTTGCTGGTGAGAAACTTTATGGTAAGCCACCGATTAATCAAGGAACATTATTTCAGAAAAAAGTTTTTTGTAGTGATATGACTTTTGATGCAACTTTGAATCCTGTTGTATACGAGGGTGGTATTCCTATTTTCATTGATACGGATCCTGATTCGTGGAATATGGATCCGATAGCTCTGGAAAAAGCGTTTGCAATGTATCCGGATGTCAAACTGGTGGTTTGTGCAGAGTTATATGGTTTTTCAGGAGATATACGACAGATAAAAGAAATCTGTGAAAAGCATGGCGCACTTCTTATCGAAGATGCTGCAGAAGCAATGGGGGCAACTTGGGAAGGAAAACCGTGTGGATCTTTTGGTGACTATGCAGCAGTAAGTTATAATGGCAACAAAATTATTACCGGTTCATCAGGTGGCTGTCTGCTTACAAACGATTTAGAGGTTGCAAATAAAGCACGTAAATGGAGTACACAGGCAAGAGAAAATGCAGCCTGGTATCAACATGAAGAAGTCGGATATAATTATCGAATGTCTAACGTAATTGCTGGTATTATTCGGGGGCAGTATGACTATTTAGAAGAGCACATAGCTCAAAAAAAAGATATTTACAATAGATATAAAGAAGGGCTTAAAGATTTTCCGATAGAAATGAACCCAATTGTGGAAGGATGTGAGCCCAACTATTGGTTATCTGCTTTTACTGTTGCTCCAGAGTATATGTGTAAGCAAGTAAGAGGTGAGTGTGATGTACTGTATATTCCTGAAAAAGGAAAAACCTGTCCTACTGAAATATTAGAGGCTATTAGCAGCATTAATGCAGAAGGAAGACCTATCTGGAAGCCAATGCATATGCAACCAATGTATAGAATGAACGAATGTATTGGAAGAAACGGAACAATGAGAGCAAGAACAAATGCTTACATTGCAGGTGGGGGCACTGATGTTGGAGCAGATATTTTTCAGAGAGGGGTTTGTCTGCCAAGCGATAATAAAATGTCTTTAGAACAGATAGAAAGAATAATTGAAGTTATCAAAGCTTGTTTTGAATAAAAGGATTGTAGTGTATGGATAGAAAACAAGGGGTTTATGAAAAGTATATTAAGCGTTTGGCAGATATAGCTTTTGCTTTAGCTGTGTTGATTTTATTCTGGTGGCTTTACTTGATAGTTGCTGTTTTAGTGAGAATTAATTTGGGAAGTCCTGTTATTTTTAAACAGCTACGTGTTGGTAAAAACGAAAAAAAATTTTATATGTATAAGTTCCGTAGTATGACGGATGCTCGTGATGAAAATGGAGATCTTTTATCAGATGATGTTCGGTTAACAAAATTTGGAAGAGCTTTACGTGCTATCAGTATAGATGAGTTTCCTGAGTTCTTTAATATCTTGAAGGGTGATATGTCTGTTATTGGGCCAAGACCCCTTCTTGTCAGATATCTAGATAGATATAATGAAGAGCAACATCATAGACATGATGTTCGACCAGGGCTTACTGGTTATGCTCAGACACATGGTAGAAACGGTGTATCTTGGGAAGATAAATTTGCGATGGATGTTTGGTACACAAAACATATCACTCTTATTGGCGATATAAAGATCGCTTTAGATACAGTAATGACTGTTGTAAAAAGAGAAGGGATTAGTTCCAAAACATCTACAACGATGGAAGAATTTTATGGAACGCCAGAAGATGTAGTTTCTACATGGAAAGCACCTAAATAGTGGAGAAAATTTGGTATGAAGGAAATTCGTATTCTAATCACAGGAGTCGGAAGAAGAGTTGAACTTATGCAAGCCTTTCGTCAGGCTGCTCTAAAATTAAATATAAATCTAAAATTATATGGTGCCGATATGGTGGGTACTGCACCAGCATTAGCTTATTGTGACTATACAAGAAAAGTAGGCGCTATGAATGATCCTCAGTATATACAGCAGTTAATTGATATTTGTGTTGCAGATAAAATTGTTCTTGTTATGCCTACAATCGATACAGATCTTCTTGTACTTTCACAGAATGTGGAAAGGTTTGAGAAAATAGGAGTCAAGGTTTTGATAAGTAATCCAGATAAGATCTTGATCTGCCGTGATAAGAACAATACAGGTGAGTTTTTTGTTTCCTGTGGACTTAAAGCCCCAGAAACATATAATAGCTATAAAAAATATTCAGGAATATATCCTTGCTTTATTAAACCAAAAGATGGAAGTAGTTCTATCAATGCTTTTAAGGTTGAGAATGAAGAAGAACTTGCTGTTTATGCTGGACAAGTGGATGACTACATTATTCAACCGTTTGTTTCTGGAAGAGAATTTACAATTGATATTTTTTGTGATTTTGATGGAAATCCAATTTTTATTACTCCGCGTGAACGTGTTCAGGTTAGAGCTGGAGAAGTCTTGAAGACTATGATTTACATGGATGAAAAAATGATTGAAGAGGCAAAAATTCTCTGCAAGGAATTCAGACCATGCGGTCCCATGACTGTGCAGCTTATTCAAGACGTGAATACAGGAGATAATTACTATATTGAAATTAACCCGCGTTATGGCGGTGGAGTTCCTCTTAGTATGAAATCAGGAGCGAGAAGTGCAGAAGCATTGCTGAAACTTCTACTTGGTGAAAAAGTATCGTATCAGGAAAATGCAAGTTGTGATGGTGCAGTTTATAGTCGTTTTGACCAAAGCGTTTGCATTTGCGAAGGCACTGATACACAGCCAATTAAGGGTGTTGTTTTTGATCTAGATGATACCTTATACAGCGAAAAACAGTATGTAAGAAGTGGCTATAAAAAAATTGGAGAGTTTCTTGACAAGGATGATGCTGCCGAAAAATTGTGGAAGTATTTTAAAGCAGGAAAGCCCGCTATTGATGCTTATCTTGAAGAAATTGGTGCTACAGATAAGAAAGATGAGTGTCTTACTGTTTATAGAAATCAAATACCAGAAATAACTCTATATGATAGTGCCAAGAAACTGATTTCAAATTTGAAAACTAATGGTATCAAAGTTGGCATTATTACAGATGGTAGACCAGAAGGACAGAGAAATAAACTGAAAGCTTTAGGCCTCTATGAGTTGGTTGATGATGTTATAATTACTGATGAACTTGGTGGTATTCAGTTTAGAAAGCCAAATGATATCTCCTTTCGCATTATCCAGAATCGATGGAGAGTTCCATTTGAACAGATAATTTATGTCGGAGATAATCCTAATAAAGATTTTCAGTCACCTAAGCAGCTTGGTATGAGATGGAAATATTTTAAAAATGCGGATGGGCTGTATTCTGTGGATGATTCAGAAGCTAAAAATATGATTACGGATTTACTTCAGCTTATCTAAAGAAACTGTATTAAAAATTTGTTGTATAGAAGAAAGAGAACTAATTCAAATAATTAAACTTTATATCCGTAAAATTGAAAGAAGAAATAAATTATTTGAGAATAAATATAAATAGAGGACAAATAATGTGCGGTATAAAAATAGCGTATCTGCTTGTTATACATAAATGTCCAGAACAGGCAAATTTATTTATTAATCAATTATTGAATTATGGAGACTGTGATATTTATGTTCATGTAGATAAAAAGAATCCGGAACTTTTTAACAAGATAATTGAGTCTCCACGAGTAATTAAGTGTAGTATTTATGATGTTCGGTGGGGAAGTTTTGAAATTGTTAAAGCGGCGATTGAATTAATGAGAATGACAAAAAACTCTGGAAAAAAGTATACACATATGTATTTTGGATCAGGACAAGATTTACTAATAAAACAAGGTTTATATGAATTTTTAGCAAATCATTCACAACAGATATTTTTGAGAATAACGGGTAAAGTTAAAGATACAAATCGTGCATCTGCGAGATATAGGATTTGTTGGCCACATAGATTAATGATACGTAATGATTTACATTTATACCGTTTTATTCGAATTTCTATGCAAATTCTTTGTCGATTTGGATTTGTTATTAATAAAAATAGAAAAACACTTAAAAGAAAAGTTGATTTTTATGAAGGAAGAACATGGTTTATTGCGCCTATACATGTGCTAGAATATATAGTTGACTACATAGAACAAAATCCAGACTATGTTGCTTATTGGGAAGATAGTTTAGCATCAGATTTGATGTTCTTTCAAACAATTATTATGAATTCACAATATTCCAATAATGTGGAAGATGAGCTAATGTATGTGAATTTTGGAAAGACATTTGCAACTATGAATCATCCGGTGACTATCGATTTAACAATTGCAAAGCAGATCCAGAATGATAGATTTTTTTTTGCTAGAAAATTTGAAATAGAGGAAAAAGAAGCAATTGAATTTTTTATAAAAAAGCTGGAGAAAAAAGATAAATATGATTGTTAAAAAAAATCAAATCTTGATATGGATTTTTTTGCTGTCTACCTGTATGAATGGGATTCTATGGGAAGTTATCGGGTGGATGGTGCTGTTGCTTATATTGATTAGCGATAAAGGAATACACAATTTTCGGGTATTGAGTCGGAATGAAATAAAGGTATTGTTTATATTTTTTTTTGTTATTGCATATGTAGTAATGCAAGTGACTTTATTGCACCTAAATAGTGCTGAAACGATAAGATTATATGGAATAACAAAAACGGTAATTGCTTTTTTGATTATTTATTTTTTTCTGAATCACTATATACGCAATAATGATATTGTAAGCGAAATATTGCCATTAATATTGATTTTGAATTTAACATATATATTTTATTTGATAACTGGATATGAGACACTCAATTTAATTGGTGGTTCAAGAAATTACTTAGGAGTAATAAATATATTATTTATTCCATACATATTGAAATTTATTCCTCCGCGAAAAAAAATAACAAAGATAGTATGGACAATACTGATTATCCTAATGGCATTGTTTCTAGGATCTAGAACAACATTAGCTTTGACTGTTGCTACATTTTTATTGACTGGTTTGTTAGAAAATGGACTGAGGACAAAGATCAAGGTTTTGTTGCTTTCATTATTGTGCCTTATATTAGTTTATACTATGCTTCCATTTCTTGGAAAAAGTACAAATTTTGTTAGGGCTTTTAGTGTTTTTATGTCTATCAAAGATCAGGCAAGAATTGATCTGGCTGATTCGATGTGGAAGCAATTTGATAGTTATTGTAATTTGCAACAATTAATAGGAAATGGTAATAATCTAATTATTTGGCGTGAAGCACCACCACATAACTTTATTTATGAATTACTCCTCTGTTATGGGACGATAGGTACATTTTTTTTTATTTTTGGAGTTGTTATTACAATTTTAATAATAACTACATCGAATTCTTTAAATAAAAAATATTGCCTTTTGATTATAGGAATGGCGTTAATAGTTGGATTAGTACAGCCTTTTATTACATCAGGATATTTATTCCAATGCTTAGTTGGAATTGTGACGTTGGGACTTTTTTATAAAGATAATTCTATTAGATGGAGTTCATAGATATTATTATGTGTAGAAAGATGTATTTTATTGTATTAACTACATATCAATTATTTATATCTGATGTGTATGCAAAATATTTAAAAAAAGAGTATCCAAATTCAATCATAAAGATTTTCGCAGTTGGTTTAAATATTGACTGGTTTTCAAATGACTATGAATATATTTCTATTCCATTTTTAAACGGTAATAAAAAGGACCGAATTCTTCAACGCTTAGTTTGGGCAGGAAGGTTGTTCTTTACTACACCAATATATTCATATTTTAAGTGTTTATCATACTGTAATTTGTTTGTATTTAATGATAATGAGCCAATTACAAATCGCATTATACGTGAAGCAACCAGGGATAGAAGTAACAAGATAATAATAATTGAAGAAGGAATTGGAATTTATGAGAAAACGAAATGTAAAAAGTTAAACTTAAAACAGAATTTAAGATTACTATTAACATGGATGTTAGGTTCACCGATGCAATATAAAGCAGTAGGTGAAAATGATTTTATATCGTATGCCATAGTTGGAGAAGTTGAACTTTATGAACAGTTAGATAAAGCACAGAATCAGATTGTAATTAGACAAAATAAAATTGCTATATATTCACAAGCAGCTCAATTTCTTAATAGACTTGGCATATCTTGTAATGATTATTCAGATTATCCGGTTGTATATATAGGCCAGCCTATTAACGAGTATGGTGAAATGGTTGATAGGGAAAAAGAGTATATAAGTAGTTTGATTAACAACTTTGGAAAAATTTTGATAAAACCACATCCGAGAGATTTAAAAGGTAAATATGACGATTTAATTAAAGAACACAAGAATTGTAAGGTGCTGGAAGATGAACTATCCATACTTCCTTTTGAAAGCTTAATAGGGGCACTAAGTGTTGAGGTAGTAATATCAATTAATTCATCAGCAGGAATAAATATTGCTAAAACATTTCCTGATATTAAATGTGTTTTTACATATGATATGAGTGAAGCAAAAAAATGTATAGAACTGCTGAATAATGGATATGTTGAAATGAACAAAAAATTGTTTACGAGTCCATATGATAATGTTTTAATTCCAAAATCAATAGAAGAATTAAATGATGCAATGTCTATTATAAAGAAAAATAATTATAAGAAGAGACAACTAGAAATTAATTACGAATTAACTGAGATGAAAAAAATTGTGGAGATTACTAACATTAAATGATTAAAGGGAAAAAAATTAAGAATCAAAATATTACAACAATAATAAATGTTCTCAGTACAGTAATTTTACAAGGCCTGGCATTTTTTTCATCACCATATTTTTCACAAGTCCTTGGTGTTGAAAATTTTGGTATTGTTTCAGTTTATGTTACGTGGGTTCAAGTCGTTGCTATTGTTTTTGGGCTTAGAATTAATGGCGCATTGATAATGGGACAAAACGAATATTCAGATAAAGAACAGCCGGAATTTCAATCATCAGTGTTATTTTTGGCAATTATCTCATTTTTTGCTTTTTCAATAATAACATTTTTGATAAACTTTTTGGTTCTTCATAAAAGTACGTTGATGTTATTGATGATCTGTATGCATGGATTCGGACAATTTATGATATTTTTTGCTAATAGCAAGTTTACTAATGAATTTCGAGCTGATTTCAACTTTTATTTGTCACTATTTATTTCAATAAGCACGATTGCTTTATCTGCTGTGCTAATAGCATATAGTGATTCAGAGTTAAATTATTGGGGAAGAATTTTTGGTGAGGCAATACCATATTTTGGTGTTGGGGTCTTGATTGCAAGTGTATTTCTTTTTCGAGGAAAGAAATTTTATAACAGAAAGTATTGGAGGTTCTGCATTCCATTAGTTATTCCTATGATATTTCATGGACTTGCAGGGATTATTCTTAATCAATCTGACAGAATAATGCTAGATATACTGACATCCTCAGCCACAGTTGGAATATACAGTTTGGCATATACTTTTAGTAATGTAATTTTTGTTTGTTGGTCTGCTTTAAACAATAGTTGGGTTCCTTTTTATTATGAGTATATGCGTAATGGGGACTTAGATACAATAAACAAAAAGGCTCAAAATTATATGGAATTATTTAGCGTGCTTTGTTGCGGATTTGTGTTATTAGCACCAGAAGTATATTATCTATTTGCTGGTGATGAATTTTGGAATGGAGTAAAAATGATTCCTATTTTTACAGTGAGTACTTTTTTTGTGTTTTTATATAGTTTTCCTATTAATTATGAGATTTTTCATAAAAAAACAAAATCTATTGCAAATGCAAGTATCATTAGTGCAGTTGTAAATATAATTTTAAATCTGATATTAATAAAAGAATATGGTGCATACGGTGCTGCAATTGCAACACTTTTGTGCTATTTATTACAGCTATTGCTACATCATATGAAAGCTTTTTCTATTTCTAAGGAAAAAATGGACTACACATTTAAATTGCAAGGGTTTATTCCATATGTAGTAATAGTTTGTCTTACTAGCACTTTAGTAATGCTTAATATCACTATAGGAATTCGCTGGTTTATTGCGCTAATTATAGGCGTATATGAATTATTGAGGATAGTAAAAAGAAAGGGAATATTTTAATGTTAACAGAATTAAAACAAACAATAAAGAATAAAGAAAATACTAATGAGAAAATGTTATAAATTTTGTTCGGTTTTTTCTGAAGGGGGGATTAGAATAAAAGATACTAAATTTAAAGAGCGTGTGTATGTAGCGCATCATGCTAGGGTACAGTTGGTAGGTAATGACAAAATAAGAAAAATAGGTATTGGAAAATATACAAGTTTATCATGGAAGTGTACAATTGGTGCGCCTGTACACCCTTTTTCAACAATTACAAACTGTACATTAATGTATAAAAAATATAAAGTTGTTCATATAGAGGATAGTTTATCTCAAAAGAGAACTATGGTTGGGAATGATGCTTGGACTGGCTGCGTAGTGACTGCAATAGATGGAGTACATATTGGTAACGGAGCTATTACGGGTGTGGGTTCTGTAGTAACAGAATGTATTCCTGATTATCAGATATGGGCAGAAATTTCTGCGAAAAAATAAAAGATAGATTCGATAATGAAATTGTTAGAGAATGACAAGGACTTAAATGGTGGGATGGAGAAATAGAAGAGTTAAGGTATAATGTTGATTTATTTAAGTAACAATTGAAGCTAGAGGTTCTAAAACAGTAAATACATCTCACAAAAATTATTCGAAAGGAATCAAATAATATGAAAGTTCTATTCTTGCATGGGGCTATTAAGAATGCTGGAGACTTTTTGATAGCACATCGTTCTCAGCTACTGATTAAAAAAATAATTCCTGAAATTGAGATTATTCCTGTTTGGGAAGGTGAAAAGACAAGTACAATAGAGGAAATTATTCAAAAGGTAGATGGGATTATATTTGGAGGTGGTCCCTTTTTTACTTCCAATATATATCCAGGAGATATTCCATTTGTGTCAGATATTAATGATTTAAAAGTACCTATGATTAACATAGGAGGAGGTTGGTTTGGATTTAATGACGATGCGGAGACAATCAGAGATTATCAGATGAATGATTCGAGCATGGAATTATTGAGAAAAATAGAAGCTTCATCGAAGGTCTTGAGTTGCAGAGACTGGCATACGGAAAATATGTTAAAGCTGAAGGGATTTAAGGCTGAAATGCATGGCTGTCCAGCATGGTATGATGCTGAGTATATGGATATGAGTTCACTTCGAACAACAAAAGAAATACAAAACATTTGTATATCAGATCCCGCAAATATAAAGAACTCTGAAGCAGCAAGAGTTGTTGTACGTATCATAAAAAATAAATTCCCTGATGCAAAGATTAAATATATTTTCCATCGTGGAACTTGGGAAAAAGAAGATGGGAAGATTGGATTACAACGAAAAGCTGGAATAGAAAAAACTTTGCTTGAGAATCACATAGAGTGGGTAGATATTTCAGGAGGATATGAAGGGTTTAAGATTTATGATACATGTGATTTACATATTGGATTTAGAGTTCACGCACATATATACAATTTAAGTCACAGGAATAGAAGTATTCTTATTGAAGAAGATGGTCGAGGATCTGGAGTAAATCAGGCCTTAGGATTAAACAGTATTTATGCGTATAATAAGAAACGCATTATTAAACCTGTTATGATCCGGAAAATTTGTAATAGATTATTTACTAATATAAATCCTTATTTAGAACAAGATCTGACTCTCCAATTGGAGAGAATGGAAAATAATAACTATTTAGAGTATGAAACAGCATTTAGTAGAATGCAGTTTTATTATAAAAAAATGTGTTCACATATCAAACAAATAGAAGGATGGAAAAACTAATGAATATTGTAGCAATTATTCCAGCTCGTGCTGGATCTAAAGCAATACCAAATAAAAATATTCGTAGTATTAATGGTCATCCAATGATTTATTATGCCATTAATAATGCAATACAATCAAAATATATTACAGATATTATAGTATCTACTGATTCTGAAGAAGTTAGAATTATTGCTAACCAAATGGGGGTAACATGTCATTGGAGGCGGCCTGAACTGTGTGAAG
>OGJY01003907.1_pt1 | contig 11541 bp, 8 predicted proteins | sample 1572231 | NCBI WGS metagenome assembly OGJY01 (sample SAMEA2582121, study PRJEB24529) | metagenome | biome: Human gut stool | place: China | collected 2011
TGTTATTCTCACAGATATATACATAATCTGCATCCTCTGGAATATCAAGATCTGAACAATCTGGTATGTATGAATATGTCTTATCCTCTGAGGAAGCTACAGCAACAGCCTCACCATAGATTTTAGCTTCATTAAATGCTTTCTTAGCCCACTGGCCAGTGATAATATAAGCTGCTTTTTTGTTCTTCATAAGGTTCATTGGAACTTCTGCGAAGAACTGCGATGCACCACCCTGAAGGAATAATACCTTATAATTGTCAGGTATATTCATAAGCTCTCTTAAGTCTTTTTCAGCTTCTTTGATGATGTTATCGTAAACCTTGGAACGATGGCTCATCTCCATAACCGACTGACCAGAACCCTGGTAATCTAACATCTCATCTGCTGCTTCCCTTAATACTTCTTCGGGTAATACTGCTGGACCTGCACTAAAGTTATAAACTCTTGCCACTTTCTCTTCCTCCTGATTCATTTCAATAATTAATCATAAACCTTTAATCATAAGTAAATATATTCAAAATAACTTAATATATTAAAAATTTATTAACATTTATTCTATTCCTGCTAAATCGCTCTGTCAAGTTAATATTTTATCATAATAAAGTATTTGCTGTACTTTTTTTAATACCAAAAGGCTGATGCTTAATTAGCACTCTCCTTTTTATTAAGATCATCTCTGTCAAATGCTTCTGATATAGGTGCTCCAGGTGCAACCATAGGGAATACCTTATCATCTTTGCATATATCACATTCAATGACGCAAGGTATATTAAGCTCGATAGCTTCTTTAAGAGCCTTCTCAAAGCTTTCTATATCTGCTACGCGGTATGCCTTAGCTCCCATACCTTCTGATACCTTAACAAAATCAACCTGATCGTTAAGTACTGTTGCAGAATAACGCTGTCCATAGAAAAGATCCTGCCACTGGCGTACCATACCAAGAACGTGATTATTAAATACAACTTCAATTATTGGAATATTGTAACGTGTAGCTGTTGCAATCTCATTCATATTCATACGGAAACAGCCATCTCCTGCTATATTAATAACAACCTTATCACGACAGCCAACCTTAGCACCTATGCTTGCACCAAGTCCATATCCCATTGTTCCAAGTCCACCTGATGTAAGAAGTGTTCTTGGACTTTTGAACTTATAATGCTGTGCAGCCCACATCTGGTGCTGTCCTACATCTGTAGATATAATTGCATCTCCGTTAGTAATCTCATATATCTTTTCCATAATATATGGTCCATTAAGAACATCTTTTCTGTACTTCATAGGGAACTTTTCTTCATAATCTTTGATATGTTCCATCCATTCTTTATGCTCTGACTGCTCAAGCTTAGCATTAACTCTCTTTAGTATCTCAGCCGCATCACCTATTACAGAAGCATCAGTATGTATATTCTTATTAACTTCAGCCGCATCTACATCAAACTGAAGAATTTTTGCATTCTTTGCAAACTTTCTGGTATTTCCTGTAACTCGGTCAGAAAATCTTGCACCGATTGTAATAAGAAGGTCACATTCTGACACACCAAAGTTAGATGTCTTAGTTCCGTGCATACCAAGCATACCTGTATAATGAGGATCTGAACCATCAAATGCACCTTTACCCATAAGTGTATCGCATACAGGTGCATCTATCTTTTTAACGAATTTTCTTAATTCATCCGAAGCTTCTGATGCAATAACTCCGCCGCCAACAAATACATATGGCTTCTTAGCAGCTTTAATCATAGCAACTGCATTTTCTACATCTTCTTCTGTGATTGTATCTGTAACTCTCTCAATTGGCTTAGGAGTTTCTTTAATGTAATCACACTCATTAGCTGTTGCATCTTTAGTTATATCAACAAGAACAGGACCCGGACGTCCTTCCTTAGCTATCTTAAAGGCTCTTCTTAATGTAGCAGCAAGATCCTTTACATCTTTTACAATAAAGCTGTGCTTAGTAATCGGCATAACTATTCCAGCTATATCTACTTCCTGAAAACTATCTCTTCCAAGGAGTGGAAGTGTAACATTACATGTAATGGCAACGATTGGAATTGAATCCATCATAGCTGTTGCAATACCTGTTACAAGATTAGTGGCACCAGGTCCTGATGTCGCAAAACATACACCAACCTTTCCTGTTGCTCTCGCATATCCGTCTGCGGCGTGAGATGCACCCTGTTCGTGAGATGTAAGGATATGTGTTATCTCATCTGAGTGCTTATATAACGCATCGTAGACGTTAAGAATGGCTCCACCTGGGTATCCAAATACAGTATCTACGCCCTGTTCTTTTAAACATTCAACTATAATCTCTGAACCATTTAATATCATTAGTCTGTCTTCCTTTCATTATATTTATCATTCTATTTTATCCAAATATACTTATTATGCCTCTGGTGTCTTTAAAACAGCACCTCTGTTACCTGATGTAACCATTGAAGCATATCTCTTAAGATATCCTGTTGTTACCTTAGGTTCTCTTGGCTGCCATTTTGCTTTTCTTGCAGCAAGTTCTTCATCAGAAACTTTAAGTTCAAGCTTTAAGCCTGGAATATCAATGCTTATGATATCGCCTTCCTCTACTAAAGCAATAGGACCGCCTACTGCTGCTTCTGGTGAAACGTGTCCGATAGAAGCACCACGGCTTGCACCTGAGAAACGTCCATCTGTAATAAGTGCAACTGATGAACCAAGTCCCATACCAGCAATAGCTGATGTTGGGTTAAGCATTTCTCTCATACCAGGGCCACCCTTAGGACCTTCATATCTGATAACAACAACATCACCAGGTACAATCTTTCCGCCCTTTATAGCTGCAATAGCATCTTCTTCACAGTCAAATACTCTTGCTGGGCCTTCGTGTACAAGCATTTCATCAACTACTGCTGAACGCTTAACAACCGAACCATCTGGTGCAAGATTTCCAGAAAGAACTGCAAGACCTCCTGTCTTACTATATGGCTTATCAACTGGTCTTATGACTTCTTCATCTTTGTTATAAGCTGTAGCAATACACTCACCGATTGTCTTTCCTGATACTGTCATACAATCTGTATTAAGAAGTCCAATATCAGCAAGCTCCTTCATAACTGCATATACACCACCGGCTTCATTAAGATCTTCCATATATGTAGGACCTGCTGGTGCAAGGTGGCAGAGGTTAGGTGTCTTTTCGCTTATTGGATTAGCGAACTTAATATCAAAATCAAAACCAATCTCGTGTGCAATAGCTGGAAGATGTAACATACTATTTGTTGAACAGCCAAGTGCCATATCAACAGTAAGTGCATTCATAATAGAATCCTTTGTGATAATATCTCTTGCTGTAATACCCTTATTAACCATATCCATAACAGCCATACCAGCGTGCTTAGCAAGCTTAATTCTCTCTGAATATACGGCTGGGATTGTTCCATTCCCACGAAGTCCCATACCAAGAGCTTCTGTAAGACAGTTCATAGAGTTAGCTGTATACATACCTGAGCAAGAACCACAAGTAGGACATACCTTTTCCTCAAATTCAAGAACATCTTCTTCTGTCATTGTTCCAGCCGCATATGAACCAACTGCCTCAAACATAGATGAAAGACTTCTCTTCTTACCCTTTACGTGACCTGCAAGCATAGGACCACCTGATACAAATACTGTAGGAAGGTTAAGTCTTGCTGCTGCCATAAGAAGTCCTGGAACGTTCTTATCACAGTTAGGTACCATAACAAGTCCGTCAAACTGATGTGCAATAGCCATACATTCTGTAGAGTCAGCTATTAAATCTCTTGTTACTAAAGAGTACTTCATACCAACGTGTCCCATAGCAATACCATCACACACAGCGATAGCTGGGAATACTACTGGAACACCACCAGCTTCTGCTACTCCTAGCTTAACTGCATTAACAATCTTATCAATATTCATATGACCTGGTACAATTTCATTATATGAACTTACAATACCAATCATAGGTTTCTTCATCTCTTCTGCTGTGAAGCCAAGTGCATTAAAAAGGCTTCGTGCAGGTGCCTGCTGCATACCGCTTCTTGCGTTATCACTTACCATAACTATTCTCCTTGTAAATCTAATTCTTTAAGTTAAAATGTTCTCTTAGCCCACATATTTACATAAAACGTATAACTTATTCCACTATTTGTTAAGCCTTCATACATTATACTGCTTCACTAATTATCCAGTTTTTATACATTATGCTGCCAGGGAACATTTATCATTACTGTCTATACTTTATTTATACTCTCTGTGCTATAAGGTCACCAATCTTGTCTGTTCCAACCTTTGTGCAGCCTTCTGAATAAATATCTGTAGTTCTGTAGCCTTCCTTAAGGACTGCTGCAACTGCTGCCTCAATGGCATCTGCTTCCTTATCAAGGTCAAGTGAATATCTTAACATCATAGCTGCTGAAAGGATAGTTGCTATAGGGTTAGCTATATTCTTTCCTGCTATATCTGGTGCTGAACCATGGCTTGGCTCATATAAGCCTAACTTAGTCTTACCAAGGCTTGCTGATGATAACATACCGATAGAACCTGTTATCATACTTGCTTCATCTGAAAGAATGTCACCGAACATATTCTCTGTAAGAATTACATCAAACTGTCCCGGATTCATAACAAGCTGCATAGCACAGTTATCTACAAGCATATCCTCTAATTCAACTTCTGGATAATCTTTAGCAACTTCGTGTACAATCTTTCTCCAAAGTCTTGAAGAATCAAGTACATTCGCCTTATCTACACTTGTTACTTTCTTTCTTCTCTTCATAGCAATTTCAAAACCCTTGATTGCTATTCTTCTAATCTCTTCTTCATTATATGTAAGAGTATCTATGGCAGTCATAAGTCCATCAACTTCTTCTGTGTGTCTTTTACCAAAATAAAGACCGCCAGTAAGCTCTCTCATAATAACCATATCGAAGCCATCGCCGATTATCTCTTCCTTAAGAGGGCAGGCTGTCTTTAACTCATTGTATAAATATGCAGGACGAATATTAGCAAATAACTCCAAATCCTTACGAATTTTTAATAATCCTGCCTCTGGTCTTAGGTTAGGAGCAACATCATACCATCTTGAGTTACCCACGTTGCCACCAACAGCACCAAGAAGCACTGCATCTGAAGCCTTAGCAATTGCTACTGCCTCATCTGTAAGAGGTACTCCACACTCATCAATAGAGCAGCCTCCCATTAAAATCTTCGTATAATCGAACTTATGTCCATATTTGTCAGCCACTGCATTTAACACTTTAACTGCTTCTGCGACTATCTCTGGTCCGATTCCATCACCGGGAATTAAAGTTATTTTACAATCCATAACGTATCCTGCCTTTCCTTCTTGTACTAACGCCCTACTTAAGTTTATTAACCCACTTTCAGACTATTGGTTAATATATTACTCCATAATAGTGCAATTTTCAAGTATTTGTACAATATCAGCAGTACCAAAACACACATTTTTATTAAAATAGTAAAAGCTAATTTTCGCATCGTATTCGGTCGTCTGCACCAACCTATATATTCGTGCGAGTGTGTATTATCGTCACATAATATTTTTTGTATAACAGAGAATCCTATCAGAATTTCCTATTACACAAAAAGCTTCCAGTACCATTTACCGGCACTGGAAGCTAAATCTTTTAATTCTGATTTATTATTCTCTCTGATTATTCTTCTGATGAAGCTGGCTTTTCTACCTGAGCAATTGCTTTCTTCTGCATTGTTATACGGCAGTTCTTATTGTTACCAAATTCAACGATAACATCATCTTCTGTTATATCAAGAATAACACCATAGAAACCACTTGTTGTAAGAACATAATCACCTATCTCCATAGAGTCCATAAGCTGCTGCTGTTCTTTCTGCTGTTTCTTCTGTGGCTTAATTGCGAAAAAGTACATTAATGCACCAAGTGCAACTACATATACTACAATAATACCAAGCTGTCCCATATATATTCCTCCTAATTACTTGCCTTCATATAGGCTCAATATTGTTATAATACCTTAATTATGGTCATATGTCCATTGTTTAATGATAAATTTATAGCATTTTTATGATTTTAAATATTTATGCACTGCCATTAATTACTTCTTATCATAAGTCTTAAGCAGATATAATCTTTCATCCTTAAAGCTCTTATAATTTCCTGCATCAATAGCCCCCCTTATATCTTCCATAAGGTGATTATAAAAGTAAAGGTTATGAAGCACACAAAGTCTCATTCCAAGCATTTCCTTAGCCTTAAGCAAATGTCTTATATATGCTCTGGAATAATTCCTGCAGGCTGGACACTGGCAGCCCTCCTCAATAGGTGCTGTATCTTTTTCATACTTTGCATTAAAAAGATTAATCTTTCCAAACTTTGTATACACATGTCCGTGACGTCCATTTCTTGATGGATATACACAGTCAAAGAAATCAATACCCCTGTCAACCGACTCTAAGATATTAGCTGGTGTACCAACTCCCATAAGATAAGTTGGCTTGTTCTGTGGAAGGTATGGAACAACCTCGTCCAGAACGTGATACATTTCTTCGTGTGTCTCACCAACCGCAAGACCGCCAACTGCGTATCCGTCAAGATCAAGCTCTGATATGCGCTTTGCGTGGTCAATTCTTATATCATCATAAATTGCCCCCTGATTAATACCGAATAACATCTGACTCTTATTTATAGTATCTTCAAGTGAATTAAGACGATTCATCTCCTTCTTACAACGCTCAAGCCATCTTATAGTTCTCTCAACTGAATTAATAATATACTTTCTATCAGCCTTAGCAGGCGCACACTCGTCAAATGCCATTGCTATAGTCGAACCCAGATTAGACTGAATCTGCATACTTTCCTCTGGCCCCATAAATATCTTATGTCCATCTATATGTGACTGGAAAGTTACTCCTTCTTCCTTAATCTTACGAAGTCCCGCAAGTGAGAACACCTGAAATCCGCCCGAATCTGTAAGAATAGGCTTATTCCAGTTCATAAACTTGTGAAGACCTCCAAGCTCTTTTATAAGCTTATCACCCGGTCTTACATGGAGGTGGTAAGTATTGGATAACTCTATCTGTGTTCCTATTTCCTGTAAATCTGTTGTAGCAACTGCACCCTTAATAGCAGCCACTGTACCAACATTCATAAATACAGGTGTCTGCACAGTTCCATGAACTGTTGTAAATTCAGCTCTTTTTGCTCTTCCATCTGTCTTTAATATCTTGTACATATTCTCTCTTTCCTTATATATAATCTTAAATTAATTGCCCTTAAATATACAACCTATATTTCTCAACAAATATATATAATCTGCATCTCTTAATAAAATGCAATCTATATATCTAACAAATATATAACTCTTAATCACTCTGTTCTATAATAAATAATTCCTGATTAATCTCTCTTATAAAACTCTGTTATCCTGTCAATTCTTGATGTCATATTGGCAAATATCATATCCACAAGAGTAACTGCTGTCATCGCCTCGACAACAACTACAGCTCTTGGAACTATCATTGGGTCGTGTCTTCCCTTTATTGATACCTCTATATCTTCGCCAGATTTGCTGACCGTCTCTTGAGTTCTTGCTATTGAAGGTGTAGGCTTGACTGCCGCTCTTATGATTATATCAGAGCCATCGCTCATACCACCAAGCACACCACCACTGTGATTGGTCTTTTTGACAATCCTTCCATCTTTAATAGTAAAGCTGTCATTATTCGTACTTCCTGTACTGTCTGCTGCTGCAAATCCATCACCAATTTCAAAGCCTTTTACAGCACCAATGGACATTATAGCCTTTGCAAGATTAGCATCCAGCTTCTCAAATACAGGGTCTCCAACACCAGCCATCATACCAGTTACAACACACTCAATTATTCCACCCATTGAATCCTGCTCTTTCAGCTTCTCATCTGCGTACTTCTCAACCTGCATAGCAGCATTACTGTCTGGCATATTAAATGCGTTATTATCACGTTCTTTCAAATCAAAATTATTATAGTCTATATTAATTCCGCCAATTCTTGATGAATATGCGCATACATTTATTCCAAGCTCCTCTAATATCTTAACAGCTATCGCACCTGCAGCAACCCTGCCTATAGTCTCTCTTCCAGAACTTCGTCCGCCACCTCTGTAATCCCTGAAACCATATTTTTCATCAAATGTATAATCTGCATGTCCAGGTCTGTAATAGCCTGCTATCTCAGAATAATCTGCTGAACGCTGTGTTTTATTATATACTACCATAGAAATCGGTGTTCCTGTCGTATTTCCTTCAAATACACCTGACAAAATACTTACTTTATCATCTTCTTTCCTAGGTGTAGTATACTTTGACTGTCCTGGTTTTCTTCTGTTAAGAAACTTCTGTATATCTTCTTCACAAAGAGAAATTCCCGCAGGACAGCCATCAACAACAACTCCGAGTCCCTCTCCGTGAGATTCACCCCAAGTCATAAATTTAAAAATATTACCATATGTCGAACCTGCTGCCACTTATCTGCCTCCTATTCTGTATACATCTATATAAAAAACTGATATTATCTATAAAATAACACTCTATAGATAATATCAGATTTCCATTAATTATTCAAAACATTTTCAAGATTAATTCTAAGCTCATCTAACTGATGTGCTAAATCTGCATTCATCTTCTCAGGCTTACACTTGACAACAATTCTTTTCAACTGGTTCATAGCTTCCTTTACAGCCTTCTTCTTAGCTTTATCCCATACCTTTTTATTCTGGCTGTATTCGCCCTCAGCTCTCTTTAAAGTATTCTCAGCTTCAATATGCGAATTCCAGTATTCCTCATTCTTCTTATCCTGCTCGCCATACACTTCCGCTTCCCACTTAGCTCTCTCAATCTCTTCCTCTGACATATTAGAGCTTGAAGTTATCGTAATAGACTGCTCTCTTCCAGTTCCAAGGTCTTTAGCTGATACATTCACAATTCCATTTGCATCAATATCAAATGTCACCTCAATCTGTGGCACACCTGCCATAGCTCTCTTTATTCCATTAAGCTTGAAATTACCCAAAAGCTTATTATCCCTTGTAAATCTTCTCTCACCCTGAAATACCTTAATATCTACTGATGTCTGGAAATTACCAGCCGTAGTAAATATCTGGCTGTGTCTTGTAGGTATTGTAGTATTACGCTCTATAAGTCTGCTTGCAATTCCTCCAACAGTCTCTATTGACAAAGACAAAGGTGTTACGTCCATAAGTATAATCTCTGATGCCGCTGAGCCTGGCATAAGCTGGTTGCCAAGCTTACCACCCTGAACCGCCGCACCGAGAGCTACACACTCATCAGGATTAAGATTTCTTGATGGTTCTTTTCCCATAATCTGCCTTACCTTATCCTGAACCGCCGGAATCCTTGTTGAACCTCCAACAAGAAGCACCATTCCTATATCATTCTTATTAAGTCCTGCATCATGGAGAGCATTTTCAACAGGAATAACTGTCTTATCAACCAGATCAGCCGTCAGCTCATTAAACTGCTGTCTTGAAATATTCATATCCATATGATGTGGTCCATCTTTAGCCATCGCAATAAATGGGAGATTAATATTGGCATTAAATGCAGATGACAATTCTTTCTTGGCTTTCTCAGCCTCTTCTCTTAATCTCTGCATAGCTGAAGCATCTTTAGACAGATTAATTCCATCAGTCTCTTTAAAGCGTTCAACAAGATAATTAACAAGCCTTGCATCAAAATCATCTCCACCAAGATGATTATCACCTGACGTTGCAAGCACTTCAATAACATTATCCCCTATATCAATAACCGAAACGTCAAAAGTTCCTCCGCCAAGATCATAAACAAGTATCTTCTGAGGATTGCCATTATCAAGCCCATAAGCAAGTGCCGCACTTGTTGGTTCATTAATGATTCTAAGGACATTAAGTCCTGCTATCTTGCCCGCATCCTTAGTAGCCTGTCTCTGTGCATCATTAAAGTAAGCAGGTACAGTAATTACAGCATCTGTCACTTCCTCGCCAAGAAATCCCTCTGCATCTTTCTTTAACTTCATCAGAATATATGCTGAAATCTCCTGCGGTGTATATGACTTTCCATCAATCTTCTTCTTATAATCTGTACCCATATATCTTTTGATAGAGAAAATGGTTCTATCTGAATTAACTGATGCTTGTCTTCTAGCTGTATCTCCAACAAGACGTTCTTTGTTCTTGGTAAATGCAACAACTGATGGTGTAGTTCTATAGCCCTCACTATTAGTTATAACTGTCGGTGTATCACCTTCTATCACCGCCACGCAGCTATTAGTTGTTCCCAAATCAATTCCGATTACCTTACTCATAATTCCTCCATCACTCATAGATTATCAATAAATCACAATACAATTCCATTAATGATATAAGTGTATCACATTTATTTGGAATTACCATTAATAAAACCGGAATTAATTAAAAAAATTATATAAACTTATTTACTTATATTCCATACTCTTATCTGTAACTATGATTAATAAATCTCACAGTTATAAATATATCCGCAGTCGCAGCTTACAACAAACCTCTCACCTCTAAGTGTATTTGTAATTCTAGGCATTGTTCCACATTTGGGACATCTAACTTTAATTTCCCTGTTTTGCATCATTTCTCTTTCTGCTTGTCTTGCTAATATAATCGCCTCTTCCTGTATCATACAACCACTCCCCTACATTTATAAAACAATTGCTTTTTACCATTCAAAATAACATACTCCTAAAACTACGCACCGCCTAACCCTGTAAATACTTCTTTTTTGTTACCATTCAAAATAACATACTCCTAAAACCGATTACAAACCCAGAGGGCTTTACAGCAGGTTTTGTTACCATTCAAAATAACATACTCCTAAAACTATAAATCACATTGACGCAAATGATACATAGTTTTGTTACCATTCAAAATAACATACTCCTAAAACACACCAGTCTGTTTCATTTGCAATTTTTTCGTTTTGTTACCATTCAAAATAACATACTCCTAAAACGCGTATCCGTCCATTCCGTTAGATGTTTCAGTTTTGTTACCATTCAAAATAACATACTCCTAAAACACTAAGTCGCTCAAATATTCTCAAAAATAAGTTTTGTTACCATTCAAAATAACATACTCCTAAAACCTCAAATAGAGTTTTTCAGGTGCTAGCGGCACACCCGTATTTTGAATAGTAACATTTTTATTTATTATACAACACTATTTCGTCATAATCACTATCAATATACAATATTTTTTCATTTTCAATCGGTTCCTTTTCTTCGCCTGTTTCTATAAGCAATATATTAACCTTTTTGTACATAGCATATTTGTATATCTCATTTAATTCATCATCACTCAGATATAATTTTAGATTAACAAATACTAATAATTTAGCGACAGAAAGATATTCAACAACATCTATCAATGAAAATACCGTATCTATTATTTTCCCTTTATTATTTGATATCTTAAGCCCTAATAATTTCAAATACTCTTGTATCCCGATACTTTCCTTATAATTGAATTCAAACGGAAAT
>OGJY01003927.1_pt1 | contig 11481 bp, 9 predicted proteins | sample 1572231 | NCBI WGS metagenome assembly OGJY01 (sample SAMEA2582121, study PRJEB24529) | metagenome | biome: Human gut stool | place: China | collected 2011
CCGATGAGGATGGGCAGGATCTTGACCATGCCCTTGCCCCAGATGTTGCACACGACCACGGTGCCCAGTGCCACAAAGGCCAGCAGCCAGTTTGCCTGACAGTTGGAGATGGCGGAGGGAGCCAGGATCAGGCCGATGGAGATGATGATGGGGCCAGTGACCACCGGCGGGAAGAACCGCATGATGCGGCGGATGCCGAAGGTGGAGATCAGCAGGCTGGCCACCAGATACACCAGACCGGAAAATGCGACGGCCGCACAGGCATAAGGCAGCATCTTGGTGTTGGCAACGGTCAGGTTGCCGTCTGCATCTGCCAGCATGGGGGCCACGATGGAGAAGCCGCCCAGATACGCAAAGGAGGAGCCGAGGAATGCAGGCACCTTCTTTTTGGTAATGAGGTGGAACAGCAGGGTGCCCAGACCTGCGCACAGCAGGGTGGTGGAAACGCTCAGACCGGTGAGCAGCGGCACCAGCACCGTTGCGCCGAACATGGCAAACATGTGCTGCACGCCCAGAATGAACATGCGGCCTGCGCCCAGCTGGCGCGCGTCGTAAATGCCTTTGGAGTAATCGATCTTTTCGCTCATGAAGTTTTTCTGCCTCCTACAGAACTCGCAGCCCCAAAAAAAGAGGCACCGCCGTCAGCAAAACGGCAATGCCCCTGAAATTTGGGAACAATGATCCCGCCCGGAAATGAGAAGTGCAATACAGCGCAGTCGATGATTCTTGTGCAGCATGGTGCGCTCCCCCTTTCATTCAGGCTCTTTCCAAACCGCCGCCAAAAGCCCCGCAAAAGGCCGCAGCGGGCAGTCCTTCAAGAGATTATAGCAGACTTTTTGCCGCCGTGCAACTATTTTGCACAATTCTCCTGTATTTCCAGCCCGGAAGTTTGCGCCGCTTCTCTTGCAATCCGGCCCAAAGCGCACTATAATATAGCCTACCATTGTAATCTGTATTATAAGAGAATTATCAGGAGAGTTTATGATCTATCTGGATTATTCCGCCAATACCCCGGTAGACGAAGCGGTTTTACAGCGCTTTTGCGAGGTGGAGCGCAATTGCCCGGGCAATGCCAATTCCCGCCACGCAGCAGGCACTGCCGCAAAGGCTGCCATCGATGCCGCCACCCAGAGCATTGCCCGCAGTCTGAATGTGCAGCCCGCCGAGATCATCTATACATCCGGTGCCAGCGAGGCCAACAACTTTGCCATCAAGAGCATCGCCCGGCTGGAGCGCCACCATGGCAGACACATCATTTCCACCCCGCTGGAGCACTCCTCGGTGAGCGGCAGCCTGACCGCCCTGCAGGAGCAGGGCTACGAGATCGACCTTGTGGACATCCGGCAGGACGGCACGGTGGACCTTGCCCACCTGAAAGAACTGCTGCGCCCGGACACCATTCTGGTGGCCGTCACTGCCGTGGACAGTGAGCTGGGCATGGTGCAGCCGGTGGCCGAGATCGCGGAAATGTTGAAGGCCTGCCCCCACTGCCACTTCCATGTGGATGCCACACAGGCCGTGGGCAAGCTGCCGGTCAGCTTTGCGGGCATCGACACCATGAGCCTGACCGCCCACAAGTTCTACGGGCTGAACGGCATCGGTGTGCTGGTCAAGCGGCGCGGCCTTGCGCTGGAGCCGCTCATCCATGGCGGCGAGAGCACCACCATCTACCGCAGCGGCACCCCCACCGTGGCGCTGGCCTGTTCGCTGGCGCTGGCACTGGAAAAGGCAGTGAGCGGGCTGCCCGCCCGGGTGGAGCACATCCGCGCCCTGAACGCCCGCCTGCGCACCGGGCTTGCCCAATACCCCAAGGTGCGCATCAACAGCCCGGACACCGCCGTGCCGCAGATTTTAAACCTGAGCGTACAGAACGTGAAGGGCACCGTGTTCCAGCGGGAGCTGGATGCCAGGGGCGTATGCGTCTCGGTCAAATCGGCCTGCTCTTCGGACGGCCTGCCCTCCCGCGCCGTGTTTGCCGTGAGCCATGACCGGCGCAACGCGCTATCCTCGTGGCGCATCAGCCTGAGCCACCTGACCACGGAACAGGAGATCACTGATTTTATGCAGGCGTTCGATGCCTGTTACAACGCCCTGACGCAATAAAAAGGAGTATTATGAAGCAAGATCCCCCCGCCGACCAGCAGCGAGGGGATCTTTTTTACTGTTTTTGAATGCCGAACAGTCTGCGCAGAATGCCGCGCAGCGCCTTGGGGCTTCGGATCACAACTACCTGCATATGCTCCCCGCCTTTCCGTTTTCTGGCCCATCCTATGCAGGCAGGGGCCGGAACGTTCCGGCAAGGGCAGCAGCGCTCAGTCTGCGATGGTCTCCACCACCACCAGCGCACCGCTGCGGGTGGAGATGGTGATGCAGTCCGACCCGGCAGCGTACTCGTTGCTGACACCCAGCGGGTAGCTGGCGGTCAGCTCCGCATCGGTCAGCTCATAGTAGGAGCCGCGCTCGTACACGCCCTGCGCCCTGCCCTCCATCGGGAAGGCCGAGAAGAAGAAGTACTTCTCCTTCGGGTAGCGGCGGGTCTCGCCGGGCATCACGTAGGTGATGCGGCTGCGCTCATCCAGCAGGGTGGTGCGCACACCGCGCTGTTCCAGCCCAAGGCCGGTGCACAGGTTTGCAAGGGTGTGTTCCACCCGTCTGCCGCCAAGGCCGCCCAGCAGCAGCACCTCGTCAAAGCCCTTTTCCGAGACCAGCTTTGCAGCATACTCGGTGTCGGTATCGTCCTTCACATGGGGCAGCACGATGATATCGTCGTCCTGCTGTTCCGGGCAGGGGGCGGTGTCAAAGTCGCCCACGATGATGTTGGGTCTACGCCCCAGAGGTGCGCAGTTGCGGTAGCCTGCATCACAGGCAATGATAAAGTCGTCCGGCCGCAGGGCCTCTGCCAGCTCCGGAGAAACCGGGCAGGCCGAAATGATCACACAGCGTGACATGAATCTCTTCCTTATCCTTTATACTTTCGGGCGCTGCCAATCCTTCACGTCCTTGACTTCCTCGTACATGGCGCAGTAGCTGTCGTACCGGGTCTGGGAGAGCCTGCCCTCGGCCAGTGCGGCGCGCACGGCACAGCCTTTTTCGCTGCGGTGGGAGCAGCCGGTGAACTGGCACTGGCCCAGATAAGGCCCGAACTCCGGGAACGCATGCTCCAGATTTTCCTTGGGGATGAACCCGGCGCGGTTCGCTTCCAGACTGGCAAAGCCCGGCGTATCCGCAATGCGCCCGCCAAAGGCTTCAAAGATCGTCACCTCACGGGTGGTGTGGCGGCCGCGGCCCAGCTTCTGGCTGATGGCACTGGTCTCGCGCTCTGCTTCCGGCAGCAGATGGTTCAAAAGGGTGGATTTTCCCACGCCGGAGTTGCCGCAGAACGCACACAGCCTGCCGCTGATCCACTGCTTCACCTCGTCCAGCCCGCCGCCGGTCTCGTAATCGATGCGGATGAACGGCAGGGTCGATCTTTCGTAGGCCTTACGCAGGAATTCCGCCTCGGCCAAGTCGCCCTTGGTGCACACGATCACCGGCTGCACGCCCTTGTCCACCGCAATGGCGGCAAGCTTATCCAGCACCAGCGTGCTGGGCGTGGGCTGGGTGGTGCTGGCCACAAGGAACAGCACATCCAGATTTGCCACCGGAGGCCGCACGAACACATTTTTGCGCGGTGCGATCTCGGCAATGACGGCTGCACCGTTCTCGGTCTCCAGCGTCACCTCATCGCCCGCCACCGGCGTGATCTTCTGCTTGCGGAAAATGCCGCGGGGCTTGCACTCCACAATGCCCTCCGGCGTTTTTACATAGTAAAAGCCGCCGATGCCCTTTGTGATATATCCCTTCATGCACGCCTCCGTCAGCTCAGCAGCGAGGACCACCAGTCGGTCAGCGGTTTCTGCGAAGGGTCGCCGCTGCCCGCTGTGCCCTGTTCGGTGCCGGTCTCGGTGCTGGAAGAAGAGGAGCCGCTGCCAAACAGGCCGCTCCACCAGTCGCCGCCGGTGGTGCTGTCGCTGGGTGCTTCCGGTTCCGGTGCAGGCTCCGGCCCTGCGCTTACCACAATGTTCACGCGGCCGTTCAGCTTTGTGGTAGAGCCTGCCGCCGGGTCCTGACTGATGACAGTGCCCACCGGCTGGTCGCTGTACTGCTCGGTCTGGCTGCCAAGGCCCAGATGGTTCTGCACCAGCAGGGTGCGGGCATCAGCGGTGCTCATGCCGGTCAGCGAGGGCACCTTGGTGGTGGTTGCCACCTGCGGGCGGCTGATATACATCACCACAGTGCTGCCTGCAGCCACCTGACTGCCCGCCGCCGGGTCGGTGCGGATCACCGCGCCGGATGCCACAGAGGTATCCACAGCCTGCGTTACCAGCACCGAGACACCCAGCTCCTTGAGCTGCTGCTCTGCATCGGCCTGCACATAGTTGGTCAGGTCCGGCACGGTAACGTACTGGGTGCCAAGGCTCACAGTCAGGGTCACATTCTGGCCCTCGCGCACCGTGCGGCCGGACACCGGCGACTGCTTATAGATATAGCCCGCCGCATAGTCACTGTTGTACTCCTGCTCCCAGGTAACGCTGATCTGGCCGGAGACCACCTGCTCGGTGGCAGCAGCCTCGTCCTGCGTCATGCCGATATAATCGCCCAGCGTGATATCGGCCTTGTTGTTCATCAGGTTGGAGGAATCGTTCAGGATCATCCAGCACAGCGCAAGGCACGCCAGTGCAAATGCAATGGTAATGCCGAACAGTGCCGGCAGGAAGATGGTGCGCTTTTTCTTGCGCGGTGCGGCCTTTTTGCCGCGGGGCGCAGGCTTTTCGGCCTGACGGTTTGCACGGTTCTGGTTCATGGTACGTTTCACCACCTTTTCGGGAGCATCTTCTGTAATATACTTGTACTCGAACATCACGGAGGGGTTGTGCACGTAGGTGTCCAGCGCATCCAGCATTTCGCGGGCGGATGCGTAGCGGTTCTGCGGCAGCTTTGCCATGGCCTTTTCGGTGATCTCCACCAGTGCATTCGGCACCTCCGGCGCGATCTCGTGCAAAGACTTCGGCTGATCGGAGATCTGCTTGATGGCAACTTCCACCATGTCGTCTGCATCAAAGGGCAGATGACCGCTGAGCATCTCGTACATCATCACGCCCACCGAGTAGATATCGCTGGTGCAGTCGGTCTCATCGCCCTTGGCCTGCTCCGGGCTGATATAGTGCACGCTGCCCATGGCCTTGCCGCTCAGCAGCTGGTTCTCGGCACGGGAGATGCGCGCAATGCCAAAATCCATCATGCGCAGCTGGCCGTTGTCCAAAAGCATGATGTTCTGGGGCTTGATGTCCCGGTGCACCACACCGTTGGCGTGGGCATGTTCCAGCGCCTTTAAGATCTGGGAGATGAAGTGCACGGTCTCCCGGTTGGTCAGCCTGCCGCCGCGCTGGTTAAGGTACTCGCGCAATGTCATGCCGTCCACATATTCCATCACGATATACTGCAGATCATCATTCACCGATACATCGTACACTTTTACGATGTTGGGGTGGTTCAGCAGCGAGATGGCCTTGGATTCATTTTTAAAGCGGCGCACAAGGTCCGGGTCGTGCATATACTCCTGCCGCAGCACCTTTACCGCCACCACGGTACCGGCAGGCACCGGGCCGTTGTGCCCCAGCATGACCGCCTTGTAGACGTTTGCCATGCCGCCGGAACCGATCAGCTCCCGCACCTCATACAGGCCGTCCAGCTTTTTGCCGATCAGGTTGTCCATCAGCGCACCTCCTCCACACGCAGCAGCAGCGCGGTGATGTTATCCGGGCCGCCGTTCTCGTTGGCCGTGCGGATCAGAAGGTCCGGCAGGTCGTAGAACCCGCCGGTGCGCAGCAGCTGTTCCAGCTGTTCTCTGGGCACGGCATTGGTCAGGCCGTCCGAGCACAGCAGCAGGATATCCCCTTTCTGCAGCGGTGCGGTGGTGAACTCCGGGTCCAGCCGGTAGTCCACGCCCAGCGCCTTGGTGATGATGTTCTTCTGAGGGTGGTGCTCGGCTTCCTCCACGGTAATGGTGCCACAGTCCACCAGCTCCTGCACATAGGAGTGGTCGTGGGTGAGCTGGGCAAGCCTGCCGTCCCGGTACAGGTACGCCCGCGAGTCGCCTGCATGGCACAGGAACACCTTGCCGCCGCGCACCAGTGCGCACACGGCCGTGGTGCCCATGCCCGCCAGCGATTCCTCACGCAGGGCCTTCTGGAACACAAAGCGGTTGGCGCTGAGCAGGCTCTTTTTCAAAAAGGTCTCCTCTTCGCCGGGCAGGCACTTGGAAGCATACTGCTCCTGAAAGCAGCGCTCGATCACATCGCACGCGCTCTGGCTGGCTTCCCTGCCGCCGCGTGCACCGCCCATGCCGTCGCATACCAGCAGCCATGCGGCATCGCCGGGCAGTTCTCCTGCGCGATAATCGTCCTGATTATCCTGCCGGACCCTGCCGACATCCGTTTTTCCTGCAAGTTTCATAGGCTTCTCCCTTTAATCTTTACGCTTTCCCGTTCATTTCGTCACGGCGCAGCTGGCCGCATGCGGCGCTGATCTCGCTGCCAAGGCGGCGGCGCACCGTAGCGTTCACGCCAAGGCTCTCCAGCTTCTGCTGGAAGCGGTGCACGTTGGCTGCATCGGTGGCCGAGTACGGGCTGCCGTCCACCGGGTTGATGGGGATCAGGTTCACATGGGCACCCATGCCCCGGATCAGGTTTGCCAGCTGTCTGGCGCAGGCATCGGAATCATTGACACCGCGCACCATGGAATATTCAAAGCTCACGCGGCGGCCGGTGGTGTCCTGATAGCGGCGCACGGCCTGCATCAGCACTTCCACGGGATAGGCATCGTTCACCGGCATCATGCCGCTGCGAATTTCATTGTTGGGTGCGTGCAGCGACACCGAGAGGGTCAGCTGCAGCTTTTTCTCGGCCAGCTGGTCGATCTTGGGCACCAGACCGCAGGTGGAAAGGCTGATGTTGCGCATCCCGATGTTCACGCCCTCGGGCGAGGTGATGTTCTCCAGAAACTTCATCACTTCGTCAAAGTTATCCAGCGGTTCGCCAATGCCCATGAGCACGATGTGGGAAATGCGCTCCCCGATATCCTTCTGGGCGGTATAGATCTCAGAGCAGATCTCGCCGGCTTCCAGATCGCGCACGCGGCCCGCCTGGGTGGACGCGCAGAAGCGGCAGCCCATGCGGCAGCCCACCTGCGTGGACACACACACCGTGTTGCCGTAGTGGTAGCGCATCACGACGGTCTCGATGCAGTTGCCGTCTGCCATGCGCAGCAGATATTTTACCGTGCCGTCCTTTGCTTCCTGCCTGCGCTCGATCTTGGGCGCGGCAATGTAGAAGCTTTCTTCCAGCTTTGCCAGCAGGGTCTTGGGCTGGTCGGTCATGGCAGAAAACTCGGTGACCAGCTTCTGGTGCACCCAGTGGAAGATCTGCTTTGCCCGGAAGCCCGGCTGACCCATCGCTTTCAGTTCAGCGGTCAGCTCTGCCAGCGTAAAGGAAGAGATACAGCGTTTTTGTTCCATTGTGTTCTCCTATTGTTTTTTACGAACAAGCCACCTGTTTCATTGCAGCTTTTCCCCGTTTTTCTGCATGGCACACAGGAAAAAACCGTCCATGCCGGTGCGGGTGGGCACCGAAAGCGCGCCGTGCTCCCCTGCCGTCATCCCGGCGGGCAGCGCTGCGGCAGGCTCCACCACCGTAAACTCCGGGTGGCGGGCCAGAAATGCCGCGATCTGCTGCTGGTTTTCTGCCGGGTCGATGGTGCAGGTGGAGTACACCAGCCTGCCGCCCGCTTTCAGCAGCTGTGCCGCCGTATCGAGGATGGCCGACTGCGTGGCCAATAATTCAGCTTCGCGGGCCGGTTCCAGCTTTTTGTAGCGCAGATCCGGCTTTTTGGCCAGAATGCCAAGGCCGCTGCAGGGCACATCCGCTAAAATGCGGTCGGCCTGCGGCAGGGCCGGGTTCACCTTTGTGGCATCGTTGCACAGGGCTTCCACATTGGTCAGTCCCATGCGCTGCACTGCCGTGCGGATCAGGCCCACGCGGTTCTCGGCGGCATCGCAGCTGTAAAGCCTGCCGGTGCTGTGCATCTGCTCGGCCAGCAGGATGGTCTTGCCGCCGGGCGCGGCGCACAGGTCGATGACTGTTTCTCCGGGCTGTGCGTCCACGCAGAGCGCCGCCAGCTGGCTGGCCTGCCCTTCCACATGGAAGTACCCCTGCCGGAACAGCTCATTTTCCGCCGGGCTGCCCTCGAACCGGGCCAGCACACTGCCGGGCACAATGCCCCGCTTTGCTTCCTTTGCGCCGGAAGCCAGCAGCTTTGCACAAAGCTCATCGGCACTGCCTTTCAGCGGGTTCGCCCGCAGGCTGGTCATGCCGCCGTCGGCCTTGTAGGTAAGGATATCCAGTGCTTCGTCCGGGTAGTTTTTGTGCAGAAATTCCGCCACATCCCGCCCGGCAGAGCCAAGCACCATGAGCCGCTCCACTTCGTTTTTGAAGCTTGCGGTGCTCAGGTCGTAGCTGCACGCCTTGCGCAGCACGGCGTTGACCAGACCGGATGCGCTGGATTTTTTGAAGGCACGGGTCAGCTTGACGGCTTCGTTCACCGCAGCGGACACCGGCACCTGCATATAGCGGGCCTGCGCCAGCGCCGCGCGCAATATTTCGCGCACCGGTGCATCCAGCTTGGCAAGGCCCTTGGGCAGGAACTGGCACAGGATGTAGTCCAGCGTGCCCCGGTGTTCCAGCACCGTGTAAAAGATGGCGCTGGCAAAAGCTTTATCGCGGCCTTCCAGCTGCTGGCGCCTGAGTTCGGCATCCAGAACAAGGTTGGAAAAACCATCCTGCTCCTGCCGCACCAGCGCCGCCACTGCCGCCGCGCGGGGATTCGCCGCCATCAGAGGATATCCCCCGTTTTCAGGCGCTGACCGGCCGCAAAGGCGGTGCCGTCCATGGGCTTTTTGCCTTCCGGCACCACATTCAGCAGCTGGACGGCCCCCTCACCGCAAGCCACCGTGAGCGGCTTTGTGGCCAGCACGGTGCCGGGCGCTTCGCCGTGAGCTTCCACGGCACGGCACTCCATCACCTTGAGCTTTTTGCCACCGGAGGTGACGAACCATGCACCGGGCCACGGGTTCATGCCGCGCACCCAGTTGTGGATGTGGGCAGCCGATTCGGTCAGGCGGAACTCTGCCATCTCCTTGTTCAGCATAGGTGCAAGGCAGGCGTTCTCATGATCCTGCGGCTGGGGTTTCAGCGTTCCGGCGGCGATGGCGGGCACCACCTCGCACAGCACACGGGCACCCACGGCAGTCACGCGGTCAAACAGCTGGCCGCTGGTCTCCTCCGGGTCAATGGCGATCTTCTCGCAGCAGAGCACATCGCCGGTGTCAAGGCCCTCGTCCATCTGCATGATGGAAACGCCGGTCTCGGCATCGCCGTTCAGCACGGCCCACTGCACCGGGGCGCTGCCGCGGTACTTGGGCAGCAGGGAGACATGCAGGTTGATGCAGCCGTACTTCGGCGCTTCCAGCACAGACTTCGGCAGGATGCAGCCGTAAGCCACCACCACGATCAGTTCCGGGGCCAGTGCGCGGATGTTCTCGTCCTCGCTGCCGTCCCGCAGGGTGCGGGGCTGGAACACCGGCGTGCCGTGGGCAAGGGCCACTTCCTTGACCGGGGGTGCGGTAAGCACCTGCTTGCGGCCAACCGGCTTGTCCCGCCGGGTGTACACCGCGCAGATGTCATGCCCGGCGGCATACAGGGCTTTGAGGCACTCTGCGGCAATATCCGGCGTGCCCATGAACAAAATGCGCATTACTTGTTTCCTTTCGCTTCGCGGGCAGCTTTTTTGCCCTCTTCGGTATCCTCATAGAAATACTCGCTGGACTGCATGATGGTAATGCCGTCCAGATGGTCGTTCTCGTGCTGGATGCAGCGGCCCAGCAGATCCTCAGCTTCCAGCTCGAACCACTCACCGTGGCGGTCCTGTGCGCGCACCTTGACCGCGACGGGGCGGGTCACAGCGCCGTTGTGGCCCGGGAAGGACAGACAGCCCTCGTAGGCGGTCTCCTCTTCCTCGGATACAGCCAGAATTTCCGGGTTGACGAAGTCGATGAACTTATATTCGTAATCTTCGGGGATCTCCTCGGGCGCGTCGGTGGTGTCCCACACCACGAACAGACGGCGCAGCATGCCCACCTGCGGGCCGGCCAGACCCACGCCGTCGGCGGCGATCATGGTCTCGTGCATGTCGTCCAGCAGGGTAGCCAGACGGTCATCAAAGGTGGTGACGGGGCGGCAGACCTTGTTCAGGATGGGGTCGCCCTCTTTTACAATGTTACGGATTGCCATTTATGGTACCTCCAAATCAGATGTCACCGTCCGAGTGCAGGTCCACCGCAACGGTGGCCTTGGACGGAAGTTTTTCCTGTTCGTATCTTTCCAGTGTGCTGCGCACGAGGTCGCGGAAGCGGCGGTCGTTGCGGCACTTGATGGTAAGTTTGTAGCGGTAGGTGTCGTTGATCTTTTCAATGCTGCCGGGCGTGGGGCCAAGCACCCGCAGCGGCAGGTCCGGCTGTTTTGCCGCCTGCTGGCCCAGCAGGGCCGCAAAGCGCGCCGCCGCCCGTGCCACCTCGATCTCCTTTGCGCCTGCAAAGCCAATGACGCACAGCCCGCAGAAGGGTGGGTAGAGGCCCAGCTTGCGGTAGGCGATCTCCTGCTCAAAAAAGGCATCGTAGTCCTGCGCGGCGGCAAGGTTCAGCACCGGGTTATCGGGGTCGGTGGTCTGGATGATGGCAAAGCCCGGGTCTCTGGCCCGTCCGCTGCGGCCCACCACCTGCGTGATGAGGCTGAACACGTTCTCATACGCGCGGAAGCCCTGCGCAAACAGCAGCGAGTCGATGCCCAGCACGCCCACAAGGGTCACATCCTCAAAATCCAGTCCCTTGGCCACCATCTGGGTGCCCACCATGATGTCATATTCGTGGTTCGCAAACCTTGCCAGCAGCTTTTCGTGGGCATCCTTTGCGGCAGTGGAATCCTGATCCATGCGCAGCACCCGCGCATCCGGGAACAGCTTTGCCAGCTCTTCCTCGGCTTTCTGGGTGCCGAAGCCCCGGTACTGCAGCTTGCCGCCGCAGGCGGGGCACACAGTGGGCGGTTCCATCTGGCTGCCGCAGTAGTGGCACAATACCTTGTGCGCCGCTTTGTGGTACACCATCGGCACGCTGCACTTTGTGCACTTGAGCACCTCGCGGCAGTCCTCGCACTGGGCCATGGTCTGGTAGCCCCGGCGGTTCAGCAGCAAAATGGTCTGCTTGCCTGCATCCAGATTGCGGCGGATGGCATCTTCCAGCGCAAGACTGATCTCCCGCGGGTTGCCTGCCGCCAGCTCTGCGCGCATGTCCACGATCTGCACCGTGGGCAGCGGGTTGCCGCCGTAGCGCTG
>OGJY01003932.1_pt1 | contig 11447 bp, 8 predicted proteins | sample 1572231 | NCBI WGS metagenome assembly OGJY01 (sample SAMEA2582121, study PRJEB24529) | metagenome | biome: Human gut stool | place: China | collected 2011
TCCACTCCGCCGAACGTTTCCGCCGGATAGTCGGGATCGAGTGCCGGTACCGGTGTCATGCGGCGGCAGGTTACTCTCTCCAGATTCCGACAGTTATAGAAGGCTCTCCGTCCGATCGTAGCCAGTGTTGCAGGCAGGTCGACATCTGTAAAGCCCGTATCTTCAAAGGCGCTGGTGGCGATAAGCGTTATTCCCGAGGGAACTGTCAGTTTACCGGAAACAGTCGCCAAGCTCTCTTTAAATACCTCTGCACCGATCGCTGTCAAACGGCAGTCCGACAGATCCAGTCCTCCCAGTGCCGCACACCTCATAAAGGCACGCTCCCCCAACTGCCTCACGGAAGCCGGCAGCTTCAGTGTTCCCGTCAGGTTCTTACAATTATAGAAAGCCTCCGCACCTATCGTAGTCAACGACATATGCAAAATCAGTGTTCCTGTCAGATTATAACATTCGCTGAAAGCCCCTTCGCCAATCTCCGACAAGTAGGTCGGCAACGTAAGTGTAGTCAACGTATTACATGCCCGGAAAGCATCCTTACCGATTGTCCGCAGGGAAGAAGCCCCCGACAGATCCAACTCGTTCGACGCGCTTTCGGTGAATGCACCGGCAAAGGCACGTTCGCCGAGCGATTGCAGGCTGGAAGGGAAAAGGCCATTCATCTTCAGGCTCGAACAGCCCTCGAAAGCCCGGTCACCGATCGTGGCCAGCGACAGTGGCCCGCTGAACCTAAGTTCCTCCAGGCGGCTGTCGGCAAACGCCCCGTTACCTATCGAGTGGATATAACCGGGTAACGTTATCTGTTGCAATGTGCGGCTTCCTTCAAATACTCCCCTGGGCAAACTCGTAAGAAACACACCGCCCAGGTCTATCTCCTCGATCGCCAGCGCTTTACTGCGCAACGTATTGAAATCATCCGCATTGATCCCGTTCTCCGAGACCAGACGGATATGCTTGTATCTGTCTTTATTCTGGAAATCAATGAACGAAGCCAGTGTCCCCGGAGTATACAGTTCAATATAGGCTTCATCCGTACCGCTTTGGTTGACCCGGATTGCTACTGCTTCCTTATCTTCGGGAGCCAAGTGGATCACGGCACTGCGTTTTTTCTGATCTCTATTATCAGCCACCCGAAAATGCAGTTTTCCGCCGCTGGAATAAATATCATGTAGCCAGTTCTCTGCGTCTCCGTCATCATAATCTATCGTTGCCCGGAAAGCTCCCAGGTTCACCGGTATGGTTTCTATTACGACTCCTACTTCCGGCAGGTTATAGAGGCGGGGGATCAGTTCCGTGTCCGTTACTTTGGCTGCCGCCTGTGTAATAGTGATGGTCGCTTCGACAGGAACGTCGCTTTGCAGGCGCAGGACGATCACGGCTGTACGTGCTTCCGGCCGGGTGTTTTCTTCTACCTTGAAGCGCAAGGTACCGCCTAGCTGTATGCCGGTCGAGCCACTTAGCCAGGGAGCGTCCTTGGGTAGCTCCACTTCAAAGGGGCCGCTGGCAGTCACCGGGATATCGAACATTTCGCCCTTTACCGATGCTTCGTATGATTTTATTTCAGGTTGGAGCACATTCTCCCGTCCCCGCTGTACCAGTGTAAAGGTATCGGTCAGGAGGGCACCCGTGCTCGAATCGTTTATTACCAGGCGTGCCTTGCGCGACTCCGTCTTGGTGTTGGGTTGAAGCGACAACCGGATGCGTTCTTCTGTCGGTGCCGCCTTGCTACGGGGCGGCAGGCTGATCCACGGGGCAGCGTCGATGAGACGCAGCCCGTTCGATGCCGTATTCTTCATCAGGGACAGTTCGTAGCGCACGTCGTCGGCTTCCACCGTGTCGCGGCCGATGACGAAATACAAGGCTCCGCGTCCTCCCTGGGTTACTGTTACTTTCGAGGAGAGCGTGCCGTTGCTGACGGTTACCGTGGCAGTACGTGCCTCATAACTTTTATTTTCCTGGTAAGCCAGCACCAGCGTCTCTTTCTTCATTGCTTTCAGGTCGGAGAGTTGCAGCCATGTGGCATCGCTCGTGACCTTATAGTCCGTCACATTGGTAGAAAGGGTGAACTCTACGGAGCCGGCCGGCCAGGATACCACTTCCGAGTTGCGATCGAGTCCGAGCGCATCCTGTTGTGCCTGCGACACTTTGATCGTGCTGATCTTATGGCCTACCTGTATATCGCCCTGTGCCGTGCGTGCCACCGTCGAGGTATTGGCTATCGTCGTCAGCGTCAGTTCGTGGGTACCTGCTCCGCCTTTATCGGGGGTTACGATCAGCCAGTTGGTCGACGAAACGGCGGTCCAGGCATGGCTTGCCGTGATCTTCACCGTCTGCGAACCGTTGGCCTGCGTAAACGACAGGTTTTCCTTTCCTGCTTCGATACTTGCCGATTGCGGTAATTCCTCCTCGCACCCTGCCAGCAACAGAGCGGTCAGAAGGATGGTTGTTAGTCGTTTTATCATGTTTCATTTCCGATTTATTGTTTCGAGAAGGTCTTTACCGGCTTTGAAGCAAACCGTTGTGCGCCCTTTGAACATAGCAGGCTCACCGGTTCTGGGGTTACGCGTCAAGCGTGCTTTTTGCTTCCGGGGAGCAAAGCGGCCGAAGCCCAAAAACGAAATATCTTCTTCACGCACCAAGACTTCGGCGGTAAGCGCAAAAAAGTCGTCTACAAATTTACGTACTTGTGTGACCGGCTTGCCGGTACGTGCTGCTAACTCAGTTATAAATGTTGTCTTATTCATGATTCTATATTTATTGATATTTTTAAATCTCGTTCATCCAGTCTCCGTATTGCTCCCGACGACAGTTCATTTTTTCGGGTACGATTATTTCTATATAGTCATCTCCTACCAATGCGATCAGTTGCTTGGAAAGCGAAAACAAGGAAGCCAGCGGGAAGTTTGCATAAACAAATTGCACCCCTGCGATATTATTGCCTCGTATCACTTCCAGTTCAGGAAAAAGTAAAGTCGCATAATAAGCGGAATAGTTGAAAGCCATCAGTCGATCCCGGGACAGGTATAAAAAGATCCTGTTCGCATTGGTTTGTTCCTTTTCGAGGATGGTTTCTATTCGATCCATATTATCTATCTTTTTCGGGGTTATGGGGATTAATAATCTCTTACACATCTGTATTTGTAACTGGTACCCTTTCCGGAAGTATTCGATTCCGGCGCAATCGAACTGAAATTAAGTCTCCATGCCCAATTTTTATCTGACTCCGTTGCAGTCCAATATATCTCTTCTTGTAACTTTGCAGTGTCATAAATAGCATTGATCCCATCCCTGAACAACCACATCAGCATCATCTCCCGCTGGGTAGGCAGGCGCCAGCCGGTGGGAAATTCGGTGGTGGAATAGGCGGCACAGCCGGTATCCACAGCTACTCCGTCCGCGCTCAGGTCGATGTTTGCCGATGTATTAAGCCCCATGGCTGCTGCCCAGGTTCCTGATCCCCCATCTTTGGGGGCGATGATAAAGCGGTAGGGCACTTTGTCGTTTACGGGGATGTTGTTTCCGTTACCGGTCGATTGAGTATGCCGGATGGTTGCTTTGTTTGCCATAAGGTTCATGCCCAGGGGCCAGATGGCACTTTCGGGCATACCGGAAGCGTAAAAGACGGCATAATTGATGCCGGGATTGCTACTGTCAGTCCCTATCAGCTTCTCTTTTTTTAATACCTGTCCGAAGGCAGTAGCGGCCGGAAGCAGGCAGAGTATGATTGCTGTTATAAATGATTTACTTATCATAATGTTTCGTTTTTTTATTCTTAGCGGTGCTTTTATTGTATTGCGCTGTTGTCAGACTGGCTCAAGTTCTTGATGCATCGCAGGTAATGAGACTCACCTGGTCCAAGTGGGGAACTTTGCCCCGTCCATATCTTTGTGCCATATACAAATGAGCCATTGGTTGTAGACGACCAGTAATATTTGTCAGGCAATGTTTTGAGTGTATTCGATCCGGCGACATAGATACCGAGCGACTGGCCATAGGAGGGCATATACCACACCAGTTGCTCCTCCGATTCCGGGAGGGTAGTAAAGCCATTCAGATCAACACATTTTTTTATGGCCGGAAGCCTATTCATATCCCTCATTAACCTAAAGGTATTCTTACGTCCGTCCACAAAGTCATTCTGGGAGGGCAATACACCGTCTGACTTCCATGCAGTACCGTTCGAGTCGTTCACATCAGTAAGATATACTTCAATCCGTTGTGCAAATCTCCAGGTCTCGGCATCATTAACGTTCGGTGTTGATTGATTAGCGCTATTATACATGGTGAGTTTGCCTCCGAAATAACCGGGGATAAATTTAACGACGCGCGAATCGAAGCTACTTTCACCCGTTATCGTGATAGTGTAATTATAAAAGAGGTTGGGCGAAACGCTGTAATCGTCGGTAAAATTGTTTCCCAGGTGTATCTGATAAACCACAGAGCTCGTGATTACTTGATTTTCATTCACCTTGAGCCCCGTAATCTGGAGGTAGGTCGCATTAGAGGGGGCATTGGTTACCCGCATCTCCGGCGTTGTAAACGGAATCGGGTTCTGCAGGTTGACCGGCAAATAAACATCGCCAAGCTTGAAGGTGTCAGTGCTTAATGATGATAAATCACTTTTATTAAAACCCTCAATATAACCAGCCTTCTCTCCGGGAAATTCAGCTATGCGGCTTGTCGAATAATAGAAGCTCTTGTCCGGGACTTTTACAAACTCGGATTTCCAGGAATTATAACCTTTAGCGTCCATATCGGCTGACAGGATAAGATTTACGTTCACCTTGGCTACACCACGGAAAAGCATGATATCGGCCTGTTTGTTAGCCGACACAACCATATCCGCAAATCCGGACAAATACACATGCGAGGCACTTCCAGCATTGAACTGGGGAAAGCTAGTTTCGTTACCTACATAGGAGATTGCCAGATCATTAAACTCTGACAAAGTAGCAACCGGACCTGCTACTGCTGCAGCCCCGTCCGGATCTAGAAGACTACTAAAAGTCTCTTCCGAGGTATTTGCAACTACGATAATCCTCTGTTTTACGTCTCCACTCGGCACTAATTCGACAGCCTCTACGGAACTGCCATCAAAGAAGTATTTACGCACCAATATGCTTGTGGGTTCCGTGCCCTCAAACTGAAACACCATGAAGTTCTGTACTTCATCTGCAAGGGCGCGGGTCACCGGGGTTTTCATCAGGCTTATTTCCATGTACTGACCTACCTGTGTGGAGCTAAGTACATCGCCTCCGGCTTTAGTCGCGGAGGATGCAGGAGATTGCTGAGGCTGCGTGTTCAATACCAGTTTTACGGGAACCAGTTCGCCGGGCACACCTCCCTGGGAGGATAGCGTGTCGACATACTGTTCATCCGTACATGCGCCCAACAGGAATATCAGGCTGAGTGTGTATATGATCTGTTTCATGTTTGCCATGTTTATTTTTTGATTTTATATGCTGGGGTTGAGTTTCTGAGTATCTCTTACACAACGAACGTTCATTCTTGCTGTTTTAGGGGCGACGCGGGGAACCTTGATAGGAGTACCACTCTTTTGATCAACAGTTATATAATAAGATTCTGTCGCGTTCCGTTCCGTAGCACTCCAATATTCGTCCAAATAAAGATCCGGGTTAGGACTAGTAGCAGTCCTACCATAAACAAGCATATAGCACTCACTTATTCTGGGCAAACGCCAGTCTGTATATCCTCCTTCCCTAAAGTCTATACATGCCTGTTTTGCCCGGAGGACTCCCGTTTCCTCATCTTTCCAAGGAACAAGTCCCCCACCCGCTGCCTCCCTCTTGGCAACCGTTAATTTGGGATTAAACGGTTCTGCATATGCGAACGGCTCCCATACAGCCTGTAAACCACCCGATGAAACAGGTTCGACGTCTAAGTAGTCTCTGTTATTACCATTAGCGACTTCACCCAGATAACTATGGTTTATGTGATTATACGCATCGAGCTGCACACCCTGTGGAGGGTTGCCCAGAACCTGCTTACTAAAGGTAATATTAACCGTCCCTCCCTGCTCCGGTTTGCCCAGCGCCTGATCATTGATCTTGACTTCCTCCCAGCTTGCTAATGAAAGAGCCATTTCCGAATTGTTATATATGAGATTATATGTGTTATGCTTGCCTTTTTGAAAGCCGAACACAGCCCGTTGCCCCGGGACAGGATTAGCTTTATTATTCAGATTTATTCTTTGAATCGGAAAGGAGAGTATTTCATTTCCACTGGAGGAACTACCACTAGTAATCTCGGCTGTGACCTGAATCAGAATCTCGAAGTCTCTAACATCCGTAGCCATAAATTCCGGAATAAGGAAGTCGAATGTGAGAGAACCGACACCCTCCAATGGTAAATCCAAGGGGGTAGCAGTGTTAAACACTATCGAACCGCCTTCACTTTCCTTCAGGAGTACCTCACCTGTTTTCGGATTGATCTTTCCTTTGTTTATGACCCTTTTCAGGGCATTGTTAGTGTTTGCGATGCTAACGGCGCTAACGGAAACTTTATTCTTATCCGTCAGTTTCGACAGGTTGACCGTCACCCAGCAATAGGCATGGGAGAATTGCAGCGCGATAGCCTCTCCATCCTTTACCTGCACCTGTGGGGAAGGAGATGCCAGATACATCAGGTCTGTCCAGGTGGACGCTTCACCAGTCAGGTCGAAAGGTACGGCGTTAGGTGTAGCACCCGCTACCCAGGGGTAATATCCTATTATATTGATCATTGCCAAATGTTTTGTGCTCAGGGGGATATCGCCGCTACCGTCTTTATCGGTATATTTCCAATCATCCTCTACTCCTGTTCCCCGTGTAAGGGTCACCTTCATATTATCCTCTGAACCGGTAGCCAGCGGTTGTCCCGCGTCGTCGGTAATGAACATCCCGAACACGTGCGTTCCATTGGGGAACACCTCTCCATCGATAACACTCGCCCCAAAGTTTGCTTTGGTGGAGGGATCATCGGATATGGAAGCGTCGAAGCGAAGTTCTACATCGCCCGGGTTCTTTTCATTTCCGGACAGCATTTCGTTATCGCAGGCGGTGATAGATAGCCCCAGGGAGCATACGCCGATTATAACCCATAGCTGGTTTGCTTTTTTTCTTGCGATCATATCTGTTTGCATATTGACTGTTGTTATTATCTTACTTCGCGGACGCATCTTACCGAAAGCCGAGTCTTTTTCGGCATTGCCTTGATCTCTCCTGCTGCATTGACAGAATACGCCTGGTCCTTTTTATCTTCCGAACCGGTCCAATAGGTTTCATTGGCACTGCCGAGCGGGGTAAAGCCTTTGGATTGGTTGATTGTTCCTCTATTTAACCATATCAGGCATACCTCCGAGAGTCGGGGCAGTCGCCAGTCGCTACGTCCTTGTGCGCGGTAGTCCCAGCACTTCTGTTTAGCATCCAGTATACGTTTGTTCAGGGGACGCGGATCGGTACTTCTCCATTCAATCCCATCCGAAGCGTTGTCGGGGGCGATAATCAGTTCCTTGTAAGGGCCTTCGCGATCTAAAGCATTGGCGACAGTCCCGTAGGTACCGCCGTTGGTCACTCCGTTATAGGTGTTGTCGGCGGCTTCTCCACGAAATCTGTTATAGTCGAGAGCTCCCTCTCTTTTAATATCATTATCCGCTACAAAGAAATTTTTTTTCGGAAGGATTACTATCGGGGATAGGCCACTTTCTTCATTCTGTGTCATCTTGCCCTCTATGATCGTACCGTTTACCCCTTTGAAGACCATACGCACCCAGAGCTCCGGGGATAGTCCGGGGGGGCGTCCTCCTGGCACCCATTTGTTGATATCGGCAGTGAATTTCAATCCGACCGGCTTTCCTTCGTAGGCTTTGCCGGGGTCGTCGTATCCGTTTTGAGTTACTTTGGTGATGGAGAAGCGGTAGAGGGTATTGCGCAAGACATCGTTTAAATCATCTCCTTCCGTGTTGGTCTGGTTTGGCGTGAAGTCGATGCGGTAGTAGTAGGTTTTACCGTTGTATATGCCGCCAATGACAAGGGCCGTACGCTTAGTATGGTTAATATCATAGACATGTCCACCGTCGAAATCGACTTCGGGGATGTATATTTCGGCTTTGCAGGCGTTGTTTGCAATGGTGCCTCCTGTGTATTCAAACCTTTTAGCGCCCCAGTCGCCAGTCTCCGCCATTGAAGGGCGGGTGACGGAGGGAGTGCCGATGTTAGAGTATTTGAGATTGTCTAAAAAGGGTATGAGCGTATACTTATTTTGAGGTTTGTATACATAGACATGAGTTAATTGGAAATCGGCACTCCCAGGCCATCTATCGTTGTCTGCATTATATTGTCCTACCCCCACATCTACACGGGCTACGGCGCGCAGCAGATTGGCAGAGTACAACTTGTTCTTTTCTATTGTTAGCGGTGTGTTGGGGTTGTCACCGGCAAAGCCGAACATCGGTATCCCGCTGCCGGCGAATGCCGGCTGAGTAGTCATATCACTAATCAAATCGGCTTGTACCTCCTCGACTGTCTTGCCTTCTTTTGCCCGTACATTCGGGTTTTCGTTTGCAACCAGGAGCAGCTTCGTGTCGGGTTGTCCCGACAGGGTGGTGCGCAGGGTAAAGCTGAACTTCCCCGGAACGCTGATATCCCCTGTCCCGGTTACTTTGTATTTTAATTTATATGTCCCGCCATCGTCCGGATCGGGCTGGAAAGCGAGTATATAGAGACTGTTTATGGCTCCTTCCTGATCGGGGGTCAGTGCTTTGGTCTGGCTCGCCGCCGATCCTACCTGGAGGGTGACTGTCGTGAATTCGCTGTCTTCCTCCTCGTACACATTCCTTAATTCATTGGTGCAGGCACATAAGAGAACGGCGGCGCAGAGTGCAGCTGCGGCCGATCTTATTTTCAATAGATGTGAATGTTTCATGTGCATATCTTGTCTGTTTGTTTTATCTGGATTATTCTTTTACGGTTATTTAGGGTAAGCCACTTCTACATCGGTAGGCTTCCATCCGGGCAGCCTTGCTTCTGCGCTGCCGTCGGGGCTGAATAGGATGAGCAGTTCGAGCTTTTGGCCCGCTTCGGCGAGTAGCCGTTGCCCGTCGCTTGTCTGCGTGATGCTTTGCAGCAGCTTTCCCCCGTGGCTGACATCGAGCCTTATCCCCTTGCCTGTGGCAGGTGGGAAGATATGGAAGGGGCGTATGATGTATTCTTTCTCGGAGTTGAAGGAGCCTTCAAGGCTGTGAACGGCTTGGCCGCTGTAGTTGCCTTCGAAGTCGATGCGGGCGGCTGCCTGGCTTACTTCGAGGGTGTAGCTGCCGTCGGCGGTGCCGGTGGCTTCCTGTAGTCCGTCGATCGTTATATGTATTGACGCCGTGGCCGGGAGCATCACCATAGGGATGACTTGCCGGGTGCTGGTCGTGTTGTTGTTGTCTGTTTGGATGGCTCCCCTGAAAAGGTCGGGGGGCGTGTTGCTGAAAGTGGTTCCGTCTTGCGTGGAAAAAAGTTTTTTCAGGGTGATAGACCCTTTGGAAAGGGGATCACCGGGTTGTAGCGGCGTAAGTTCGAGTCCGCTGTTTTTGCTATTTCCCCATGCGATGCAATGGAAGGAGGAGGTTTGCGGGTAGTCGAGTTCGACTGCTCCGTCGGGTTGTGTACCGGTGCGGCAAATGAGTTGCTCCCGGTCGTCGAATACAAATACATCCATCTCGCGGATGCCGTCGGAACCGGATTGTGAAGTACCGTTGCCGGCGAAGATCAGCGTCTTTCCGCGGTTCAAGTCATCCTTCCGGCAGCCTGTGGCCATAAGCAGGAGCACGACTGACAGCAGCAGCAACTGTTGCAACCATCGGAGCGAGAAGCCGGGATATGTATATTTGTTTTCGTTCATTTTTTATGCTATGACTGATAATGTAGCGGCAATGCTGCCGGAGGGGTTCTTTGCTTAGGATGAAGGGGGTGTGTCAAAACTGTCCCGTTCCCGTGCCCCGCACGGGATCACATAGGAACTGACCGTATAAATAACAGATTGACAAGGTCTGTTCTTTTGCGGCCCCGTGTCGAGCACGGGGACAAGGTAGTTTTGACACAGCTCCAACATTCAGATCTTGTTAAAAGTCTTTATTACCGTCCGCAGATGGACTCCAATCTGTCGGTGTAACAGTTACTGCGACGTCTGTGGGAACGAGAGGTACATCCGGAGTATCGGTACCACCACCACCACCTGGCGTGAAGTTTCCATTGAGAGTAATATTAACCTCATAAGCTTGACCCGGCTTGATAGGATTTTTATCGCCGCCCCCGAACAGAATAGGGAAGTACATTTTTGTCATGGTTCCATCACCCTGTTGTTTATAGCATTCATATTCGATCTGCAAGGTAGTATATTTAGTAGCTGCAGTCGGATTTTCAAAAACATACCAGTAAGCTATGTTATTAACTTCGTCATTGGGACCAAAGCTCTCAATCGTAATTGGCTGTATAAAATCGTTAACTGTTATTTCGTCGCCAGGATTATTAGGCATACCGGTTACATATGCAGGTGTAATTGCATCTCTTATACCACCCGCTATAGCCTCAACGTAAGAATTGTTATCCACCATATAATATGCTTCCGTATTCACATGCGTCATGGAAGCATTATTTATCACGAAGTCATGATCTGCTCCATATTCTCCTTGGCTATTCAGACCTCTTTTAATTTTGCTCAAAATGATTTTTGATCCGATGAAGTTTAAAGATACCTCGGCTGATGCAGTGCCGGGGACACCGGGGCTGCCGGGGGTTAATTGGGTTACTTCACCATCACCCGACATTAAGACATTAGTTTCTTGCTGTTTAGGAGTACCAGCAACAACCAGGGATGCTTTTTCTTTCATCAAAGCAGAAAGTGTGCCGACAGAAAAAAACGTTTTACCAGAAGTTACCAAATTCTCACCGATATTGGCTATTACGTAGAGTCTAGTTGTCTGGGTTGTTGTTGAAAAGGTAGCAGTCGCAACATGACTATCAGCATTAACGTCAAAGCTCGGAGTTGAAGTGTCAAAATACTCTTTGGTAATGATAGCACCGGATGCAGCATCCACACCGAATACGGTAATGTCATTGATCGTTTTATCCAGATCCTGATTGGCCGCTTGACCCTGCGTACCGGCTTTTGTAGATAATGAACCACCGTTGATGGTAATTTCTACCATCATACTCTCTCCCTGTCCCGGTCCGGGCGTCGGTCCGTCGTTGGGATCGATAAAATCTTGTCTTGAACAACTCGCCAATGCCGCTATCGCCAGCATTGACAGAAAAACTGTCTTCATTTTCATTTTTACTTTGCTTGATATTAATAATAGTGTAACTTAAAAAATGCTTTTGTATTCGTTCGACCGAAATCGCGCGCATCGCGTGATCCCCTTCGCGCGAGGTCCGTGATAGTAATCGCGCGATGCGCGCGATAGGTAC
>OGJY01003933.1_pt1 | contig 11445 bp, 10 predicted proteins | sample 1572231 | NCBI WGS metagenome assembly OGJY01 (sample SAMEA2582121, study PRJEB24529) | metagenome | biome: Human gut stool | place: China | collected 2011
AAGCACAGTATTCTTGATCAGGAATTGCTTTATGAACATTTTCCTAAGGAAATGCTGCCAAAGCAATAAAGAATGGCATTCCTCAATTGGTAGGTAATTTATCTAGTGATATTGAAGGTGCTAAAAATGCATCTATGGCTATTATGACTACTGATACAGTTGAAAAACAAGCTGGAATCCAATTAAACATTGGTGGTAAGAAAGTTACACTTGCTGCTATGGCTAAAGGATCTGGTATGATTCATCCAAATATGGGAACCATGCTTTCCTTTATTACAAGTGATGCGGCAATTGATCAGAAGCTTTTACAGCAGTTTTTAAGTGAGATTGTAGAGGATACCTTCAATATGATTTCCGTAGATGGAGATACTTCAACGAATGATACCTGCCTTGTACTTTGTAATGGTATGGCAGAGAATCCGGTAATTACAGAAGAGAATGAGGACGCTGAAGAATTTAAGGCAGCACTCGCTTACGTTATGGAATATCTTGCAAAACAGATTGCAGGAGATGGCGAAGGTTGTAACCGTCTTTTTGAAGTAACCTGTAATGGGGCTGCGACAAAGGAGGATGCGAAGATTATCAGTAAGGCGGTTGTATGTTCGACTTTAACAAAGGCAGCTGTATTTGGAAAGGATGCTAACTGGGGAAGAATTCTCTGTGCGATGGGATACAGTGGAGTAACATTTAATCCAGAGAAAGTAGATATTGTTTTAGAGAGTGAAGAAGGAAGCCTTGCTATCGTAAAAGATGGTATTGCAACGGATTACAGTGAAGAAAAGGCAACACAGATTCTTTCAGCAGATCCGGTGAAGGCGATTCTAGATATTCATGCCGGAGAGGAAAAAGCAACCGCATGGGGATGCGACCTTACTTACGAATATGTAAAAATTAATGCAGACTACCGTTCATAAAGAGGAGATAGAGACATGACAGAAATGGAAATTAACAACAATGTAGATGAGATTATGACAAAAGCGAATACGCTGATTGAAGCGTTACCTTATATCCGTCGTTTTAATGGAGCAACAATTATTGTAAAGTATGGTGGAAGTGCCATGCTTGATGATCAGTTAAAAATGAACGTAATTAAAGATGTTGCTTTGCTTAAGTTAGTTGGTATGCGTCCGATCATTGTTCATGGTGGTGGAAAAGAAATCAGTAAGTGGGTAAAACTCAGTGGAAAAGAACCAGAATTTTATAATGGTCTTCGTGTGACAGATAAAGATACCATGAATGTTGCGGAGATGGTTCTTAATAAAGTAAATAAAGAACTTGTTGGTCTGATGCAGAAGATGGGTGTCAATGCGGTAGGTCTTTGTGGTAAAGACGGAAATATGATTCGTGTTAACAAGAAGATGCCAGATGGAAAGGATATCGGATTTGTAGGTGAAGTTTCTACAGTAAATACAGATCTTTTAAATACATTAATGGATAATGATTTTATTCCTGTAATTGCACCAATTGGTCTTGATGATGAATTTAATGCGTACAATATCAACGCAGATGATGCTGCATGTGGTGTAGCAAAAGCGATGGATGCAGAAAAGTTAGTATTTCTTACAGATATTGAAGGGGTCTTTATTGATCCAACGAATAAAAAGACATTAATTTCTGAGATGGATATTAAATCTGCAAAAGAATTTATTGAGAATGGTGTAGTTGGGGGAGGAATGCTTCCAAAACTCAATAACTGTATTGATGCGATTGAACAGGGCGTTTCAAGAGTACATATCTTAGATGGACGCGTGGCACATTGTCTTCTTTTGGAGTTCTTTACAGAAAAGGGTATTGGTACTGCTATTTTAAAAGAGCCTCTTTTTTAATATAGGATGTACTCTCGGAGTCTAAATCAAGCACAAAAAGATTCCGAGAGTACATTATAGGATAGAAAACAGAACTTCAAATAATTATACAAATACTTTACAGTGGTTAAATTAAGTGAGGAGTGAACAGCATGACAAAGATGCAGGAATATATGCAAAAGGGAGAAGATTATATTTTAAAAACATATAATCGATATCCGGTTGTATTTGAAAAAGGAGACGGTGTTTGTCTTTATGATATGGATGGAAAGAGATATCTTGATTTTGCAGCAGGTATTGCAGTATTTGCATTAGGATATAATAATAAAGCATACAATGATGCATTAAAAGAACAAATTGACAAGATCTTACATACTTCTAATCTTTATTATAATCAACCGGCGATCGATGCCGCAGAGAAAATCGTTAAGACTTCAAAAATGTCTAAAGTATTCTTTACAAACAGTGGTACAGAAGCGATTGAGGGTGCTTTAAAAGTGGCAAGAAAGTATGCTTATTTAAAAGATCCTTCCAAAGACTATGAATTTATTGCTATGAATCATTCTTTTCATGGAAGAAGTCAGGGAGCATTATCTGTAACAGGCAATGCACATTATCAGGATGGTTTTGTACCGGTAGAAATGCGTGCAGTATTTGCTGATTTTAACGATCTTGATGATGTAAAGTCTAAGATTACTGATAAGACATGCGGTATTATCTGTGAGGTTGTTCAGGGTGAAGGCGGAATTTATCCAGCAAAGAAAGAGTTTTTAGAAGGACTTAGAAAACTTTGCGATGAGAAAGATATCCTGCTTATATTTGATGAAGTACAGTGTGGTATGGGAAGATGCGGTTCTTTGTATGCTCATGATCTTTATGGAGTGAAACCGGATGTTATGGCACTTGCCAAAGCACTTGGCTGTGGTGTTCCGGTAGGAGCTTTTGTAACAAATGAGAAAGCTTCTCATGCCTTAGTGCCAGGAGATCATGGAACAACTTACGGTGGAAATCCATTTGCAACAACAGCGGTGTGTGAAGTATTCCGTCAGTTTGAAGAAAGGGATATCGTATCTCACGTGAATGAAGTGGGAGCCTATTTATATGAAAAGCTTGAAGAAGTGAATAATCAGTTTGCACAGATTAAAGCACATCGTGGTGTTGGTCTGATGCAGGGACTTGAATTTGAAAAACCTGTTGGGGATATTATTGTTACTGCTTTGAAAAAGGGTCTGGTTATTATTTCAGCAGGAGCCAATATTATTCGTTTTGTTCCGCCGCTGGTTATTGAGAAGAAAGATGTGGATGAAATGATTGCCATTCTTACGGAAACATTGAAAGAGAATGGAATTCAGTAAAAATTAAATATCGTATAAAAAAGTAAAAAATCTCCATACTAAAAGAAAGGTACTCAGGGAATCTTTCTGTGCTTGATTTTGTGAGTACATAAAAATAAAGGAAAAAGTATGGAGGTTTTTTATGTTTGGAATTATTGCAGCGCTGCTATCCGGAGCGCTTATGAGTATTCAGGGTGTTTTTAACACAGAAGTAACGAAGCAGACAGGGACATGGCTTACCAATTCTTTTGTGCAGTGTACGGGTTTTCTTGTCTGTCTTATTATATGGTTTTTTAAAGAAAGAAAAAAGAATCCGCCAATAGAAATTTTGACAGTAGAACCGAAATATTATCTTTTAGGAGGGGTTATAGGGGCATTTATTACATTTACTGTAATTGCAGGGATGTCAGCGTTAGGACCGGCAAAAGCAGTGATGCTTATTGTGGCGGCACAGCTTATTGTGGCATATCTTATTGAAGTATTCGGAATCTTTGGAGTGGAAAAAAGTGGATTTGATTGGATGAAATTATTAGGAACGGGATTGTTTCTTGCAGGAATCATTCTATTTAAAGCAAGAGAGTAAAAGAAAATTGTCATACCCTCTTGTGTTTTTTTTAGATATTCGGTATTATTAATAAGACTATGGACAATATGCAAAGGCAACATTTTCTGCGGAATATGAAGAAATATTCCGGAACTGTTTCAGTAAGGAGGAGAATTCCTGATTTGAGACGGAGTATAGTGAGAAGGTTGATTAGCACAGCACTTGGAATCGTAATGATTATTTTGTCAGGCTGTTCTTTTTCTGTTCCTGTAAGAGAGGAAGAAAGTATAGATTCTACAGCTATTGTAAGGGCAGAAAGAAAGACAGAATGGAATACAGAGCAGACGAAAGAGACAGAGATTTATGTTCACGTCTGTGGATGTGTGAAGAAGCCGGGAGTATATTCGTTACATTTTGGTGCGAGAACGCAGGAGGCGATCAATGCCGCCGGAGGTTTTTCGGAGAAAGCGAATCAGACAGCATGGAATTTGGCGGAAGTTCTTCAGGATGGAATGCAGATTTATGTTCCGTCAAAAGATGAGGCGAAGGAAGCGCTTAATGAAGAGCAATCTTCACAAAAAGATTTGTCAGCTTCCCAAAGAAAAGATACGGTGAACATTAATAGGGCATCGAAAGAGGATCTGGTAACCTTGCCGGGGATTGGAGAATCAAGAGCAGATGCGATTATTGCCCGCCGGGAAGAAAAGGGAACCTTTACTTCCATAGAGGAAATTAAAGATGTCGCTGGAATAGGAGATGGCATTTTTAATCGAATAAAAGATTTAATTACAGTTAACTGAGGTGTGTTATGGGAAAAAAAGTGCTGGTTGTCGATGATGAACGTCTGATTGTAAAGGGAATTAAATTTTCTCTTGTACAGGATGATATGGAAGTTGACTGCGCCTATGATGGGGAAGAAGCCCTTGAGATGGCTAAGAAGACAGAGTACGATATTGTTCTTCTTGATGTGATGCTTCCGAAGATGGATGGGTTTGAAGTCTGCCAGAGGATTCGGGAATTTTCTAATATGCCAATTATCATGCTGACAGCAAAAGGTGATGACATGGACAAGATTCTCGGTCTGGAGTATGGAGCAGATGATTATATTACAAAACCATTTAATATTCTTGAAGTAAAGGCCAGAATTAAGGCCATCATGCGCAGAAGCTCCAAGAGAGTAACAGAAGATGAGAAGAAGAAAGTATTTGAGAAGAATGGATTGAAGATAGATTGCGACAGCAGAAGAGTATTTGTTGAGGGAAGTGAAGTGAAACTTACCGCCAAAGAATATGATTTGTTAGAACTTCTTTCTTTCCATCCTAACAAAGTTTACAGCAGAGAGAATCTGCTCAATATTGTATGGGGATATGATTATCCGGGGGATGTTCGTACAGTGGACGTACATATCCGAAGGCTTCGTGAAAAGATCGAAAAGAATCCGGGTGAGCCGCTTTATATTCATACAAAATGGGGGGTAGGATACTATTTCCAAGATTAGTATAAGGAGAGTTTTCCACTATATTTCATTATATCAGGTAGTCGGAATCTTAACATTTTTCCTGATTAATATTTTTTTGATAGTGGGAATTTCAAGTCAGATCAATTATTATGAGAAAAAGGCGATTGATCAGAGAGTACGGTACACACAAAAACAGTGTGCCGTACTTTCTAATCAGATTGTAAATAACGGATTCCGAAATTATAATATGAGCAGTCTTTCAGGAGAATCCGGAGCGAGTATATTTGAAGTGGAGCAGCTTGCCAATAATCTTGAGGGGAGGATTCTGTTAATAGACAGCCGCTTTAAGATTCTTGCTGACACATATAATCGTAACTGTGGAAAGTACCTTGTTACAAAAGAGACGATTCATGCTATGAACGGTGAAGAAGTTTCCTACCGATATATAGGGGATCAATATCTTCAGATTATTCTTCCCATAGAGGATAAGAGCAGTGAAAAGCCAGATATAAGAGGATTGATCATTGCAGTTGTTTCGCTGCATAATTGTAATGAGATGTCGGAATATTTATATGATCAGAGAGATAATCTTCTTGGTATTTTTATAATCATTACAATAATTTTCAGTGTTCTCGTTGCACTTCTCATTCGTAATAGTTTTCGAAGAATGCAAAATGAACTTGATATTATTGCAGCAGGACATCAGGAAGAAGGACTGGTTGAAGAGAATTTTAGAGAATTTTATAATCTTTCCTCTACTTTTAATAAGATTATTAATCGATATAAGGAACTGGAGAATACAAGACAGGAATTTGTATCGAACGTTTCTCATGAATTAAAGACACCGATCACTTCTATGAAGATTCTGGCAGATTCCCTGTTGATGCAGCCAGATGTTCCAGTGGAGCTTTATGAAGAATTTATGAATGATATTGTTCATGAGATTGACAGGGAGAATCAGATCATTACAGATTTGCTCACGTTGGTGAAGATGGATAAAACGCAGGCGAATTTAAATATTTCTTCTGTAAAGATTAATGATCTGTTAGAGGTGTTGTTAAAGAGGATTTCTCCTATTGCGGAAAAGAGAGGCATTAAGATTCGTTTGGAGACGATGCGTGAAGTAATCGCAGAAGTAGATGAGGTAAAGCTTTCTCTGGCATGCAATAATCTTATTGAGAATGCTGTAAAGTATAATGATGATAACGGAAGTGTAGATGTTTCACTGAATGCGGATCATAAGTTCTTTTATATTCGTGTAAAAGATACGGGATGTGGTATTCCGGAAGATTGTCAGGAACAGATTTTTGAACGTTTTTATCGGGTAGATAAGGCACGTTCAAGAGAAACAGGCGGTACCGGTCTTGGTCTTGCTATAACAAGAAATGTTATTTTAATGCATAAAGGTTCCATTCGCGTTCACAGCAAGGAAGGAGAGGGTTCAACATTTATTATCCGTATCCCTCTCAATTATATTGGATAGGAGACAGACACATGAGAAGATTAAAGAGAAAAGGATATCTGTTATTTTTCCTGAGTCTGCTTTTATTAAGTACTTTGTGTGGATGTGGTGGCAATACGGCATCTTCCGCAGCATCAAAGGAAAAGACGGACAGTGGGGAAGGGATAACAACAGAAGCGGCAGAAGATAAGAATACGATCAACTTATATTATCTGAATGCAGAAGAAGATGGGTTTAAAAAGGTTCCGTATACTTTACAGAATCCGAATGATTCGGTAAAGGCATCTTATGAAGTACTTTATAAACTTTCCGATACGGAAGGGAATAATACAAGTGAGTATAAGGCATCCATTTTTGATGGGATTGCAGTAAATGATGTTTCGCCTTTGGAAAACGGAAAGGAGAACATAGACTTTGGTGCGGCCTATGGTCAGCTTAGTCATGTAAAAGAAGTATTACTTCGTACATCTGTTGTGAAGTCGCTGCTTCAGATTAAAGGAGTTGAAGGGATTACTTTTTCTGTCAATGGTTCTAGTTTATTAGATACAGATAAAGTTCCGGTAGGGCTGATGAATGAAGATACTCTTTTAACAGATGATGGAGAGAAGAGTATTTATTCAGAAAAGAAAAAAGTAAAACTATATTATACGAATAAGACAGGAGATAAGCTTATTTCCTGTTTTAGAGAAGTCAAAGTAAAGGATAATGTTCCACTTGAAACGCAGGTTCTTCTTATGCTGAAGAATCCTCCGGCTTCAAAGAAGAATTTGAAGAGTCCGCTCTCACAGGATTTTCATGTGAATCAGACGCAGATTATGAATAATACCTGTTATGTGGATTTGAGCAGTGATATAGAGAATGCTGTAGCAGATGTAAAGGAAAAGATTACGGTGTATGCGATGGTGAATACTCTTACTGATCTAGATACTGCTTATCAGGTTCAGTTTACGATTGATGGGAAAAGAGTCAGTAAGTTAAATGAATTTGAAAAGTTCGATACACTTCTGACAAGTAATTTTTCTTTATGTAAATAATATGATGTCAGGGTCAAAAGGTCAAAACGCCGTTCGTGCTTGTACGATAAGGTGTTTGACTTTGGGACCCTAACATCATAATATTGACCGCAGATCAGGTATACGTATAGGTGATTTGCGATGAACCAATAAAGGGAGAATAAGTGAAAAGACCATTTTTTCTGTTTTTTATGGGGCTTGTGCTTGGAGAGGCTGCAGCCATTTCTTTAAACAGGATAGGTTTTTTTGTGATGGCTTTGTTTCTTTTTATTCTTATTTTAATCTGTTTTGGATTGTATCAGAGAATAAAAAGAAAACGGAGCCCTCTTTTTATATATGCAATTATATTTTATGGTTTATTTTTTGCCGGAGGTCTTTTGCTTCTTAGAGCAGAATACCCGGATACGGCAGATCAGATACTTGCGAAAAGAGAGATTGATGGTACATTAAGCGGAAATGTAGAGTTTGTAAAGAAAACAGCGGAAGGGGAGTACCAGCTTACATTAAGTGAAGTTTCATTTTGGGAAGAAGAGAAGGGTTCTTTAAAGGATAAAAAAGGAAGTTATTTTTTTGAAAATTATAAATTAAGGGCGAAATGCCGTATTTTAAAGATTAAAGTATCTGAAAAGAAGATTTATCCGGGAGATCAGATCAGTTGTACAGGCAGACTGAGTGCAATCAAAGAAACTTCTAATCCAGGAGAATTTGATGCAAGAACATATTATTATTCCTTGGGAATCCGCTATCAGTTCTTTGGAAAGGCGATTAGCAGAAAGAAGGAACGGCCTTTGTCAGTATATCGGATGGCAGGCAGGGTAAGAGAAAGAATGGATGCAGTTTATCACTATATACTTTCTGAAAATGAATATGGTTTATTAAAAGCAATGTTTCTGGGAGATAAGACAGAACTGTCTAGTGAAGAAAAACGTTTATATGAAGAAAATGGAGTGGCGCATCTGCTGGCCGTTTCCGGTCTTCACGTTTCTATCGTTGGAGGAATGTTGTTTCGTTTTTTAAGAAAAAGAAAGTTTAGCTATGCTGTTTCATGTATCTGTTCAAGCTTTGTTCTGTTATTCTATGCGATTATGACCGGTTTTGGAAATTCTGTTTTCCGGGCGGTCATTATGTTTTTGATTTTTTTGCTAGCACAATATTTCGGAGCGGAATATGATATGGTTTCTTCTATGAGTCTGGCGGGAATATTAATGTTATATGACGGTCCGCTGAGAATTCTGGAAAGTGGATGCATTATTTCATTTACTTCTATTTTTGCCATTGGAATGATTGTTCCTTTTATGAAAGAACTGGAGGAAAAACGAAGAAAAAGTAAATTGATACCGGGTGAATTCTTAATAGAAAGCAAGTGGAAGAAAAGAATAAGGCAGGCTTTTTTTACAAGTGTTATTATTTCTATGGTAATTGGTCCGTTATTGCTGCGGTTTTATTATCAGTGGAGTCCATATAGTGTTTTGCTGAATCTTTTTGTAATTCCGGCAATGAGCCCGCTTTTGCTTAGTGCGATTACAGGTGGAGTCGTGGGATTGTTTCAGCTATGGGCAGGCATGGCAGGATGTATCCCCGCAGTCCTATTGTTAAGAGGCTTTCATGTGATATTCCAGTTTATTCATAAGATGCCGGGTGCCGTTATTGTAACAGGGTGTCCATCATGGTGGAAGATTCTCCTTTTTTATCTGGCAGAGCTGTGTCTGTTTATTTGCTGGTATTATCGTTTATGGAGTGTGGGATGTGTTTTTATACTTATCTTGATTGCAGGAAGATTCTGCAGACCGGTGCCTCCTTTACAGATCAGTATGCTTGATGTAGGTCAGGGAGAATGTATTTTTTTAAAAACCCCTGCAAACGAAACCATATTGATTGATGGGGGCAGTACATCGAAGAAACATATCGCAGACTATACGATTCTTCCTGCCTTGAAATATTATGGAACAGATCATCTAGATTATGTTATAATAACCCATACGGATGAGGATCATATTTCGGGGATAAGAGAATTGTTAGAAGAAGAGTATCCTGTGAAAAATATTATTCTTCCGGATACGTTAGCGATGCGTTTACCTGAACAAAAGACAGGAAAAAGGGAAGTACAGGAAAAAGACAGAGAAAGCAAGAAAAATATACTGGAAGTTATAAAAAAGAGTAACGCCAATGTTTTAAAAATAAGTAAGGGAGATATTCTACAGCTTGACAGAATAAGCCTACCTTGTCTTCATCCAGTAAAAGGATGGGATGATGAAGATGTTAACAGCGGTTCTATAGTATTTGCTCTCTCATATGAAAAGTTTACGATGCTGTTTACAGGTGATCTGCCAGGAGAACAGGAAGCATTGTTCATGAAAGAGGTACCGTCACCTGTTTCTATTTTAAAAACAGCGCATCATGGCTCAAAGAATTCTACGACAGATTTATTCTTAAAAATGGTGCATCCTCAAAAAGCAATATTGTCAGCCGGAAAAAATAATTTATATGGGCATCCACATAAGGAAACCATAAAAAGACTGCAAAAAAATGGAGCAGATATTTACGGAACTTTATGGGGAGGTGCGATTCATATCGAGAGTAACGGGCAAAAGTATCAGATAAATTATTTTAAAAATCAATGAACACGAGGAATTTATTTTTATGAAAGAAATAAAAAAACAGATAAAAGAAAAATCTTTTTATAAAGTCTATCTTCTGACTGGAGATGAACCATATCTTATCCTTCAGGCAAAGCATATGCTGAAGAATGGAATGATCAGAGAAGGTGATACGATGAACTACGCAGAATTTACCGATGCGAAAGTAGATATCAATACCTTGCAGGAACTGGCATTTACCTATCCGTTCTTTAGCGAAAAACGTCTTTTGCTTTTAGATGGAACAGGAATCTTAAAAACAGGAAAAGATGAATTTGTGAATATTATGGATAATATGCCGGAAACGACCTGTATTCTTATATGTGAATCAGAAGTGGATAAACGTTCTAAAGTATACAAGTGGATAAAAAAGAATGGTTATATTGGAGAATTTTTAAAAAAGAATCAAACAGAAAAAGTTCTTCTGCGCTGGATTGCAGCTTTGCTTGGAAAGGAAAAGAAGCAGATTAGAGAAAATGATGCAATATATTTCCTACAAAAAGTTGGAGATGATATGTTTCAGATAAAGAATGAAACAGATAAGTTAATCGCCTATGTCGGAGAAAAAGAAGAAATTACAAAAGAAGATATTGATGCGATTACATCCGGGGAAGTACAGGATAAAATATTTGACCTTGTAGATGCCATTGCCAGAGGAAATAAGCCGGCGGCACTTGGGTATTATAATGATCTTATTCTTTTAAAAGAACCACCAATGCATATTTTATTTCTAATCGTGCGTCAATATCGGATTCTTCATATTATTTCCAATATGCGCACACTTCGCAAACCAGATGATGCCATCGCCAAAACCGCTGGAATCCCACGATTTGCCATTCGAAAAAATGAACAACAGCTAAGAGGTTATGGAGAAAAAACATTAGAAAGATGTATCGAGGAATGTATTCAGATAGAAGAAGACATTAAAACCGGAAAAATAGGAGATCAGATTGGAGTAGAAGCTCTGATTTGCAAATTACTTTTACCCTAATATCATACAATTTGGCAAAATAACAAGATAAAATAAAAAATCTCCGAAAAGCAGCCGCTCTTTTCGGAGATAAATGGTTTATTTTAATTAAGCAATTCCGTTAACCGCTTTTGTAAGACGGGAAACTTTTCTTGCTGCTGTGTTCTTATGGAAAATTCCTTTAGAAGTAGCTTTGCTGATTTCAGAAATAGCAACTGTTAA
>OGJY01003945.1_pt1 | contig 11413 bp, 8 predicted proteins | sample 1572231 | NCBI WGS metagenome assembly OGJY01 (sample SAMEA2582121, study PRJEB24529) | metagenome | biome: Human gut stool | place: China | collected 2011
TGTTTCTTATTCTATTGCAAGAAACTTTAATCGGAAGTATTATAAAACAATTTATTTTTATATTATGATGGGGTTATTTGTTCCGTCACAGGTAGTATTGTTGCCTGTAACCAAAATGATGTCAAAGTTAAATATGCTTAATCATGCGGGACTGATTATTCTGTATGTAGCATTTAGCCTGACGCAGGGAGTATTTCTGTTTGTAAATTATATCAGAGGTCTTCCTTACGAAATTGAGGAGTCTGCACAGATTGACGGTTGCAGTGTATTTCAGACATATGTAAAAATAGTACTTCCTCTGGTAAAACCTATGATTTCTACGTTGCTAATCATGGATACTTTGTGGATCTGGAATGACTTTATGCTCCCTTTACTAATTTTAAACCGTTCACAGGCTATTTGGACACTTCCTCTTTTTCAGTATAATTTTAAGACAGAATATTCTTTTAACTATACAATGGCGTTTACGGCATACTTACTTGCTATGCTGCCTATGTTGATCATCTATTGCATGGGACAGAAATATATAGTCAAAGGACTGACAGCAGGATCTGTAAAAGGTTGATTCTGTAGAAGTAGTATATTGCGGGTGAAAGGAGAATTATGAAAAGTGAAGGTGCTGGTTGTAGAAGATGAATTTTATGCAAGGAAAGCCTTGATAGGACAAATCAAAAAATATGATCAGGATGGACCTTTTTGAGATATCGGAGGCATCTAATGGAGAGGAAGGCTGGGAATGTTGAGATTGGAATATGGAATCACTTGGACGTAGTTCCAGAAGGAAAAGAATGGATATATCCGCCCTATACATGTACAGAAAAGGATGGATTTTTAATCGGGCGTGGAATACAGGATAATAAAGGTCCTGCAGTTGCTGTTTTATATGCAATGAAATATTGCAGTGAAAAAGAAATTTTGAATAATATTAAAGTAAGGCAGATTCTTGGATGTCAGGAAGAAAGCGGTATGACAGATGTAGAATATTATCTGAAATACAAGAAAGCACCGGAATATTCTTTTGTTGCTGATTGTGGATTTCCCGTATGTTGTGGAGAAAAAGGACATGGAAACTGTCATTGTGCAGATGAAGCGGAATTGTTTGAAAATCTGAAGAATGCAGTGAAAATATATGTTTTTGCACTTAAAAAACTGGACAAAAGAATAAAAGAAATACGTTAACTAAAGAGAAATACATAAATTAAGTATAATACAGGAGGATACAAAAAATGAAAATGTTTCAGATTAGTGACAAAATAGACAATGTATCAAGAATTGGAATTGGATGCATGAGAATTACAGGTTTATCTGATGAAAAAGCGGTAAGGAGTCTGACTGAAGGAGCACTGGAGTGTGGAATTAATTTTTTTGATCATGCAGATATTTATGCAGGCGGAGAAGCCGAAACGGTATTTGGAAATGCGCTGACACCTCAGTTGCGTGAAAAGATGGTGATTCAGACAAAATGTGCCATACGTCCGGGTATCTGTTATGATTTTTCAAAGGAATATATTCTGAATTCTGTAGATGGAAGTTTGAAACGTTTAAAAACAGATTATGTAGATATATTACTTCTTCATCGCCCGGATGCGTTGATGGAGCCGGAAGAGGTAGCAGAAGCATTTGAGATTCTGGAAAAAAGCGGGAAAGTAAAAGCATTTGGTGTAAGCAATCATAATCCGATGCAGATTGAATTATTAAATCAATACTGTGGTGGAAAAATCTGTATTGATCAGATACAGTTTTCAGCGGTTCACTGTCCAACGATTGATGCAGGACTAAATGTAAACATCCATAATGATGCAGGATGTGATCGTGATGGTGGTATTATCGAGTATGCAAGACTGAAGAAAATGACATTGCAGGCATGGTCTCCGTTCCAGTATGGAATGTTTGAGGGAATATTTATTGGAAACGAGAAATTTTCGGAACTGAATAAAGTGTTAGATCGTCTGGCAGAGAAATATGGGGTAACACAGAATGCAATCGCAGTTGCATGGATTATGCGTCATCCTGCAGGAATCCAGACAATTGTAGGAAGTACAAATCTGAAAAGAATTCAGGATATAAGTAAAGCATCCGATATTGTTCTGAGCCGTGAAGAATGGTATGAAATTTATCTTGCGGCAGGAAAAATGCTGCCGTAAGAAAAACATATCATCTAAATTAGATGGTAAAGAACTTTGCTTGACAGTTAGGAGAAGAGAGAGCGCATTCATGGAAAAAAAGTGTATGAGAGTTATCTGGAGATTCTCAGAGAAGAACTTGTTCCTGCTCTGGGATGTACGGAACCTATTGCGATTGCATATGCAACAGCAACAGCAGCTTCTGTGCTGGAAAAAGTGATAAAAACAGATGATGATGGAAATAAAAAATATGATGGACATTTAAATCTTTATTGCAGTGGAAATATAATAAAAAATGTAAAAAGTGTTACAGTACCAAATTCAGGAGGAATGAGGGGCATTGAAGCTGCTGCAGTTCTTGGAATGGTTGGTGGTCAGGCAGAACGAAAACTGGAAGTATTGGAAGGAATTACAGAAGCTGAACGTATCCAGACAGCAAAACTTCTTGAAACACAATTCTGTACATGTTATCTTGAAGAAGGAGTAGAGAATCTTTATATCCGTGCAGAACTTACACAAAATGGACATAGAGCAGTTGTGGTTATAGAAAATAAACATACGAATATTGTCCTAATCAAAAAAGACGATGAGATACTGTTGGAAAAGAGGGGCTTTCAGCAGAAAAAAACAGAGAAAAAACGGGATAAAAGAGATTTGCTGAATGTAGCAGATATTCTGGAGTTTGCAGAAATTGTGGATATAAAAGAGATAGAGGAAGTCATAGGACGCCAGATTGCCATGAATACAGCAATTTCCGAAGAAGGCCTGCGTAATCATTACGGAGCAGAAGTAGGACGTACCCTGCTTCGCGCATATGGTAATGATGTCAAAGTACGTGCCAGAGCAAAGGCGGCAGCTGGATCTGATGCAAGAATGAATGGATGCTCTATGCCAGTAGTTATTAATTCCGGGAGCGGAAATCAGGGAATGACCTGTTCTCTACCAGTCATCGAATATGCCAGAGAACTTAAAGTTCCTAAAGAGAAAATGTATCGTGCACTGGTCGTAAGCAACCTAATAGCGATTCATCAGAAAACTTATATTGGAAGTCTGTCAGCTTACTGTGGAGCAGTAAGTGCCGCATGTGGAGCAGGAGCTGCCATATCCTGGCTAAACGGTGGTGATTACAATGCAATATCTAAAACAATCACAAATGCTCTTGCAAATACAAGTGGCATTGTATGTGATGGAGCTAAGTCTTCATGTGCTGCTAAAATCGCTTCAGCAGTAGATGCAGCAATTATGGCATACGCTCTGGAGGATGCAGATCATTGTTTTCAGGCAGGCGAGGGATTGGTACGTGATAATGTTGAGGATACAATCCGAAATATGGGATACGTAGGAAGAGTTGGAATGAAAGATACAGATGTTACAATCCTGAATTTGATGATCGATCAGAAAAAAGTATAAAAACAAAGGACCTGTCAGGTTTCGACAGGTTCTTTGTCATGGGAATTTTAAGGAGTATTATTTGAGCAAATATTTATTTGCCGTATATCTCATGGGATAGCAATCATCTGTTGCCGGATATGAGTGATACCAGACGACTATAGGCAAGAATAACATCTGATACCACATCATTCATCAACAGGTCACAGACTGCTGTGAATAATATCCAGCACCTGCTTTAATTCATTCACACCGATCTGTCCCGGTGCGGAAGCTTTGGAAGCAGCGCCGAAGGTGAGAGCGGAGCCAAATGTCTCACCTGTCAGACGGCTTACAACGCCTGTTCCTGCCATGGACATGGTAATGATCGGGCGGTCTGCATATTTCTCAGACATTTCCAGAGTAGCAGAGAGGAGTGTAAGAACATCCTGTTTGCAGGTCGGCATAACAGCCATTTTCGGAATATCAGCACCGAAATCCTGCATCATACGAAGACGTCTGATAATCTCCTCCTTCTCAGGAGTCTTAAAGAAATCATGGTTGGAAGCAATTACCTTTACACCTGCTTCGTGAGCTGCATTGATGATTGTCTTAACGACTTCATCACCTGTAAATGCTTCTACATCAATTAAATCTACATAACCGCTCTGAGCAGCTGCGATATTTAAAGCAGCGTAATCACTTACAGAAATCTCTTTCTCACCGCCTTCTTTGGAAGTACGGAATGTAAGGAGAACAGGAATGTCTTTTAAAACTTCCTGAAGCTCTTTTGCGGTTTCTAATACTTTTTCAGTAGTAAAGACATCGTCAAACCAGTCAACACGCCACTCAACCACATCAACCGGAAGAGAAGTGATCTTTTTGGCTTCTTCGAGAATGTCTGTTTTTGTTTTTCCTACGATGGGAACGCAGATCTTAGGTCTGCCTTCACCGATCACAATATTTTTTACCTGAACTGTGTTCATTTTCTTATCCTCATACTTCTTATCATATTAAGAATAACCGTAACATAACCATAACATAACCATTATGTCAGCAGATTTTCCTGACTAGCAGTAATGATACAGAAAAAATGTTGTATTATCTATATACACGCCTGAAAGCAAACTGCAGGATATGCACATTCTGCGCGGAGTAAATATATCAGTACATCTCCTGCAGTACGCCGAAAAGCGGTATATATCAAATATTATGTGCAGAAAGATCAGTGAAATGATCTGTTCTGCATCACAATATGAGATATCTTTACTGAAGATACCATCAGGTATCAGTCATCATAGGAGATGTGAAGAATCTCTTTCATATGTTCGATAGGCATTGGTTCGCCTGTCCATAACTCAAATGCAGCAGAGCCCTGGAATAACATCATTCCAAGACCGTTCATTGTCTTGCACCCTGCCTCTTTTGCCATGGAACGCATCTTTGTCTCCAGCGGAGAGTAAGGAACATCAATAACGACCAGCTCAGGACGGAAGTAAGATTTGTCCGGAACAACGGACTGTCCCTCCAGTGGTTTCATTCCCACACCTGTAGCATTGACAAAGATAAAACTGTCATCCATCTCAGCTTTCAGTTTATCAAGGTCTGCCAGATCATAAAGAACTGCATGGCAGGATGTCTTTGTGTTGATCTTCTCTACTGTGGATACTGCACGATCCCAGAATTCATCCTTGCGGTTAAAGATTGTGATCTCAGCAACGCCGTCCAAAGCAGCCTGGATCTCGATAGCAGTGGCAGCACCGCCTGCACCGACGATAGTCATTTTCTTTCCGATCACATCAATATCATTATCTTTCAGGGCAGACATAAATCCGATACCGTCAGTGATATGACCTGTAAGATGACCGTTGTCGTTTACAATCGTGTTAACTGCACCGCATAATTCTGCAGCAGGAGAAAGCTCATCCAGGTATTTTCCAACCAGAGTTTTGTTTGGCATGGAAACATTGGATCCTCTCATTTTCAGAGTACGGATTGCTTTTACTGCATCCTCAATTTCATCTGCGCCAACCTCGAAAGCAAGGTAAGCGTAGTCATACCCGAGTTTTGCAAAAGCCTCATTCTGCATTGCAGGAGAGCTGGAGTGACGGATCGGGTAAGCCATCAGACCGATTAATTCAGTATGTCCGGTAATTCTTTCAGCCATTATAATATCCCCTTTCGTATTTTGTTGTAAAGGTTTTTATTGAAGGTATCCCATCTGAGTCAGTGTATTAAGGATATTTCTTCCTTCCAGAGTTCCGTCGATGATTCTTCTTGCACGTTTGCTGTCTCCGATGTTCAGGATCTCAACATCATCAGAAACAAAAGCATCGGAAAGCTCTGCGAAAAGCTGTCCCTGAGCTCTCATACCAAGACATACGAATCCGTAGTCAAATGGAAGCTCACGTTCACCTTCTGCATCTTTTACAAGGAAAGAGCTGTCTTTTACTTCCTGAAGAGCTGTCTTTGTAAGCTGAGCCACATGATGTTTCTTCATCTGGTCTTTCATGTCATTCTTTGTAACAGGATCCAGGTCACGTCCGATCTGATCCATCATCTCCACAATAGAAATCTCAGCATTTCTTGCTGCAAAGAATTCCACAACATCAAGACCAACAGCACCGCCGCCCACAACAACAACCTTCTTGCCTGTCATATCTTCCGGATAGTCATTGATGTGATTAATCATTCCCAGGATAGAAGCGACCTTGCTGCCTTCTTTGTCAATGCGGTCGTGAAGTCCTTTGATCGGAGGAAGCAGTGGTGCGGAACCTGTGGAGCTTACGATCAGGTTCGGATGGAACTTGCGGATATTTTCCGGTGTTCCTTCTGTGTTTGTGAAGATATAAAGATTCTCAAGCTGCTCTGCTCTGTGGATCAGATAGTTCGGGAAATCAGCCAGACGTTTCTTTGCAGGAATCTTAGAGATCACAGAAGCAAGACCGCCAAGAGTTTCACCCTTTTCCAGAAGGAAGGTATTACAGCCTACTTCTGCGGCTGTACAGGCAGCTTCCAGTCCGGCAGTACCGCCTCCGATTACTACAACATTACAGTTCTTGTTCACTTTCTGATTCTTATAAACATCACCTTCCAGAACAGCCGGGTTTACAGTACAGCGGATCGGACGGTTAAAGCCGATTCTGTTTCCTGCACATCCGATGTTACAGGAGATACATTTGCGAAGGTCACATTCTCTGCCTGTAGCTACTTTGTTTACCCATGCAGGTTCTGCGATAAGACCACGTCCCATACCGATCAGGTCTGCATCGCCGTCAGCGAGGATCTGCTCGGCAACCTTCGGGTTACGGATATTTCCCATGGAGATACATGGCTTGCCGAATTTCTCTCTGACAGCTTTAGGCATATAGGAACGCCATCCGTCTTTCATGTAGTTGGCATCGATCTGATACTGGATAGAACCGTTTAAACCGCAGGAAACATCGAAGATATCAACTTCATCCTGAACATATTCCAGATATTCAAGAGTATCCTCAAGAGTGTTGCCACCTTCCATCAGCTCATCTGCGCTGAGACGGAGCATGATCGGGAAGAAAGGTCCGACCTGTTTTCTTACTTCTTCAATGACCATACGGCAGAAACGTGTTCTGTTTTCCACAGATCCGCCGAACTCATCTGTACGTTTGTTTGTAAGAGGAGAGAGGAACTGGCTGATCAGATAGGAATGTCCCGCATGGATTTCTACTGCGTCAAAACCTGCAGCCTGGGCTCTCTTTGCAGCCTCGCCGTATTTCTTTACAATGTGATGGATTTCTTCCACTGATAACGGACGCGGGATTTCTCCGCCTTCTTTGGACGGAACATCAGATGCGGAAACCGGCTGCATATTTGTACGTGCGGAAACAGCGGAAGCACCTGCGTGGTTGATCTGGATCGCAATACAGGTACCATATTTGTGGATCTCTTCACAGAATTTGTACAGACGCGGCAGATAGTTGTCGTGGTCAATACGAAGCTGAGTAGTTCCGTTGGAACCCTGCGGAGAATCTACGCTTGCATTCTCTACGATGATCAGACCTGTGCCGCCTTTGGCACGCTCTTTATAATAATTAATGTGAAGAAAACTCATTTCGCCGTTCTGTTCCCCGTAATTGGTTCCCATAGGCATCATAACGATACGGTTTTTGATAGTCATATTTTTTACTGTGAGTGGTGTGAAAATATGCTGGTAATTGCTTTTCATTAAGTCTTTCCTCCTGAAATTTTCTGTTGGATCTATAACTGTTCAGTGCTTTAGCTGTGGCCTGAATTTCTTTGATGTGTTAATTATATAACGGGATAATCCATAAATCTAATTGATAATTCGTGCTATATAATAAAAAACATCTATGGTTTTGCTGAGACTTTTATACCTGTGCAGTCGGATTCGCAGACAAGTGAGTGGTATAGTTACCTCAAACACGCTCTGGTGTGCCGACAAGTTGATTCTTGAAACAATATTGCAGGATAGAAATAAGAAATTCAGACGCAGGATTGTTCGAGAAATCAACTTGTCGACACACTGGTTTACAGGAGAGGGTGAAATACAGGACAATACAAAATAACCGTAATACCATCTATTAAATAGGAAGAAATACTCAAAAAAACAAAATTTGGAGAAACCTGACAAATTTTTCTGCTATATTTTTAACGAAAATGACAAATAAATGTTGAAATTTTCTGCCGGAAAAGGTAAAATTAAAATTGGCTAAATTTTTGGGTTAACTTTTAAATATTCTCATAAAGATGGAGGGCAAACAAGAATGAGTAATGCAACACAAAGCTTAGCAGGCACAAGAATTACTTCTTTGCTTGACGCAAACAGTTTTGTCGAAATCGGACAGGGTGTAACAGCCAGATCCACAGATTTCAACATGACTGCAAACAAGGCACCATCTGACGGTGTTATCACCGGATATGGTGTGATCGATGACAAACTGGTTTATGTATACAGCCAGGATGCATCTGTATTAAACGGTACTGTTGGTGAAATGCATGCAAAGAAGATCACAAGACTTTATGATCTTGCCATGAAAACAGGCGCTCCGGTTATCGGACTTGTTGACTGTGCAGGTATCCGTCTTCAGGAAGCAACAGACGCACTGGAAGCTTTCGGACAGATCTATCTGAAACAGACACTGGCATCCGGTGTGATCCCGCAGATCACAGCAATCTTCGGAACATGCGGCGGTGGTATGGCAGTTATCCCGTCCCTGACAGATTTCACATTCATGGAATCCAAAAAAGGAAAAATGTTCGTCAACACACCAAACGCACTGGAAGGAAACAACACAGACAAATGCGACACAGCAGCAGCTGATTTCCAGAGCAAAGAGACAGGTGTGATCGATGGCGTTGGTACAGAGGATGAGATTCTTGGCCAGATCCGTTCCTTAGTATCACTTCTTCCTTCTAATAATGAAGACACAGACAACTACACAGAGTGTACAGATGATCTTAACCGCGTATGCGCAGATCTTGCAAACTGTGCAGGTGACACAGCAATCGCACTTTCCCAGATCGCTGACAACGGTGAATTCTTCGAGACAAAAGCAGACTATGCAAAAGACATGGTTACAGGCTTTATCCGTTTAAACGGCGCTACAGTAGGTGCTGTTGCAAACAGAAGCGAAGTATATGACGCAGAAGGCAAGAAAACAGAAACATTTGACGGAAGCATCTCTGCAAGAGGCGCAAGAAAAGCAGCAGATTTCGTGAAATTCTGCGACGCTTTTGATATTCCGGTACTTACACTTACAAACGCAACAGGCTTCATGGCAACCTTATGCAGCGAGAAGATGATGGCGAAATCCGTAGGTGAACTGGTAGCTGCATTCGCAGACGCAACAGTTCCGAAGGTAAATGTGATCATCGGCAAAGCTTACGGTACAGCTTACGTGGCAATGAACAGCAAATCTATCGGTGCAGACCTTGTATATGCATGGGATAACGCAGAGATCGGTATGATGGATGCTTCCCTGGCAGCCAAGATCATGTATGCAGATGCAGATGCTGCTGAACTGAATGAAAAAGCTGCTCAGTACAGAGAGCTTCAGAATGGTGTTGCTTCCGCAGCAGCAAGAGGCTATGTTGACACTGTGATCAGCCCGGCTGACACAAGAAAATATGTAATCGGTGCATTTGAGATGCTGTTCACAAAGAGAGAAGATCGTCCGTCTAAGAAACATGGAACGGTCTAAGCGGGGTGACGCATATGAAAATGATCAAAAAAATAACTTCTGTATTCATGACATTTCTCGTAATGGCTGCGCTGGTGATTGGCAGCACCTCTGTGGTATTTGCCGCAGATAAGGTTGATGATACTGTTAAGTCCACACTGGTAACTACAGCAGAAGGACTGACAGATGCCATTGTCCAGCTTAAAGATGAAGAAATCGAGAATTACATGAGTTCAGGAGATGACTTTACAACAAGTGCCATGCAGTCCTGGCAGACATCCAAGGATGAACTTGGCGCAAAGAAGGACAGCAATGGTGAAACTACTGTAACTTTCAAAGATGATCAGTACACAGTTACTGTTCCTCTTAAATTTGAGAAAGCAGAAGCAAACTTTGTATATGTCTTTGACTCACAGGGAGCACCGACTTCCATGACTGTAGATGTACAGTATGGTATGGGCAAGACTCTTCAGAGAGCAGGTCTTAATACTCTGATGGGTATTGGAACTGTATTCGTAATGCTGGTTGTGTTAAGCCTTCTGATCTCTCTGTTCAGATTCATTCCGAATCCGGAAGCAAAGAAAGCAGCAGAAGCAAAAGCAGCCAAAGCTGCAAAAGAGGCAGAGGCAGCAGCCATCGCACAGACAGCACCTGCACAGGCAGAAGAGAACCTTGCAGATGACGGAGAACTGGTAGCTGTTATCGCAGCAGCAATCGCAGCAGCAGAGGGAACTACAACAGACGGATTCGTAGTTCGTTCCATCCGCAAAGTAAAAAGAAACAGAAGATAATCACTGTTCATCCGATAATATTTTTGCGTATCGTAGATTACATTACTGAGAAAGTAATGAACGCTAATAATTGTTATTTATTTAGGAGGATTTTAAAATGAAAAGCTATACAATTACAGTAAATGGTACAGCATATGAAGTAACTGTTGAAGAAACAGGAAGCGTATCCGCACCAGCAGCAGCTCCGAAGGCCGCACCTAAAGCAGCACCGGCAGCAGCTCCGAAAGCAGCAGCTCCTGCAGCAGGCGCAGGCGCAGTAAAAGTAACTGCTTCCGTACCTGGTAAAGTTGTTAAAGTAGCAGCAAGCGTTGGACAGGCAGTAAAAGCCGGAGACAGCGTAATTATTCTTGAATCCATGAAAATGGAAATCCCTGTAGTAGCTCCTCAGGACGGTACTATCGCAAGCATTGATGTTGCAGAAGGTGCCTCTGTAGAAAACGGAGATACTTTAGCAACAATGAACTAAGACGGGAGGTAGTCAAATGTCTTATGTAACAGAAACATTGTCCAACCTGATTCACCAGACAGCATTCTTCAATCTGACATGGGGCAATTACCTGATGATCGCAGTAGCCTGCGTATTCCTTTATCTTGCTATCAAGAAAGGATTCGAGCCGCTTCTGCTTGTTCCTATCGCATTCGGTATGCTGCTTGTAAATATCTATCCGGACATTATGGCAAATCCGGAAGATATGTCCAATGGTGTAGGTGGACTTCTTCATTATTTCTACATCCTTGATGAGTGGAGTATCTTACCATCCCTGATCTTCATGGGTGTAGGTGCCATGACAGACTTCGGTCCGCTGATCGCAAACCCGATCAGCTTCCTGATGGGTGCTGCGGCACAGCTTGGTATCTATGCAGCTTACTTCCTTGCAATCTTCCTTGGATTCAACGGAAAAGCAGCGGCAGCTATCTCCATCATTGGTGGTGCTGACGGCCCGACTTCCAT
>OGJY01003953.1_pt1 | contig 11400 bp, 10 predicted proteins | sample 1572231 | NCBI WGS metagenome assembly OGJY01 (sample SAMEA2582121, study PRJEB24529) | metagenome | biome: Human gut stool | place: China | collected 2011
AGATCCATCCGGCCATTCGCACCTATCTGGACATCAAGCCGGGCAATTTCTGCAGGATCGAGACGACGGTGGACGGCAAACGGTTCGCCACTCCGCGAGGCTGGGAGGATCTGTCCCGTTTCCTGGAGGTCTATGAGAAATTAGGAAAAACGGCGGACCGCGATGTGATCAGCCAGTATATCCAGTACCCGCAGATCGCCAAGGATTTTGCTAATTACCTGGAACTCTATCAGAAGTATCAGAAGGATTATCAGGTGGATGAGATCTTAAATGGGGTGATCCGGGAAGAGGCATGCCGGAAACTGGAGAAAGCGCCATTTGATGAGCGGCTCAGCGTGATCAGTTTGTTGACGGCTAAGTTAAATGATGGTTTTCTGGCGCTCTCTATGATGGAGGACCGTCTGGAACGTTTGCAAAAGCTCCTCGGCGGCGTGAAGCCTGGAAATTATGATGAGCAGGAGTATCCGTCTGCCTTAGAGCGGCTGGAAGGGATTCTGGCTGGTGTCCAGGCAGAGTGGAAATATAAGAAAGAGGCCGGGCTGTTAGATCGGAAAGAAGCCCATCTGACCTTTGATACGGTGGAAACCTTAGATGCTCTGGTAAAGGAGCTGCGGGCAGAGCATATCACGGAGACAGATGCGGTCTGGGAGAAAGTCAGTCAGGCATTTGCAGACAAAAATGACCAGTACGAGGTGCAGTTTGACCTCTGTGGGGAACAGCTGGAGCACGCCTTTGATTTTATGGAGGCGGCCTTTGGACAGAGCCAGGAAATGGTGGTGTTTATCACCAGCCTGAATATGGGATTTTACAGTGTCAGATTTCTGGGCGAGTATGAGTGTGAGCGGTATTACCGGTATAACCAGACGCTGCTGTTTGATGGACAGGAAAAGGAAATTCTGGAAAAAATCGAGAAACAGTAGCGGTTTATCAGGTCTGTTGTATAGTTTTGCTTCTTTTCACACATAATTGGAAGTGTAAGGAGGCATAGGAATATGGAAAATAAAGCAATGGACGCGACAGCGTTGACCATCAGTATCATTGGCGCCATCAACTGGGGCCTGATCGGTTTTTTTAATTTCAACCTGGTATCCTTTCTCTTTGGCAGCATGACCTGGCTATCCAGGATCATTTACGCCATTGTAGGAATCTGCGGAATCTATCTGTTGAGTTTTTACACCAGAACCGGAAAAGAATCGTAGATCCAGGGTAACTGAATAGTTGTAATCCAGGAAAATGGGATCTGTGCCAGAGACGTGCAGGTCTCATTTTAGGATTATTTAATAAACAGATAAGGGAAAGTATGTTATACTTAAAAATAAACGATGAACTTGGAATTTATAAGGAAGGTTGATAAAATCCATGAAAATCAGAACACGATTGTGTATTGCATTTCTAACGATAACCGTGCTTCCCATGATGCTGATCCTGATATCCTTCTGGGGGCTGAGTACTTATCAGAGAGATGCGTTCCGTAAGACTTATGGACTGTCAGAGCAGGTGGATCTGTTTAACAGTAATTCTACACAGGTGTTTAACCGTCTGACCAGAAGCAGCCAGGAGGAAATCCGCAGGCAGATCAAAGAAAATCCAGATCAGTTTGAAATTCCGGATTTTCTGGAGAATTTAAACCAGGAACTGAAAAAGAAATATGCCTATCTGATCGTTAGGAAGGATGGAGAGATCATTTATTGCGGAATCGATGATCCGGATATGATCCTGGAAAGAAGCCTTCCGCCTTATGAGGAAGTTGATAATTCCTTCGAAGGAGGCATCTATCTGGATGGCGAAAGCCAGCATCTGATCAAACAGGTAGATTTTAAGTACAGTGATGGGGGAGAGGGAAGTGTATTCCTGGTTTCCAGTATGGATGATTATATCCCGGAAGCAAAAAGAATGTTTGTGGAACTTCTGATGATGGGAGTCCTGATCCTGCTGATGACCGGTTTTGCCCTGGTCAACTGGATTTATAAGTCCATGTTAAAGCCGATGGACCAGCTCCAGAAAGCTACCCATGAGATCAAAAATGGCAATCTGGATTTTACATTGGATGTGGATCTGGACAATGACGATGAGATCGGCCGTTTATGTCAGGATTTTGAGGAGATGCGGATCCGCCTGAAGGAGTCGGCGGAGGAAAAAGTCCAGTATGACAAGGAGAGCAAGGAGCTGATCAGCAACATTTCCCATGACCTGAAAACTCCGATCACAGCCATCAAGGGCTATGTGGAGGGGATTCAGGACGGAGTGGCCTCCTCGCCGGAGAAGTTAGACAAGTATATCAGAACCATTTACAATAAGGCCAACGACATGGACAGGCTCATCGACGAGCTGACCTTTTATTCGAAGATTGATACCAACAGGATTCCATACACCTTTTCCAAAATCAACGTAGCCGAGTATTTCTGGGACTGTGTGGAGGAAGTAGGCCTGGATATGGAGACCAGAGGAATTGAGCTGGGATATTTTAACTATGTGGACGAGGACGTTCTGGTTATTGCGGACGCGGAACAGATGAAGCGCGTCATCAATAACATTATCGGAAATTCTCTGAAGTATCTGGATAAAAAGAAGGGCATTATCAACCTTCGGATTACAGATGACGGAGATTTTATCCAGGTTGTCATCGAGGACAACGGAAAAGGAATTGCGGCCAAGGATCTGCCCTACATTTTCGACCGGTTCTACCGGACGGATTCCTCGCGGAATTCTTCCAAGGGAGGAAGCGGCATCGGGCTTTCCATTGTGAAGAAGATTATCGAGGATCATGGCGGCAGAATCTGGGCTTCCAGCAAGGAAGGAATCGGCACGGAGATCCATTTTGTGCTTAGAAAATACCAGGAGGTAATTCAGGAATGAGCAGAATTTTAATTGTTGAGGACGAAGAGGCTATCGCAGAGCTGGAGAAGGATTATCTGGAGCTTTCCGGCTTTGGGGTGGAGATTGAAAATAACGGTGAGACAGGACTTAAGAGAGCGCTGGAGGAGGAGTTTGACCTTCTGATTCTGGATCTGATGCTGCCTGGGGTGGATGGGTTCGAGATCTGCCGGAAGGTCAGAGAGGTGAAGAATACGCCGATTATTATGGTTTCCGCCAAGAAGGACGACATTGACAAGATCAGAGGACTGGGCCTGGGAGCCGACGATTATATCACCAAGCCTTTCAGCCCCAGCGAGATGGTGGCCAGAGTGAAGGCCCACATGGCCCGCTATGAGAGACTGATCGGAAGCGGAATGCCGGAGAATGAGATTATCGAGATCCGGGGTCTGAAGATCGATAAGACGGCCAGAAGAGTGTATGTGAACGGGGAGGAGAAGAACTTTACCACCAAGGAGTTTGATCTGCTGGCTTTTCTGGCCCAGAATCCTAACCACGTATTTACCAAGGAGGAGCTGTTCAGCCGCATCTGGGATATGGAATCACTGGGCGATATCGCTACGGTGACAGTCCACATTAAGAAAATCAGAGAGAAGATTGAGTTTAACACGGCGAAGCCCCAGTACATTGAGACGATCTGGGGTGTGGGATACCGGTTTAAGGTGTAATTTCATGCCTGATTCCTGCGGAAGCAGAAAAATAGGAGCATAAGAGGAACGCTATGATCTGGGAAACGATACGAGAAGGGGGAAGCAACGAAGGGGCAGAAGGAAGAGCGAAAGACGGCATACCGGGCCTTGCGAAAGGAGAAGCAGGGAGAGGACGCAGCAGAAGAAGGGAACAGGGGGAGGAGCGCTCCTGCCTGGAATCGGCGGCCTGCATTTTGATTCTGCTTATTTTTACAGGCATTCTGATCCTGCTTCTGTATCTCAGCATAACGGGGAGCGCAGCTGTATACGGGGGAGCTGAACAGGTGTGGTTTTACAAGGATTCTCCGCTGTATCATCTGCTTGTGTTTATGCTCGTTACGGCTCTGGGAGTGATGATTCTCAAGGTCAGAAATGCAGAAGGAAGAGAAGAAAAAAGCCGGGAGGAGCAGGAGGAGCGCAGAAAGCGCTTTGTCCGGCTTCTTCTCATTCTGTCAGGGTTTTACGTGATCTGGATCATGGGGACCATGTTTCGCCCGGCGTCGGATCAGAGGCTGGTGATTGACTGTGGAAAAGCTCTGGCTGCAGGCGATTTATTACCGTGGAACCAGGTAGGCTTCCGCTACCATTATGATGAGTTTGAGGGGTATGCCTACACCTATCCCCACCAGAACGGGCAGATATTATTTGCGGCTTTTCTGTCTCTGCTTGCGGGAGAGCAGGCGGCTTTTTTGTGGCAGCTGCTCAACGTGGCCTGCCTGGCAGCCGGTATTTTGTATACAGGAAAAATGGCAGAAGAGGTTCTGGAGATGAAAAACGGGTTTTACGGCCTGGCACTTCTGATGATGGCATTTCTTCCATTTTCCTTTTACGTCACCTTCGCCTATGGGACGCTGCCTGGGTTTGCCTGTTCCGCTGCGGCTGTATGGTACGAGAGAAGATTTTTGGAGGAGCGGAGAAAGCGGGATCTGATTCTTTCGTCTGTCCTGATCTCTGCGGCTATTCTGTTCAAATCCAACTATATGATTGTGCTGACGGCTATGGTTCTTTTTTTTATAGCGGAAGCGGTGTTCCGAAAAAAGCTGTTTCCGCTTCTGGGCGCCGCCGCTGTGCTGTCCGCGTACCTGCTCAGCCACAGCCTAGTGCTGGGGGGGCTTTCCCTGGCGGCGGGTCATTCGGTGGAGGGCGGCCCTCCCATGCTCACCTGGGCGGAGATGGGACTTCAGGAGGGCAGCAGAGCCCCGGGCTGGTTTAATAATTATAACGTGCATATTTACCTGGATAACCGGGAGGATCGGGAGCTGACGGCCGCGGCGGTGGAGTGCGATCTGGGCCGCACAATCCAGTATTTTATGGAGCACCCTGATTATGCGGCTGATTTTTTCAACAGAAAGCTGCGCTCCATATGGACGGAGCCTACCTTTCAGAGTCTTTGGATTCAGGAGGTGAAGGGCTTTGGATGGCTGTTTCCCTCCTTTACCCGATCGCTGTTTAAGGAAGGCGGTACGGCCAATGAGATTTACTGGCAGCTGTGCAATGCGGTTCAGACGCTGGTCTACGCAGGCGCGCTGCTGTTTGCAGTATTCCGGTTTCGAAGGGTGAAATTCCAGGGCTTATTTTTCGCCGTTATTTTCATCGGAGGATTTCTGTTCCACCTGTTCTGGGAGGCCAAGGGACAGTATACGGTTTCTTATTTTACGCTGTTGATTCCCTATGCGGTTCTGGGAATGCAGGATTGGATTCATTGGGTATCAAAGGGGAGGTTTGTATGAACGAGACACTAAAGGGAAGACGGCTTCTGATTGTAGGCCTGACTCTGTTTTCTATGTTTTTTGGAGCGGGAAATCTGATTTTTCCGCCGTTTTTAGCGGCTCAGGCCGGGACGGCTGCCTGGCCGGCCATGGCGGGCTTTCTGATGAGCGCGGTTGGTCTTCCGGTGCTGGGAGTGATAGCCGTTTCGCGGGCAGGAGGGCTTGACTGCCTGGCGGGAAAGGTACATCCTGCGTTTTCTATGGTTTTTACCATCCTGATCTATCTGTCTATCGGACCATGCCTGGCCATCCCCAGGACAGCCAGCACCTCTTTTGAGATGACAGTGCTTCCGTTTTTGAACGATGGAGCGCAGACAGCTTTCTGGCAGCTGATCTACTCGGCTGTATTTTTCCTGCTGGCGGCAGTGACGGCATTTCATCCGGAAAAGCTGACGCAGCGTCTGGGGAAAATTTTGTGTCCGGCGCTTTTAGGCCTGATTTTTATTATGTTTGCGGGCAGCATAGCCGCCGAACCGAAGGCGCTTCCCATGCCGGCGGAAGCCTACAGCGGCCTGGCTCCGGTGAAGGGCTTCCTGGAGGGATATCAGACGATGGATACCATAGCCGCTCTGAATTTTGGAATCATTATTGCGATCAATATCAGGGCGGTGGGAGTAGAGGACAAGGATGCGGTGGTAACGTCCACAGTACGGAGCGGATTGATAGCAGGCGCGCTTCTGGCGTCTGTGTACTGCGCCCTGACTTATGTGGGAATCAAGGCCGGCCCGGAGGCGCAGGCTCTGGACAATGGAGCCAGGGTTCTGACCTTTGTGGCGGAGCGGATTTTCGGTTCAGCCGGAACGGTGGTGCTGGGCCTGATTTTCTTTATTGCCTGCTTTAATACCTGCGTCGGCCTTTTAAGCTGCTGCAGCGAATTTTTCTGCCAGCTGATTCCGCGGATCAGCTACAGGAAATGGGTGGTTCTGTTTGCGGCTGTCAGCATGGCGGTGTCCAATGCAGGACTGACAAAGATCCTGGCCTTTTCCGTGCCAGTTTTAAACGGCATTTATCCGGTGGCCATCGCTCTGATTTTCCTGTCCTTTGCAGGAAAGGGAGGCAGGGCCATGTACCGTCTGACAGTGCTCCTTACAGGAGCGGTCAGCATTGTCTATGCCTTGGAGGGAGCCGGAATCAGCGTTCCTGTTCTTTCCCAGCTGTTTGCGCTGCTTCCCGGATATGGGCTGGGGCTGGGCTGGATTCTTCCTGGGCTCATAGGCGCGCTGGCGGGAAAGGGGCTGGACGCGGCGGCTGGAGAGAGGAAGTAATTCCTGATTAGAAGAAACTGCAGGCTGGGCGGCAGCAGCAAGGCTTTCGCAAAACCTGCAGTTTTTGCTGTGCAGATTTTGGCGGCGCATTGACAGGAGGAGAAAATTCTGCTATAGTAAACTGGGCATACAGTGGGAAGGTTCAAGAACTGAAACGGTCTTGGATCTTTTTTTGCTTTATGGAAGATCATATATCTGCCGTAAGGCGGCCTAAGGCATGTCCGGAGAATGGGAAAGATTTGGAAGTTTTAGAAAGGAATAGAATGGAGACAATCAGATTTGACGAATTAAACCTGGACGCGAAGATTCTGCGTGCAGTGACAGATATGGGATTTGAGGCGGCGTCGCCGATTCAGGCTAAGGCGATCCCCCTGGAGATAGAGGGAAAGGACATTATCGGACAGGCGCAGACAGGAACGGGAAAGACGGCGGCCTTCGGCATTCCGCTTCTTCAGAAGATTGATCCGAAGAACAAGAAGCTTCAGGCAGTTGTGCTCTGCCCGACGAGAGAGCTGGCCATCCAGGTAGCGGACGAAATCCGCAGTCTGGCCAAGTACATGCACGGCATCAAGGTACTGCCGATCTACGGCGGACAGGAGATTGTGAAGCAGATCCGTTCCTTAAAGGACGGCGTCCAGGTGATTATCGGAACTCCGGGCCGCGTGATGGATCACATGAGAAGAAAGACCATTAAGTTCGGCCAGGTTCACACAGTGGTTCTGGACGAGGCGGACGAGATGTTAAACATGGGCTTTCTGGAGGACATGGAGACGATTTTAAGCGAGCTTCCGGAGGAGCGCCAGACTGTGATGTTCTCCGCTACCATGCCAGCAGCCATTGCGGAGATCGCGAAGAAATTCCAGAAGGAGCCGGAGATTGTCAAGGTAGTGAAGAAAGACCTGACAGTTCCCAAGGTGACTCAGTATTACTATGAGGTAAAGCCGAAGAACAAGATTGAGGTGATGTGCCGTCTGCTCGACATGTACGCTCCAAAGCTGTCCGTAGTATTCTGCAACACAAAACGCCAGGTAGATGAGCTGGTGCTGGCGCTTCAGGGCCGCGGCTATTTTGCGGAGGGACTTCACGGAGATTTGAAGCAGGTGCAGAGAGACCGGGTTATGAACGGCTTCAGAAAGGGCAGAACGGATATCTTAGTGGCGACGGACGTGGCTGCCAGAGGAATCGATGTGGATGATGTGGAAGCCGTATTTAACTACGATATTCCCCAGGATGAGGAGTATTATGTACACCGAATCGGCCGTACCGGCCGCGCAGGAAGAGAGGGAAAGGCCTTCAGCCTCGTTGTGGGAAAAGAGGTTTATAAGCTCCGCGATATTCAGCGCTACTGCAAGACAAAGATTGTGCCGCAGCCGATTCCGTCCATTGACGACGTAACGGAGATCAAGGCAGATAAGATTCTCTGCCAGGCAGAGGAGCTTCTGCAGGACAGCGATATGAACCGCCTGATTGATATTATTGAGAAGAAGGTTCTGGAGGAGGACTACACCACCCTTGACCTGGCGGCAGGACTTCTGCGCATGATTATGGGCGAGGACAATGAGGACATTATCGAGGATTCCAGGCCTCTGCGCTCCTTAGATGATCTGGGAGATTACAGGGACAGAAATTCCGGCAGAGGAAGAGGCGGACGCTCCGGCGGCAGAGGAGGCCGCGACAGCCGCGACAGCCGCGACAGCCGGTATGACAGCGGCCGTGATGATATGGCCCGTCTGTTCATCAACATCGGAAAGAACCAGAACGTGAAGCCGGGCGACATCCTGGGCGCCATTGCAGGCGAGTCCGGAATGCCGGGAAAAATGGTGGGAAGCATCGACATGTACGACAAGTACACCTTTGTAGAGGTTCCCAGAGAGCAGGCAGACGTGGTGCTCCAGGCCATGAAGGACGTAAGGATCAAGGGTAAGAATATCCATATGGAGAAGGCGAACCGGAAATAAATTTAAAATTCAGGTAAATTAAAAAAATTCAAACAATAAAGGAGAAAGAGACATTTCCCGTTTTCATTCAGTATAGAAGAAATCAGGAAAAGGATCTTTCTCCTTTTCAGATCAAGATAAAGCATGGATGATAAACTCAGCAATCATAAGGAAAACTCCCGTTCCAAATAAAACTTTCAAGGGCATTGCTCTGAAATCAACATGGTTGTGTAAAAGCTTGTCAGTGAACATCAGAATTAAAACAGCCGATAACAGAATTACTCCAGACAATACTCTGATATCCGGCTGGACAGACAGAACCCCCAGCGTATCCAATAACCGCATTCCGCTGTAAACATTAAAAAGCAAAAGACATAGATACCATTTTAACGTGTTAATATAATTCATAAGTCATGTACCCTGGAGTCCATCCTAAAACACCATCATTTGTAGGGCCATAAGTGTAATCTACAGTGATTTTAACACCGTTAATATTTTTATTATTTGCCAGGTCGGCTGCAATAGCAGATGCAAGATTTAATACAACGGCAACAGGAAGATTAAATTTTTTTGCTATGGTAGCTGCAATTTGTGCAGCACTATTACCACCTGCGATTAATGTATTGATTCCTATAGTATAGGTTTGCTTATAAACATCGCCTACTTCAGGATTAGTAGGAAATGCTTTTGGTGATATAGTATTTAAAGTATTTAAACGCTCCTGCTCAATTTTTAATAAAATATTTTGTTCATCCTCTGTATATCCATACATATCCATTAACATTTTTAGATTCTCTTCATGCTGTTTTGTGTAAGTAGTGGCTGTAGCACATTCAGAGGTAAGAAAGTCTAACTTAATATTTTGAGGAGTTTCTGCAGCGAAAGCAATGTTACTCGTTAATAAGCTAATAAGACATATAAGAGCAAGATAAATTTTTCCTTTTTTCATAGATTTCCTCCGAAATAAAAAATTAGTTTATAGTTAATAGATAATATCTCCAAAGGAATTCCTCCTCTCAATAATATAATAACCAATATACTATTTTTGATAATGATATCACAAAAAAATATATATGTCAATAAAATAAATAGATAATATGAATTTGATAATAAAATAAACATACAAATATATAAAAATATGATGAAATATCTTGCTTCAAACCACGCCTTAGCTGGAAAAAAGAGATATTTTTCGGTGACTTCAAGTGGAACAAGAAAAATATCTCTTTTTTCCGATATCCAAATCTTTAGAAAATCTTTCATTTTTTCTGTCTTCCCTGTTTAGATTTTTGCCCTATACTGGCCCTATCAAAACAGAAGAGGGGGAGACGGATATGAATGGATGGGATCTGGCAGAGGTTCTGTTTCCTGTTTTAGGCATGGTGGCGGCAGTGAACCTGCTGATTCAGTTTTTTCAGATTGCTTGGGAAGAATTCCGAAGATGTAGTATAATCAGAGCAGAACGGAACAAGACTCGAAAAGAGCAGAAAAAATCAGAAATTTATGGAGATGACAGGCAGCTATGGAAATTCAGACAGGAGCGGACGCAGGAACTATTTTAATTGTGGAGGATGATAAGGAAATCCGCCAGGGAATCGAGATATTTTTGAAAGGCCAGGGATACCGGGTATTTCAGGCGGCAGACGGCATAGAGGGACTTAAAATCATTGAGGAGCAGGATATTTCCCTGGCTATTGTGGATGTGATGATGCCGCGGATGGACGGGATTACTATGGTGATTAAGCTGAGGGAAAAATACGATTTCCCGGTGATTTTTCTTTCCGCCAAATCGGAGGAGGTGGACAAGATTATGGGGCTTAACATGGGGGCGGACGACTATGTGACAAAGCCGTTTACGCCTATGGAGCTTTTAGCCAGAGTGGGTTCTCAGCTTCGCCGGTATCAGCGCTTTCTGCGCCTTCTTGAGGAACGGCAGTCTGGAACAGCCAGGGCGCAGGAGGAGCGGGTATACCGGATTGGAGGCCTGGAGCTTCATGAGGACACAGTGGAGGTATTTGTGGACGGAGCTCCTGTGAAGGCCACTCCTATGGAATTTAAAATCCTCCTTCTTCTGATGAAGCATCCGGGCCGGGTGTTCTCGGCGGACGAGATCTACGAGCGGGTGTGGAACGAGCGGGCGGTCAATACAGACACAGTGATGGTACATGTGAGAAATATACGGGAAAAGATTGAAATCAATCCCAGAAATCCAAAATATTTAAAGGTGGTGTGGGGAGTTGGCTATAAAATTGAGAAACAGCAGTAGAGAGAAAAAAGAGATGGGATCCTGGACGGGAATCCTTCTGGCGTTTTTGATTACGGCTTTCATCGCCGCAGGCGTGATGGCGTTTTATCCCTGGCTTTCCTCGGAGATGGCAGAGGGAAAGCGGGTTTTTACGGCAAAAGAGTGGGAACAGCTCACAGGCTCTTCCGGCAGTGAGGCGGAGTATGATTATGAAACAGAGTCCTATGATTCTGTCGTGATCAGCGACTATGATTACTATGAAAATAACGGCGGATACGTCTCCTATGGCGCTCATGTAAGCCACAGAGGCGACGAGGTGTGGGTGCTTCCGGGATATGGAAGAGTTCAGGCGGCCTTGGGACTTATTACCCTGTGCGCAGCGGCTCTTGTCACCGTGTCGGCGGCAGTGTTCGCGGCAGTGAAGCCTCTCAAAATGACGGAATCTGTCCTGTTCAAGGCTCCCTTTGAAATCATGCTTTTCGCAGGATTCATGATTCTGGGGGCGTCCATCGGTTCCGGCATGGGGCCGGGCATGGCATGCGCGTCCTTAAGCGGCGAGACGATGGCGGTTTTGACAACAGAGTATTACCACCTGGATGCAGAGACGGCGCAGGTTATTAT
>OGJY01003967.1_pt1 | contig 11357 bp, 6 predicted proteins | sample 1572231 | NCBI WGS metagenome assembly OGJY01 (sample SAMEA2582121, study PRJEB24529) | metagenome | biome: Human gut stool | place: China | collected 2011
TCTTTTTCATCTGACCCTGGTCGTCGGTCTCCACGTAGGAAAGCCGCACAACATGCTCCGAATCGAAAATGTCATAAAAAAAAGTTTCCTCCTCTATTTTAATAGGAAGAAACTCATATCGGTCGGCTGCTACCAGCTTTGACATAGCGGGAACTTTTTTTAGTTGAAAAAAAAGTTCCTCTGGATTCTGTGTCACCACAAATACATATCCAGGGAACAATCGTTCCACATGAACTACGCTCTGCTGCTGTTTCCGCCAGACCCTCTCATAATACGCCACAAAACAGTCCTCATATAACTCCGGAGCCACCAGTTCCTGAATCATCTGAACCAGCTTTTCCTCCTGTCCAGTGGTTGTCTGTAGTACATACCACATAGCAAATCTCCCATAAGGGTAAGCTTCGCCATCTCTACGGTCATTCACAAAAAAATAACGGCCCCAGAGTGGCATCACGCAGCTAAAAATAGCACGCAGCCATATAACCCCTTCCTCGCTCATGCAGCCTTCAAACTCTCATGCACAAGTCCGGTTCTTTTCATTTATTTTATCCATTATAACATCTTACCGATTTCTTGACAAGTCTCATAACACTCTCAAAATCCGCGTATACAGTATAACACACTTTTTTGCTTTGAACAGAGGGAATTTTTGAAAATCCCTATACATTCTTCTTAAAACTTGTTAAAATAAGCATAACTATGATCAAGAAAGGATTACATTATGAATCGTAAATTCTCATGGACTGCGTCAGTCACTGCACTTTATGTGATTCTGATACTTGCTGTCCATCCCATTATTTATCAGGATTACTATTTTAATATTTTAAATGTAAAATATCTCTTTTACTGTGCATGTACCATCGGTATGCTGATTCTGCTTGGTGGATATTTCATTTTTACTGGAGCATTTAAGCGAATCAAATTAAAACTAATTCCGACAGACTATGCTTTTCTTACTTTTATAGTCATTGCGACCTTATCTGCAGCATTTTCAGATTTTAAATACGAGGCCTTCTGGGGAAATGAGGGACGTTTTTCCGGTGCATTTCTTCTGATTCTCTATGCAGCATCCTATTTTTGTGTATCAAGACTTTTGAAATTTAAATCCTGGTTTATTGATATTGCCTTGCTATCCTGTATGGCCGTTTGCATATTCGGCTTTACCGATTATCTTGGCATGGATCTTCTGCATTTTAAAGTCCGGCTAAAAGCAGAACATATAGGTATGTTCACTTCTTTTATCGGCAATATTAATATGTATACTGGACTTCTCTCTGTTTATTTAGGCGCTGCATGCCTGTTATGGGTTTCCTGCCCGAATAAGCTCCGAAGCATCTGGTATTATGTAAATGTATGGGTGATTTTCATTGCCCTAATCACAGGAAGAAGCGATAACGCATACCTGTCTCTGGCAGCTGCATTTACTTTTATCCCAATTTACGCCTTCCGTACCAGACAGGGTATCCGACGATATGTCGTTTTGCTGGCTACTTTCCTTACTTCCTTGAAAGTAATTGAATGGATTGCCACCACCTATGCAGATCGTGTATATCAGATCGACAGCCTTTATAATTCCTTAGTTTCCTTTAGTAAATTAGTTCTGCTTATTAAAGTGCTTTGGATTATCGCAATCATTTTATATCTGATCGATTTTATTTCCAAAAAAGCGGACGCCACTGTCAGCCCATGGTTTTCACGGATATGGATCGGATTGATTGTCATCGGCTTTGCTGCTTTTCTTTATGTCCTCTACGATGTCAATATCGCCGGAAACGCTGATCAATACGGTTCTGCAAAAAGTTTTCTTCTTTTCAATGACAGTTGGGGAACACACCGTGGGGTTATCTGGCGATTGGCCATAGAAGATTATCAGGACTTTACACCGATCCACAAACTGTTTGGATACGGGCCTGACACCTTCGGTCTTGTCACTTATTATCACAACATGGATATTATGACCAATGTATACCATCAGATCTTCGACAGCGCCCACAATGAATACCTGCAGTTTTTTATCACGGTTGGTCCTATTGGTCTGTTGTCTTACCTGGCAATATTTGTAACAGCATTTATCCGAATCATCAAAAAAGGTTGTCAGAATCCTTATGTCATTGCGGCCATGTTCGGAGTTCTCTGTTACTCTGCTCAGGCAACTGTTAATATCGGAACACCGATTACCATTCCTATTATGTTTCTTTTCCTGTCCATGGCTCTGGCCGGATGTAGAGAATCATAAAAGCAAGTCCCATCTCATATTTGAACCGTGAGATGGGACTTGCTATTTTTTACTTTATTCACTTATTTCCATTGAAACCTTACACTTTTTCTTATTGCATGCAATTCCATATTTCATCACTTTATGAATATCCTCATCCAAAAGTACTTTCTCATAATGCTTTTCATGAATCTGCAGCAATGCTTTCCGGCTCATTTCCTCTTCTTTTCCATTTTCAGCATACTTCACCTCAATTATGATTCCCACATCCTCATCATCAATCCGAACCATAATATCACTGAATCCATCACCGCTTTCTCTATTAGATGTCACATACCAACCACCTTTATAGCTTAAAATTCCAAGCAAAATACCATGATAAAAATTTTCTTTCACCGGTTTCCTGACAAATGTATCCCGCACGCTAATGGTTTTCATCAAATATTCCGTAAATAATTGTTCAATGCGGTTCGCATTTCCATCCACCAACGCTTGACAAAACGTCTCTACCATTGCTCCATCTTTTGCTACATCTTCCTTAAACAACTGAAGGATATGATCCGTCATGATATTTCGAATCTCCTGATTAGGGATTGCCAGATTATAACGTTTCCCATTCGAATCCCCCTTCTGAGTCAAATAACCCGTCATAAATAAGGTGCTCCACAGGTTATCTATCGACGAATACAGTTCCTTATATGTCAATTCCTGATTGATTTCCTTCTGAACCGTTTCTCCATTGATCAAGCGTTCCAGCTCAATCCTGGTCACTTTCCGTTGACCACCCATTCCATCAACAAAATGGCTGATTATATCATTACTACTGGTATTCGCCCAATAATTTTGTGGCTCTAATTTCGGATCATACTGCCGATCACTGCAATAGTTGATCACATCCCACGGGCAATACACATCTACATCCCCAAAATGATAGCCATCATACCAGGCTTTTACGATTTCATAATCTTCTTCCAACCTATAGTATTTTAACATTTTTTGTACTTCTTCATCGGTAAACCCAAACGATTCATCAAACGCTCGCATTGTAATTGGATAAACCTTAAAATTATTCAAACCAGTGAAAATACTCTCTTTTGCAATTCGCAAACATCCTGTCAAAACTGCCATCTTTAAATGTTCATTTGTTTTCAATACATTGCCAAACAGATTTCGGATTAAAATCACCATCTCATCATAATAACCGTGATGAAACGCTTTTTCCAAAGGAACATCGTATTCATCAATTAAAACAATCACTTTTTTATGGTAATGTTTTTCTAAAAGCTCCGTCAGACGATATAAACTCTTTTCTAATGCCACATCCGACATTTGGAAAGTACCATCCTCATTTGTAAAAAGCAGCGCGCGATATATTTCTTTATCTACTACACTTAATTTCTCACTTTCCAGTAAAAAGCTATATTGTCTCGCAATCGTTCCAATCAGATATCTCATGGATTTTTTCACTTCATCAAACGACTGTCCTTCAATATTTTTCAGAGTAAACGAAATCACAGGATACTTCCCCATGTATTGCTCACACAATTCTTTCTTGTGTGAAATATACAATCCATCAAATAGATTTGCCTCTGCTCCCACCTCAAAAAAAGCTCGAAGCATACTCATATTCAAACTTTTTCCAAATCTCCGCGGCCTGGTAAACAAGCTCACTTCACTCCACTTTTCCACCAACTGTTCAATCAGTCGCGTTTTATCCACATAGTAAAAGTTATTTCTTCGAATTTCCACAAAATTTTCCATTCCAATTGGCAATTTTCTCAATGCTTCCACACTTCTCAGCTCCTTTTCCATGTGCTATAATCCTATTTTAACATCCAAAATCAAACATGACAAGCCAGAGTAATGATAATACCTATTATGTGAACGAATATGGTGTTAGAGCTAAAAATCAGTGGATCTCTGTTGAGAACGAAGATAGCGAAGACGTTAACGGTAATGAAGTTGACACTTTATGGTATTACTTCGGCGACAACGGTAAAGCTTACAAGGCTGAGAATGGCGACAGCTTACAGAAAAAGACAGTTCCAGATTCTACTGGTTCTAGAACCTATTTCTTCGATTCTGAAGGCCATATGGTAAGCGATTGGGTAGAGTATGACGGATCTATCTATTACTGCGGTACTGAGAACGAAGGTTGGGCTTATACTGGATGGCAGTATCTGGAGCCAGATGAAGATAAGAATAGTGAAAACTATGATGATCAGGAGTGGTTCAACTTCAAGTCTTCTGGTAAGGCTAGAACAAGTGCTACTTGGTATAGCAAGGGTAGATATTACACTTTCGATGAGAACGGTGTTATGACTAGTGACTGGTATGATCTGGAAGTTGCATCTAACACATTAGGTGTAGCAACTGGTACAAACGGTGGTGAGAATGCTTATACATCTGAATACGGTTCCAAGGGAACTGGCTGGGTATATACCGAGAATGCAGAAGAGTCCGATTCTTACTGGTATTATTTGGTAAGCTTTACTGGAAAAGATAAGAATGATAAGACTGTAACCATGAGAAATATTCCATTTAACTCCCAGTCTGGCGATGGTAAAATGAGAGCTAAAGTAATTAAGAGCAAAACTTACATCTTCAACGATAAGGGTGAGATGCAGGATGGCTTAGTTACATTAACTACAAATACTCCAGCAGATAATAAGGGTGGTGCTATTTCTAAGGAACTGAAAGCTGGTACTTACTACTTCAACGAAGGCAATGGTTCTGTAAATGGTCAGATGGTAACTGGTAAGACTACTGTTGAAGATGACGGTGAGACCTACTACTACTTCGATAAGAGTACTGGTCGTGCTCTTACAGATACTGTAAAAGATGGTATCGTATACGGTCATGACGGTGACAGAATCGATGCAGAGGATGGTAATGCAAACGCTGTTATTGATAATCTGGAAGCTGATATCTTATACAAGAATGGTGAATACATCCTTAAAGATTCTCGGATCGTAGTAAGTTCTAGTGGTAAACTGAGAACTTCTGATACCGTTAAAGTTGATGGTATCTATTATGAGATCAAGAAAGATACTACTAGCAAGACAGATGTTCTTGATGCAAATGGCAAGAAGATTGGTGTTGGTTATACTTGGGTAGCTGATTCTAATATCTCTAAAAACAACTAATTAAATTTTATATTTTCTTAGAAAAAAAGGACGTTGTGGATAATTCCACAGCGTCCTTTTTAATGAATTATAAATTAGTCATCTAACTGAGTCAGAGTCCAATCTGCATTGTTAACTCTGTATTTAACACCGTCAACTTTAACAGTACCGGAAGTTCTCAGTTTACCTGTAGAGCTTACGATAACCTCGCTATGAGCTGGAATACCCTTAACAGTCTTACCGTTGATTACAACATCAACTTTAGACTTGCTATACTCAACAGCCTCATCCAGTTCAACGATAGCATTGCTGTTACCGTCCTCAGCATCGATTCTCTCTCCGTCTGGACCATAAACAACACCGTCTTTTACAACGTTTGTAATAGCACGACCGGTCTTGGTATCGAAGTAGTAGTAGTAGTCTTCACCATCTTTAGTAACAGTAGTCTTACCAGTTACCATCTGACCTTTTACAGAACCATCGTTCTCGTTGAAGTAGTAAGTACCAGCTTTTAACTCTTTGGAGATTGCACCACCCTTAGTATCTGCTGGAGTGTTATAAGCAAGAATTACACGACCATCCTGCATCTCGCCATCCTCGTTGAAGATGTAGGTCTTGCTCTTGATAACTTTTGCTCTCATCATGCTATCACCAGACTGAGAGTTAAATGGAATGTTACGTACAATACCATTGGAAGTCTTGAAGCTTACCAGATAGTACCAGTAAGAATCATTCTCAGCTGCATCCTCAGTATATACCCAACCTGTTCCCTTGGAACCATCCTCAGATGTGTAAGCGTTCTCGCCACCATTTGTACCAGTTGCTACACCACTAGTGTTAGATGCAACTTCCAGATCATACCAATCGCTGGTCATGATACCGTTTGTATCAAATGTATAATATCTGCCCTTGGAATACCAAGTTGTGTTCTTTCTTGCCTTACCAGAAGACTTGAAGTTGAACCACTCCTGATCATCGTAGTCATCGCTGCTCAGATCATCGTCTGGCTCAAGATACTGCCATCCAGTATAAGCCCAACCTTCGTTCTCAGAACCACAGTAATAGGTATCACCTTCATACTCTACCCATCCGCTGATCATATGGCCTTCGGAATCGAAGAAGTATGTTCTGGAACCAGTAGAATCTGGAACAGTTTTCTTCTTCATATCGTTAGTCTCAGCTTTGTAAGCTTTACCATTATCACCGAAGTAGTACCATAATGTATCTACATCTTCGCCATTTACATCAGTCTCATCTTCGTTCTCAACAGAGATCCACTGATTTTTAGCTCTTACACCATACTCGTTTACATAGTAGGTATTATCATCATCATCAACGATCTGGCTTGTAGCCATAACACCGTTGTCGTCTAACCAGTAGTAGTTAGAACCGGATTTTTTCCACTCCTGAGTTACTCTCTCGCCATCGCTATCTAAGTAACCCCACTCGCCATTCTCCTCAGTCCAGCCTTTAGCGAAAGAGGTCATGGAAGCACCGATAGCTAACAGAGATGCTGCAGAAAGAACTGCAACTAATTTTGTCTGCTTTCTCATAATAAATGCACTCTCCTTTTCCTGTTTTGAATTTTCCTTTTGAAAATCCTAAAATTGCATTACGAGGTAATTGTACTACTAAACTCTGGAATCTGCAACACTTTTTTAACATTTTTTGTAGGAATTACAAACCCTGTTAAATGCTGTGATCTCAGGTATTTCGTACCATCTCTCAATCACAACGTTAGTATAATATACTTCCGAGCAAAATGCTATAAACTTTCTCTGTTCATTTTCTTACAGAAATCTTACAGAAACCAACATTCTTTCTTAGATTGTACAAAAATAAATACAAAGATTGTTTTAAGGGGAATTGTCACGCAAAACGTTCCGTGTTATAATGTTCATATCTTTTGCAAATCAATCATTTTTGAACGGAGGCATTTATGAACAGATATGCACTGATCTGCCGCAGTATCCTGGAGCAGGCTGAGGTTACGCAGAGGGAGATGGCTCAGAGACTGGAGCTTTCTCTTGGAACGGTGAACCAGCTGGTGAAGGAATGTCTGGCACTTCATTATATAGAAGTAATGGATGATAATCATTATCAGGTGACTGAGGATGGTATGAAATTTATGGAACCGTTTAAGGTAGACGGAGCGGTGATCATTGCTGCTGGATTTGGTTCCCGGTTTGTGCCGTTGACATTTGAAACTCCGAAGGGGCTTCTGGAGGTATTTGGGGAACGGATGATCGAGCGCCAGATCCGTCAGCTCCATGAAGTAGGAATCCACAACATTACCATTGTTGTCGGATACCTGAAAGAGAAATTTGAATATCTGATTGATAAATATGATGTGAAACTGCTCTACAATCCGGAATATTCTAATAAAAATACTCTGACGACCGTTTACCGGGCCAGAAAGGTCCTGGAGGGGAAAAATATGTATCTTCTCTCTTCGGATAACTGGATGCGTGAAAATATGTACCACACTTATGAATGCGGCGCCTGGTATTCTTCTGTCTATAAGGAAGGGGATACTTCTGAATGGAGTCTTTCTTATAATAAAAAGGGACGTATCCAGAACGTAGAGATCGGCGGACATGACTGCTATGTGATGTATGGACCTGTCTATATGTCATCCCAGTGGCTTGCTGCGTTTCTTCCAATTCTGGAGGGGTACTACACGCTTCCGGGCACAGAGCAGTTTTATTGGGAAAATGTCATGATGGAGCTGTTAAATGGCACTGCAAGAAAACGCATAAAGGAAGCCGGGATTACCAGCATTGGCAGCCAGTCTGCGGATGAGGTATTAAGCCTGGCAGAGCACATGGAGATGGATATCAACCGTCAGCCTTCTGATCAGGTATATGAATTTGAAAATCTGGAAGAACTTCGGGTATTTGATGAAAGCTATCAGAACCATTCCAACAACCAGGCCATGGAACTGATTTCTTCTGTTTTCCAGATCCCGGAATCAGAGATTCACAATATCCACTGTTTAAAGTCCGGAATGACGAATAAATCATTCTTGTTCCAGGTTCATGGCAAATCTTATATCTGCAGGGTTCCAGGTCCCGGTACAGGACTGCTGATCAACCGTCATCAGGAGGGAGATGTGCTGGAGGCAGTGGCGAATCTTGGAATTACAGAGCATGTGATCTATTTTAACCGGGATACCGGCTATAAGATCACAGAATATTATGAAAATTCCAGAAATGCAGATGTCCACAAGGAATCGGATATGCAGCAATGCATGGATCTGGTGACAAAGCTCCATCAGTCCGGAATCCAGCTGAAGCATTCCTTTGATATCCGGGAACGGATCGCATTTTATGAAAATCTGTGCATCAAACACGGCGGTATCCCATTTGAAGACTATGAAGTCGTAAAAGACCGGATGAATACGCTGATGGACCATCTGGATACCCTGAACCGTCCGAAGACCATTGCCCATATTGACAGCAATGTTGATAATTTTCTGTTTCTTCCAGATGGAGATCTGAAATTGATCGACTGGGAATACTGCGGCATGTGCGATCCGCTGATCGATGTTGCCATGTGCGGAATCTATTCCTATCTGAACGAGGAACAGATGGACTGGCTGATCCACATCTACCTGCATCGGGAACCGACGGAGGAAGAACAGACTGTGATCTATTCTTATGTGGCTCTTGGCGGATTCCTATGGAGTTTATGGGCTGTTTATAAAAGCGAGCTTGGTGAGGAATTTGGTGAATATACGATCATCATGTACCGCTATGCGAAACGGTATTACCGCCGTCTCCATGAACAGATCCATTAGGATACCATGACCAGTCACACTTCGGGACTGAAAGTTGTAAGAATTTTACAGGAATTTTTCCTACAATTTTTATGGCAGGTATGCTATACTTAGAGAAACGTTATTGTTACAAAGGCTTATAACTGCATCAAAATCACAGATGCTGATTTTATAGGAAATGTGTAACTTTTCAGTAGGAGGGTGATTATGATCAATCGGAAACATCTGAAAGCGATGCTTTTTGCAGGCTTTCTCGGGGTGATGACCCTGGCTTCTACCGTTCCTTCCATGGCTGCTACCGGTTGGAATAAAGTAGACAACCAGTGGGTTTATTATGACAGCAGCGGCAATCTCCGCAAAGGATGGCTGGGAACCTCCGATGGGGCTTACTATTATATGGATCAGTCCTCAGGGAAGATGACCACGGGCTGGAAAAAGATCGACAACAAGTGGTATTTCTTCCGTCCGGACGGAACTATGGTGGCCAGCAGCTGGATCACAGATCAGGGCAAATTTTACTATTTATATGAAAATGGTACGATGGTCACCGGATGGTTAAAGATCGGCAATGATTATTATTATCTAAAGAGCAGCGGTGCTATGGCTACCGGCTGGTGGCAGATGGATAATGGCTGGTTCTATGCAGACACTTCCGGCAAGGTGGTGATCGGGTGGAAGCAGATCAACAACAGCTGGTATTATTTCGGCTCTGACGCCAAGATGATGACCGGATGGCAGAAGATCAATGATATCTACTACTATTTGAATACAGATGGTAAGATGATGACCGGATGGCTCAGTGATGGAACCAACAAGTATTATATGAATCCAAACTCCGGCGCCATGTCCAAGGGCTGGAAACAGATTGAGAATGCCTGGTATTATTTTAATGAGTCCGGACATATGCTAACCGGATGGCTGAATCTGAATGGTAAGTATTATTACTTAAATCCATCGGATTCCGGCAAGATGGCAGCCAACAAGACCCTGACCATTGATGGCGTTTCTTATAGCTTTGGTTCAGATGGCGCATATATTGCGAATGGAAACAGCTCCAGTCCTAATACTACGACCACAACACCCGGCAATTCTTGTGCTACTACCGTAGTAAGTGGCGGAACGACAGGCCCTGGAGGTTCTTCCTCCAGCACTCCATCTTCCGGCAGTTCGTCAGCACCGGGAGATTCTTCCTCCTCTGGCAGTCCATCTTCCAGCAGTTCATCAGCACCTGGAGGTTCTTCCTCCTCCGGCAGCTCTGGCAGTTCTTCTTACAGTAATCTGACTCCCGGACAGACCGGTGGTCCAAGATAATTCAGTGCGATCCCGCGGAGCGTTTTTATATGATAGGACGCAATTTCCTATCATATAAAAATGGCTTTGATAGCCTACTAATATTTCAAGTATCTATCAAAGCCATTTTGAATTTACCTTGCGACAGTCTATACGGATCTGCGCCGGGGCATAGACAGTTTAGAAATTGAATTTCTCCTCAAAGTAGCTCTTCAGTTCACTGATCGGAATACGAACCTGTTCCATGGTGTCACGGTCACGGACGGTTACTGCGCCGTCGGTCTCGGAATCAAAGTCGTAGGTCACGCAGAATGGAGTACCGATCTCATCCTGTCTTCTGTATCTCTTACCAATGTTGCCTCTGTCATCAAACTCACAGTTATAATATTTGCAAAGCTCTGCATATACCTTCTCAGCGCCCTCATTTAACTTCTTAGACAGTGGAAGCACGCCTACCTTTACAGGTGCCAGTGCCGGATGGAAATGAAGAACGGTACGGACATCGCCTTCACCGATCTCTTCCTCATCGTAAGCTGCGCACAGGAATGCTAAAGTTACACGGTCAGCACCCAGAGATGGCTCAACAACGTATGGTACGTATTTTTCCTTTTTCTCATCATCAAAATAAGTCATATCCTGACCAGATACGTTCTGATGCTGAGTCAGATCGTAATCGGTACGGTCTGCGATACCCCATAACTCGCCCCAGCCGAATGGGAACAGGAACTCGATATCGGTAGTTCCTTTACTATAGAAGCAAAGCTCCTCTGGAGAATGATCACGGAGACGCATCTCATCTTCTTTGATGCCTAAGGACAGTAACCAGTCACGGCAGAAGCCTCTCCAATACTGGAACCACTCAAGATCGGTACCTGGCTCACAGAAGAACTCTAACTCCATCTGCTCGAACTCTCTTGTACGGAATGTAAAGTTACCCGGTGTAATCTCG